>Ga0209354_10001438_pt1 | contig 10512 bp, 12 predicted proteins | sample LauGreSpBDMM15DD_2_FD_187562 | JGI IMG/M metagenome (GOLD analysis project Ga0209354, IMG submission 187562) | Freshwater lake microbial communities from Lake Michigan, USA - Sp13.BD.MM15.DD (SPAdes) (version 2) | ecosystem: Environmental > Aquatic > Freshwater > Lake | place: Lake Michigan...
TGGCGATGCTTGCCCAGTTTATCCAGGAAAGCGCTATGAAGATTGGGTCTTAGAAGATCCTGCAGGACAAGGCATTGAATCAGTGCGAGTGATCCGTGACGAGATTAAGAAGCGCGTTGAAACATTGCTCAGCGAGCTCTTAGCTTAAGCAAAGAGGAACTTAACTCCTGCAATTAGCAACACACATCCCAGGGCCCGCTTAACGCCTATGGATGAGAGTCTTGTGATGCCAAAGCGTGTGCCAATAAGGGCTCCAAGTAACACGGCAACTACAAAGACCGGCAGTTCACTTGGTAGTGATGATGTTGATTGAATATTTCCAAGTAGGCCTGCACCTGAGTTAACAAAGATAAAAGCAGCTGCAGTTCCGCTGGCCTGCTTCACACTCACCCAGCCCAGCCAAATGATTAAGGGGGATAAGAAGATGCCACCACCTGTGCCAGTAATGCCAGAGAGCAAACCAACGCAGGCACCGATAAAGATTGCTAGAGCTTTGTTCACATCACGGTGTACTTTTTCACTTTGCAACGCTTGAACTAAAAAGCGCGCGCCTGATAAGAGCAAGAGCAGGCCAATGACTGGCTTATAGACATTGCTGGGCAGATTAATGCGTCCACCAATATATGCCGCAGGCACAGAGCCCAAAGATAAATAAAGAAAGAGTGTTTTATTAAATAGTTTGCTTTTGATATAGCGAAGGGAGGTATAAGAAGAGACAAAGATGTTAAGAGTCAGCGCCGTTGGCTTAATAACTGCAGGAGGAAGATCAAAAAGAGTCATCACCGCTATATATGCCGAAGCACCTGCGTGACCCACAGAGGTGTAGAGAATTGCTCCTAGAAATAAACAACCAGCGATTAGGAGCGTCTGTGCTTCAAACACTACTGAACAGCTTTAACTATCTGTTCACTGAGCCATGTGCGAAGGTTGTATGCATCATCAACCATGAAACCATGGCCAAAGAATCCATGAATCATTCCTGGGTATTCCTTCATTGTCACAGGTACACCTGCTTTTTCTAGTGCAGCTGCATAGTTAGCACCATCATCGCGCAAGACATCATGCTCAGCTAAGCCGATAATGGCTGGTGCAACGTTTTTGAAAGTAGTTGCTCGAGCAGGAATGGCATATTTATTGTTCATATGAGCCTCTGGAACATAGAGACCCCAACACCATTGCATTCCGACGCTTTCTAAACCAAAGCCAGTTTCATGGGCACGATATGACTGAGATTGGTAATCAGTATCTAGGCATGGATAGATAAGCATTTGGTAGGCCAACTTCACATCGCCAGTATCGGCAGCTTTGAGTGCAACTGCTGCAGCTAAATTACCTCCAGCGCTATCGCCTCCCACGCCAATCTTTGTTGGATCAATTCCAAAGCGCGCAGCGTTCTTTGCAACCCAGAGCAGACCTGCATAACAATCATCAAAAGGTGTTGGGAATGGATGCTCTGGTGCTTTTTGGTAGTTAATTCCAATTACTACACAACCAGTCTCTGCTGCAATGTTAGACATCTGTGGGGCATAGCGAAGTGTCCAACTAAACACCCAGCCACCACCATGGAAATAAACAAGGGCAGGAGCATTTGGTTTAACGTTTTTCGGACAATAGATCACTGCATGCAGATCTGCTGTTGGAGAAGTGAAATAGGTATGTTCGGTGTGCACATCATTTGATTCAGGACCTGCATACTTTAAGTAATCAGCAGCATCTGCTCTGCGCTCTTCTAAAGTTGCATCAGCCGGCATTGGATTATTGGCGGCGGTGTAGTCGAGAAAGGCTTTGGCCTGTGGGTGCATAGTCATGGGCGCAAGGCTATTCCAACTCTCATGAGTGCGCTCTACACTTTCACTCATGTCTATCGCCCACCACGTTTACACCGCAGTGGATTGCGCTAACCCAGTATCCCTTGCCCGCTTCTATGCAGAGATAACTGGCTGGGATGTGGGAGAGATAGAGGATTTAGAAGATGAATGGGTAGATCTATTTCATAACGGTGTGCGCATGATGGCTTTTCAAAAAGTCTCCAACTACATCCCACCCACCTGGCCAGATGGACCTATTCCTCAACAACTACATTTTGATTTTCATGTTAAAGATCTAGATATTGGCGAGAGCAAAATATTGGCAATTGGCGCTACCAAGCATAAAGTGCAACCAGGCACAACTTTTAGAGTCTATTTAGATCCAGAAGGTCATCCATTTTGCTTGGTGAAGAACCCTCAATAGTAAAAGTTGGTTTTAACACCTAAAACGCGACCTAACTCACATAGATTCAAGATGCGTGCTCCAATGCTCGCCTTTACTGTTTTCCAAAGACAATCGAAAACAATCGGAGAGTAAATGAAAAAGGCAGTTGCAGTAATTTCAATCATATTTTTAGCACTAAGCGCTCAGCCTGCCCAGGCTGCTGCAAAAGTTAAAGTTTTGAATGCAAGCAAAGTTTCAACAAAAACAGGGCTAGTTACTATCACCGTTTCCGGACTTCCAAAAGAGCACGGAATCTATGTTTCCCAGTGCATGGGAATTGAAAAGGGAACGACTGTGCCTTCAGCCTGTAATCCAGCAAAGGCTTCAAAGCTCTGGGTCTCTAATGTGGCCGCAGATCTAAAGATGGGCGCTAAACCAGCAACTGCAAAGCTCACCATCAAGGTTGATAAGTACTTCAAAGATGGCGACTGTGTTCACACAAAGTGCATTATCTATGTGACAAATGATCACAACGCAACCGATAAGACTGCTTTCCAGGCAATCCCATTTAAGTTTGGCGGGATCAATCTCTTTTAGACTTTGGATTGAATAACCTCGGGCTTACCTACGTAAGTGGGTGGTGAGGGACTCGTTATCAAACCTTCAAACCATTCCCTTTGACCCACTATGCGGATATATCCGTTCTTGACTCATCTCCAATATTAGGGAAAAGGCTGAGAACTACCAGATTTTGAACAGATTTAGGATGGATTTGGGCGAGTCTGTGTATTTCTAAAGGCTCTCAGTTATTTTCCTCCCAAGTCCAATGGGAACGGGAGATCCGCATGGAGAAGAAATTTAAAGATATCAACCATAATTTTATCGACACATTAAGTGACGGCGTCTTTTCTATTGCACTAACGCTTCTTGGCCTAAATGTGGTCGAAATGGTTCCAGAAATCAGTAAGAGCGAAAATTTGAATACCGCGATAATCGAACATTGGCCTACGTTCTTTGCATACCTACTCGGCTTTGTCGTTCTCTTTTCAACTTGGTATCAGTACCACGCTGGTAGTCAATACACAGAGGGTACAAACGCGTGGATAGTTTGGCAGCATGGGTTGAGCATGGCATGGGTGGCATTGATGCCATTTGGTGTCGCAGTGCTTGCACACAATCTTGATACGCCGAACCGTAAATGGGGTGTTTTCTATTTCGGAATCTGCCTATTCGGGAACTATTGGACAACGATGATCTTGGCTGCCTTCGTTAAGTTCAAGTTCCCAGTTACCTACACAAGTGAACTTCCTGTTCCTGCCGAAATGATGCGAAAAGGCACACCAATTTTTATGGGAGCAACTGCTCTCTTGGGAGCAGTCTTGGTATCAGTTTCTCTATATTTTCCGTGGGCTGCACTTATCGGTTATGGAATCTACGTGCTTTCGAATGTTTCACCGGTTCATACTCTGAATCGAGTTAAGCCTCTTCTTGAGAAAATTCTGACCCGCTGAGTTACAACCTTTAAATCGAAGGAGTCAAGAGATCAAATACTGGATATATAGGTTTGGCAGATATATCCACTATTCAAGGGTTTGAACTACATCCAAGGTTTGGACATAGAACTCGGATTTACCTACATATGTGGGTGGTGAGGGACTCGAACCCCCGACCCGGTGATTAAGAGTCACCTGCTCTACCAACTGAGCTAACCACCCGAGGCACACAGGCGCCGGAAACGCTTGAATGCAGGTGGAAACCTATCAGCATCTATGGCCTTGCTGCACATCCCCGACACCGCCAAAATGCTCGTATGAGTCGCTGGGAAATAAGGATTGCCCTAGTCCTAACGCTCTTTCTTGCAGGGATTCCAGAAGGTTCTAGCGCTGCAACCCCAACAGTTTCAGATGTGATTGCAACGATGGCTGTGAAGGGCCGTGCGCCAAAAACTGGATATACAAGAGAGCAGTTTGGCACTGCGTGGAAAGATGTTGATGGAAATAGCTGTGATACCCGCAATGACATATTGAAAAGAGATCTCATAGACATTGTCTATAAAGATCGCTGCACGATTTTGAGCGGAATCTTGCCTGATCCATTTTCAGGAGAGAGCATTGATTTTGTGCGCGGGGTTGGCACAAGTAACGCCGTGCAGATTGATCACGTTGTCGCTCTTTCAAATGCCTGGCAAACGGGTGCTTTTAAGTTAACTCTGGAAAAGCGAACTGCTTTTGCCAATGATCCGCTTAATCTTTTGGCAGTTAAAGGTGTTTTAAATTCCCAAAAAGGTGATGGGGATGCAGCAACGTGGTTGCCGCCAAAGAAGAGTTATAGATGTGCCTATGTTGCAAGGCAAGTGGCAGTAAAAGCGAAATATGGTTTGTGGTTAACGGCCCCAGAAAAAGCTGCCATTGTGAAGATTATTGCAACGTGCCCAAAGCAATTGGTGCCAATTAAATAACTTAGTGGCCAGTTTTCAATAAGCGCTCGCGGGAGCGTTCAATCTCTGCTTGGGCCTCCATCGCATCGACCCAGTTACCACCAGTAACACTCTTGCCTGGCTCTAGTGCTTTATAGACTTCAAAGAAGTGTTGGATTTCAGAGAGTTCATACTCTGGAACATCCGTAATATCTTGTAGTGATGCTTTGCGAATATCTCCTGCTGCAACACAGAGTAATTTGTCATCTCCGCCAGCTTCATCGGTCATGTTAAACATGCCGATAGCTCTGCATGAAACTACGCAGCCTGGAAATGTTGGTTCATCCAGCATGACTAATGCATCAAGTGGGTCGCCATCTAAGGAGAGAGTGTTCTTCACAAAGCCATAGTCATAGGGATAGCGAGTTGATGTGAAGAGCATGCGATCTAAGCGGATCTCTCCGGTTAAGTGATCGACTTCGTATTTGTTACGGCTGCCTGCTGGGATTTCAATAATGACATCAAAGATCATCAGCGCCGGCTTCCTATGAGTGCGAAGGGATAAAACTTGGGGTGAACGACGGGGCTCGAACCCGCGACATCCCGGACCACAACCGGGTGCTCTACCAGCTGAGCTACGTCCACCATGAGTTGCTAAGTCTACCCGCTACTGCGTATCGCCCGGAACAAATACTGCGCTGCGGTAATACGCCAGCTCTGCAATTGAATCTTGAATATCACCTAGCGCCCGGTGGTTGCCCGTCTTTGCCGGGGCGTTGAAGTAGGCCTTGGGATACCAGCGCCGGGTCAGTTCTTTAATCGATGAGACATCGATGGTGCGATAGTGCAGGTAATCATTAAGGCGCGGCATATCACGTGCAATGAAGGAGCGATCAACAGAGACTGAGTTACCTGCCAGCGGTGATTTTCCAGGCAGAGTATTTGCACTCTCGAGATATTTGATAATCGCATCTTCTGCCTGCGATACTGAAACACCATTTGGTATCTCTGTGATTAATCCAGAGGTGGTGTGCATCTGCGTTACAAACTCATTCATTCCAGCTAACGCCTCGGCGCTGGCCTTAATCACCACATCCACACCATCACCAATGACGTTTAATTCTGAGTCAGTGACTAGGACGGCGATTTCGACCAGGACGTCCTTTTCCAGGGAAAGTCCAGTCATTTCGCAGTCGATCCAGATCAAATTCGCTTGTTCGTTGGCCATATGCCCAACCCTAGGGGGAAAGGGCTCTTTTCACCTTTTGTTAACCTTCTAGACATCTTCGGTCTATGTAAAGAATCCTGAATATAGAGAGGATTCCGACCATGACATTGCTTGAAAACAGGTCGGCAGATATCCCTGCCCCGCGCGTGATCACGACCCAGCCGCGACGCTCAGATCAAATTTTCCGCGCAGTTGTCACCGTTGGTGGAATGACATCTTTGGTCATCCTTGGGTTGATTGCACTGTTCTTATCACTTAAAGGTATAAGTGTTTTGCAAGTTGAGAAATTTTCTTTCATAACTGAATCTAAGTGGGAAGTATTGCAAGATGCCGAGGGCAAGGTTGCGGAAAGCACATTTGGACTTGGCGCCATGCTTATTGGAACATTCTTATCAGCTTTCATCGCTGTCATTGTCGGAGTTCCTATCGCAGTCCTGAGTGCTTTGTATTTGACCTTCTATGCACGTGGACCGGTGAAGAGGCTGCTCATTTCTTTAATCGATCTTATGGCAGCCTTCCCATCACTTCTCTTTGGTTTTTGGGGCTTCATCGTTTTGATGGGTAGCGCTGAGTACTGGGCAAAACTTCTCAATAAGTACTTAGGTTTTATACCAATCTTTGATGTTCCTGCGCCAATTTTTGAGCGCTCGCCATTTATTGCAGGGCTCGTTCTTGCCATCATGATTATTCCAATCGTTACGGCGATTTCTCGAGAGATCTTTGATCAAACACCATTAGATCGCGTGCAAGCTGCATATGCATTGGGCGCATCCAAACTTGCAATGATTCGTGCAGTTGTAATTCCTTATGGCCGTGGTGGTGTTGTGGGTGGTGCAATGCTGGGTCTTGGACGTGCGATGGGTGAAACAGTTGCGGTTTACACCGTTCTCAACGTTGTTTATCAGATCAACTGGCAGGTTCTTTTCGGTGCTGGCGGAAACGTTGCTTCACTTATTCTTTTAAAGTTTGGTGAGGCTGGTCCAGACGAGGTTAATGCACTCATGGCAGCAGGCCTTGTTTTGTTCCTTCTCACCTTGACGGTCAATGCTATTTCTGACGTGCTCATCAATACGTTTGGGAAAAAGGGACGATGACTCAAACTACTATTCCAAAACCTCAAACGCCTTGGGGCATATCAATGACACAGCGAGTAACTACCGCTTCCCTACTAGTTCTGGCCGGAGTACTTGCAGGTGGGGCGATAGAACTTACTGGACTCAGTGGCAAGCTAGGTTTTGCTACTGCATACTTTTTCTTTGCAAGCCTTTTGATTTTTCTGCAACAACTGCGGCTTCGTGATTTAGCAGCTGCAAAGGATTCTCTGCTGAGCAGTTTTGCTCTTCTTGCAATGACCATGACATTGATTCCCATTGTAAGCATTGTTTTAACAGTGGTGCTTAAGGGTTATAAGGGAATCCACTTTGGAATGTTTACCAATGACATGACACAGGCCTCTGTTAATGATCCAGTTCAGGCAGGTGGACTTATACATGCATTAATTGGAACCATCATTATGGTGGGCGGCGCGCTCATCGTTAGTTTCCCCATTGGTCTTTTAACCGCGCTTTACTTAACCGAGATCCGTGGAAAGTTAGCTCGCCCGATTAAGTTTCTTGTTCAAGCAATGAGTGGTGTTCCATCAATCGTTGCTGGCCTATTTATTCTCTCGATTTTGGTTATTCCGGTGACGCAAGAGTTAACTGGATTAATGGGTTCTTTAGCTTTAAGTATCTTGATGATTCCAACAATTGCGCGAACAGCTGAAGAGATGCTTCTTTTAATTCCAAATGAGCTTCGTGAAGCTGGCGTGGCACTGGGAGCTACTCAGTGGCGCACAGTTTCTGGCGTGGTAGTTCCTGCCGCTAAGAGCGGATTGGTTACTGCGGTAATCCTTGGAATTGCCCGAATTATCGGAGAAACAGCGCCCATCCTTCTTGTGTCAGGCGGGGCAGATGCACTTAACTTCAATCCATTGTCAGGGCCAATGGGATCGCTCCCGTTTTATATTTGGAAAGCCTTCCTGACCGGTGGAACTGAAGAGGCGTATGCAAGAGCGTGGGGCGGAATGCTGATCTTGCTCATTCTCATTTTTGTTCTCTTCGGACTTGCCCGGTACTTAAGCGGTAGAAAGGCAGTATGAGATGACAGTGACAGAGAATTCAAATAACGATAACAATATGGAGAAAAAAATGGAGAGAACGAAGCCATCATCACTTGCATCAGTTGCAGGCAATCGTGAGCAGCGAGTCCCAGGAACCAACCTTCTTGGTACGGGTCTTGAGACACGGGGAGTTCACGCCTGGTTTGGTACCAAGCATGTGCTCTCAGATGTTTCATTGGACTTTGCCGCCGGCACTGTTACCGCGCTCATCGGACCTTCAGGCTGTGGAAAATCAACGTATTTGCGAACACTTAACCGCATGCATGAGTTCATCCCAACGGCAGCACTTGCTGGTGAAGTTCTACTCGATGGCAAAGATATTTATGCGCCCGGTACCGATGTGACAAAGATTCGCCTTCGCGTTGGCATGGTTTTCCAGAAGCCAAACCCATTTCCATCTATGACTATCGGTGAAAATGTTTTGTCTGGACTCAAGCTTGCTCAACTCAAGAAAAACAATACCGATGAACTGCTCGAGTCATGTCTGCAACGTGCAGGTCTATGGAGTGAAGTCAAAGATCGCTTAGGCGAGCACGGTGGTGCACTCTCTGGTGGACAGCAACAACGCCTATGTATTGCACGCGCTTTGGCCGTTGAGCCACAAGTTCTTTTGATGGATGAGCCATGCTCAGCCCTTGACCCAGGATCTACATTTAGAATTGAACAGACAATCTCAGAGCTGGCTAAATCAATGACGATCGTCATTGTTACGCACAACATGCAGCAAGCCGCTCGCGTAGCTGACTACACCGCTTTCTTCCTCTCAGATGGTGGCCCAGGAGTAATGATTGAGACCGCTCCAACGAGCAAGATCTTCTCTTCTCCAACCGATAAGCGCACCGAGGACTACGTAACAGGCCGCTTCGGCTGACACCTGTTGTTCACTTAAGATAGGCCTTTTGTTCACCAACACCTTGCCTTAGATTAACTTTTCTTAAGTAGTTTTCCTTTCGTAAACGTCTTACCCTCCTACGAAAGGTATTTAATGAAGTTTTCAATTAAGGCAAAGGCACTTGCTATTGCCGCAGTAATCGCAGTTTCATCTGCACAACCAGCACACGCTGTTGATCTAGCGGGCTCAGGTGCATCATTTGTGGTTCCTCTAGTAGAAGCTTGCAAAGCAGGCTTTGCTAAGAAGTCCGGTCACTCATTTGTTTACACATCAACTGGTTCAGGAACAGGTAAGAACAACTCCGACAATAAAATCGGAGACTTTTGGTTTTCAGATTCAGCACACACAGGTGCTAACAAGCGCTCAACAATTTTCCACGCACCAATCGTTGCTGCTCCAATTGCAGTTCTAGTTAACCTACCTGCAAAGAAGGATATCTACCTTTCTTCAGCTACAGTTGCAAAGATTTTCGCTGGTCAAATTACAAAGTGGAACGATCCAGCAATCGTTGCTGATAACAACCGTTCGGTTAAGTCGACTGTTTATAAGAAGACTGCATCAGGAAACGTTGCTGTAGACAAAGACGGTAAGCCAATTGTTCTTCGTGAGGCTTCAAAAACTATTTACTACACACTTCCTAACAAGCCAATCAAGGTTGTTTTCCGTTCAGACACTTCAGGAACTTCAAACAACTTCACACGCTTCATGAATGGTGTAGCTCCAACAGTTTGGACAAAGCCAGCTAACGATGCATTTACAACTGCGTTCCCAGGAAACATCAACGACACTGCAAACATCGGTCGTATTGTTGGTGCAAACGGTTCACAGGGTGTAGCAACACTTGCTGCGAAGTCTCCATACTCAATCACATATGCAGAAAAGCAATGGGGAACTTCATTTGGTCTTCGTGCTGCATACGTTGGTAACGCATCAGGTAACTTCACATACCCAGATTCAGCTGCAACATCAGCGTTCCTAGGTGAGGCTAAGCAAGCTGCTGACGGAATCGTTACTTTTGACTACAACACAAAGATTGCAGGTGCTTACCCAATTGGTGTTGTTAGCTACATGTTGCTAGAAACTTCATATGCTGACAAGACAAAGGGAACAGCCGTTAAGGAACTCGCTGAGTACTTCTTGTCTTCAGAGTGTGCAACAGCTGCAGCCCCAAGTGGTTTCATTGCTATCGAGGGTACATTCCTTGCTAAGGCGAAAGAACTACTCGCACGAGCAAACAAGTAATCTAAAAACTCAATAACTAAATAAAAGAACCCAGGGCCGCGAGGGTAGCCCTGGGTTCTTTTATGTTTTTAACACTGCTGCGCGCCTGGCAGGAATCGAACCTGCGACAACCCGCTTAGAAGGCGGGTGCTCTATCCGACTGAGCTACAGGCGCTTGTAGGAGGGTCGTAATGCATAGTCTACCCGTCGCTACCACTAAGGTTTCATTCCATGGCTGAGTTCATTTATACGATGAAGAAAGCGCGTAAAGCGCATGGTGACAAGGTCATCCTTGATGACGTCACGATTATGTTTTATCCAGGGGCCAAGATCGGCGTGGTCGGTCCTAACGGTGCCGGTAAGTCCACAGTTCTACAGATCATGGCCGGACTACAGCAACC
>Ga0209354_10001440_pt1 | contig 10505 bp, 14 predicted proteins | sample LauGreSpBDMM15DD_2_FD_187562 | JGI IMG/M metagenome (GOLD analysis project Ga0209354, IMG submission 187562) | Freshwater lake microbial communities from Lake Michigan, USA - Sp13.BD.MM15.DD (SPAdes) (version 2) | ecosystem: Environmental > Aquatic > Freshwater > Lake | place: Lake Michigan...
GACTATCATGGTTCAGACGTTCATGAACGCTAATGATGATGACCGCATCCAGATCTTCGACTGGCACCAGAACGGCGCTCCGCTCTCAACGGGTGAGCGCTACCACGCACAGGGCGCCTCGAACCTCATCTCCTTTGTCAAGGAGCTCCTTATGACACCTGGGTCAGGCTACCACGACCGTGCGTCAGCCATCTGGGATGTGCGTGGCGACCCCCTCGTGGTTCCTGAGGGCTTCATCTCGAAGGACAAGCGTCGCAAGTGGTTGCTCGCTGCAACGGCTCTCGCCATGGGTCTTGTCTACGGACCCAAGAACGCCACGAAGAAGTATGAGCCTGATCGTGGGCTTATCACCGCCGAGATCCCTCCTGCAAAGAAGGCGGCGGTGAAGAAGGATCTCGAGCGTATCCTTGAGATCTACGAGGCTGTCGAAGCTCGCGTTCCAGCGACCAAGCCTAAGAAGTGGAAGAATGCCCACTGGGACCTTGGCACATACACAGGCTACATCCTCTTTAGCCTCTCTGCTCTTGCTCGCGATGGGCACAATGATTCCCAGGCTGATCTGCCTGCGGAAGAGAAGGTTGAGCTAGAGGAAGGCTTCTATGAGCCTAACTCCTTAAAGGATGAGCCGCAGGAGTGGGCGACCATCAAGGCAACCTGGGTAGACTACATGATCAGTGTGCGCCGCACGATCAACACTAACCCTACTAAGAAGCTCAAGACGGTCCTCGAGGAGAAGATCCACAAGGGTATCTCAAAGGCCCGCTCCTGGACGAATGATCGCTGGGAGGATGGCTACAAGCGTGTCTTTGGTATCCCTGTGTCTGACACTGCTTCCACTAGCGGTGACGAGGAGGAGGACAGTGATGAGGACAGTGAGGAGTAAACATAATACAGAGGCGATAGAATACAAATAATAAACAAAAATTGAACGCGGTTTTTTCATTGCTTGGTTAGCACCAATTATCTAAGAATGAACAACCGTGAGCATTCTAAGAAGTCTAACAAGAACCAGTTCGCCGCTTTCGTTGAGGATCGCAAGGCCCAGGCCAAAGCCAAGGATCCAAAGGTAAAGAAGGTTATTAGCTCAGAGAAGCTTGCTGAGAAGGAGGCTGGCTATAAGCTGTTCCTTGCAAAGAAGGCGCTCAGGAAGCAGTTGCGCGCCAAGAGCCATGCAAGCTAAATAAATAAAATTGACTAACGCCAACTCCACTTTTTCCAGTACTACCACCATGTCTCAACTTGATTTCGCAACCAAGATCTATAGTGATCTTAAGGCTGAGATGGACGAGCACGAGGAAAAGGAACCCATTGGCCTTCAGTATACAAAGGGGGATAAGTATAATTGGTCAAGTCAGTTTCATAGTATCTGGGAGGAACTCAAGCTCGCCGAATATACTCTGAAGCATCTTCTTGATGAACAGCTTGACGAGTATATGGGCCAGACAAATGAGAAGATACTCGTGGATAACTGGGACAAGAAGGCTGCCTGTCTACTTTTGAAGGAGCGCATCGGCAGTCACTTCAATGCATCTATTAAGGAACTCTTTCTCTACGTAGGTCGCTCGGTCATGTGTATTCCCGTTCACTTCAAGGACAAGGTTATCAATGACTTCGCACATGCGCTCGACGAGTGGGCTAGCGTAGATATTGATGTTCTCAGGCAGGCCGTTCAGAATATCGGCTCTAAGATTGAGGAGCGCTGTTATCACTGCAACGAGTTGATGCCAGAGTTCGAGGGCACTGGTCATGCCATCTGCGATGATTGTATCTGAGAGTATATACTAGAAAAAATGAAAATAAAAATACACTCTTTTTTTACAGTATGGACGAGACACTTACAAGCCTCTTTGAAGCACTTTGCTATAGAATAAATGAATTGAAGGCAAAGAACCCAACTCTGGATATGGAAGAAGTTGAGCGTGGTGCAATCTTAATCCAATCATATTTAGATGGATTTAAGACGTATGCTATAGAAGAACCTATTCAATCTGTATCACCTGCATTACCCGATATGTCTTACGAGGAACTCTGTAAACTAACAAGGCCTCCTAGAATAACAGAAAAGGGTAGTGTGGGTCCAGCGCATCATATGGTTAGATACGCAGAAGAGCAAGACAACAGGCGGGCTAGGCGAGTAGATATCGTAATCCAGTATGGGAAATACATGGATAAGAATAAAGATAAGCCGTATTTCTGAAAAAATTGACACTTTGCTCATAGTAGTCCTAGGTATGGAAGGCATTCGTAAGTATTGTCTAATTGAGCAATTATGTTTCCCCTGTTTCCAGGAGGACCAGCAGGATCCAGTAAAGCTTTCACTGGGTCTCTGCCACATTTGCGACAGGGATAAGTGGAACTTCATAAAATCATCTATTTCGAAAGAGGATCTTATGAAGCACATTCAAGAGGCCCCTAAGGGATGGCTAGACTTATTCAAGGAGGAACTAAAGCGTCGTTCTTAATTCAGAATATGAGAAATGTTAGAAGGGGTAATGGTATTAAATTCTTAGATGAGCAGTTTGAAACGGCTGCATTCAAGACATTACTTGGCCTTTATTCACACCTGGTAACTATAGAAAACCCAGATGACCTTGATAACGTTCTTTTTGTTTTTCAGACCTACGTATATAATGAATATCAGAGACTTTATAGTTTTCTTAAGAAGATAGGTAGCCATTATGAGACCTGTGATTGCATGCAAGAACGTCTGAAACTCCTTGGAACATCTATAGACCAGAAACTCTTTATTGCACCAAGTGAAATCCTTAGAGACCTTTACAAAATCAAGAACTTCAAGAGCTTAATTCATGTTCAAGAGGTCTCTGTTTCATGTTGTTTAAAATTGAAATAAAACCTCAGCGAAACAATCGCACCACCAAATAACTCAAGAAAATGGAGTGCTCTATCTGCTATAACGAGATCACGTCTGCCACGGGCAAGGTTGAGCTTTCGTGCTCCCACCCCTTTCACTTCTCTTGCTTGACCACCTGGTTTGACAAGCAGAACATGCAGGGCTGTGGCCAGAACTGCCCCTTGTGCAGGCACGAGGCCAACGAGTTTGAGAAGATGCCTGTTGCTGTTGATGACGAGGAGGATGACGAGGATGACGAGACGCTTGAATACGAGGACGACGAGCCTACTCTCGACGAGCTTGCCGCACAGGAGCGCGCGCGCCACCGCTTCGCCAGATATAAGCTCATTAACCCTATCGAGGAGGTGCAGCTCTATGCCGCCAACTTGATCAAGGCCTGCTGGCGTGGCTACCAGGATCGCCTCCTCCACTTTGACCTCCTTGCGAACAAGGGAGAGATTCAATATCAGGAGGAGCGCATTATGAAGGCTCAGGAGAAGCTAAATGAGCAGAATAAGCGGACGAAGTTCCTGAAGGCCGTTATTGGGCTCTCGCGCATGCAGGTTAAGCGCTTCGCCTCAACAAAGATCCAGGCTTTCTGGCGCAGGCATAAGGTTGAGGCGGCGATCGGCTCGATGTCTGGTCTCTGGCGCAAGATACGCCCTGGCAGCTGGGAGAAGGTCGTCATGAACCCCGAGGAACATGAACCCGAGACTGTGAGCCAGCTTCCTGGCACTCTAGTTTAAGATAAAAAAATTTGGGCTCCAAAAATTGACTCGGCTGCCGCCTGATAATGTGAGTGTGAAGTGATATGGCCGAGCGGTTAAGGCGACAGATTAGAAATCTGTTAGGTTCTCCTGCGCAGGTTCAAGTCCTGCTATCACTGTTTAATGTTTATCTGCCCTAGTAGCGCAATGGATAACGCGTCAGCCTTCTACAGCCGCAAGGCACTGGATACAGCTGAAGATTGTGGGTTCGATCCCCACCTAGGGTAATCCGCTCTTAGGAGCACCATACCGGTTTAGCTCAGTTGGTAGAGCGTCGGCCTTTTATAGACCTAGTCGTATGAAAGCCGAATGTCGCGGGTTCAAGCCCCGCAATCGGTAAACCTTCTTTTTTTGTCGCTTTCACATATGATAAAAATTGACTTATCACAACTTGAGTATACTCGGTATACCCAATGCTTGATAATCCTACTGTCTATGCATATGCTACTGCGTTTATCTTCGCCACTCTCGGCTTCGGCTATATCTTCGATCGCACATATAATCAGTCAGAACCTGAGGTATCATCTGATTATTACACACCTGACGAACTTCCTGTTACCCAAGATATTCCTAATTCTGATGATGCAGTTCCTACGGTCGCCAGTGAGCAGTATTGCCTCGACCCATCAGAACAGTGCTGTATGGCTACACCAGAGAAGTCAGAACCCCCTTCTAATTCTCATGATAATCTTGAAGCCATCGCTACTGCTGGATACAGGCGTTATGCATCTGATTATAGAAACGAGCTCTGGCCCTCTCCTAGACCTGTGAACTTTGTGAAGGCTCTTGTAAAGGGCGACCATGTTCAGATTGAGGGTCGCCTCAGCCATGGTAAGGCAATAGAGATACTATCTAGCAGGGCTCAGATGCCGCCTGAGGCGTTTCTTAGAACAGATCCAATTACCTATACAAGGGTCTTCATGCCAAGTCAGTATAACGCTGCTGTTCTTCTTGGTCAGTCTATTCAGCGCTTAGAGGATACTATTCGCAAACATAAGTATTTGTCTGAGTTGCGTAGACATGGTTGAACCTGCTATAAAAATTGACAAAAATCAGCAAAGATAAAACTGTATGGACAATCAGAATTCAGTTGTCAAGACACAGGCGCCGCTAAAGGCACAACCAAAGCCAAAGAAGATGCCTCCTCAGCAGTCTCAGGTCCCTGGTGGCCCTGAGGTCTGGGATGGTAACAGTTCAGGGTGGACACTTGTGTCCTATTCAAGAAAGAAGAAGACTAAGAAGTAGAAAAATTGACTAATATATACTAATTTTTTCTTGTATGTTCCACCGTTCATATGATCTTTCATGTGTTCAAGATATACATGAAATGACCCTTATTCAGACGGCAATCAATGGAGTAAACCTTGCCTGTTCAGACATGGTAGATGCATGGTTATATGTCGAGCGTGGTTCTTTACTAGAAGATAGCCACAGAACTCTTGGCGATCACGATATAATTCCTAAGACTATCTTCACTACTATGGATATAGATAATCACAGTGGTAATAGCTTTAGTTTGACATTGTCTACTCTTCAGACAATTGCACAGGATTACGAGGGTTGGCGTCTAGCGAGGGAACAGTTTAATTCTATAATAGAGGGTTCTACTAACTTCTGGAATTCCTGGCGCAATATGAAACTAACACCATATTATCGCTCTGTCTCAGGAGGTGGCTCCGTTGTAAGTATTGGACCTATTCTAGAAGACTTTCTTAACTTAAAAGCATCTAGAAATGAACCGTATTCTGAAGATCGTCAGAAGATAGAGAATGAACTTATGAATCACCTCGCTCACGATATTGAGGATAAGATATATATTCTAGAACAAATTGTTTCTCTAGAACCTTCTCCACATTGTTCTGAATTACTTGAACTCTTTAAAAAAAGATTAGCTCATAAAAAGATGATGGAACGCAACGATGAAATCTTGGTAGAAGATGCTCTTAGACAGCTATCTGCAGCCATTGACACACGTAACCCAATTGCTCTAAATTCTGCTCTAAACCCAGGATGGTATTCTGTAAAGTTCCAGTGTTCAGACCTTTATAAGAGAGCTACATCCTTGATGTCTTCTCTCAATTAGACCAATTCTCTGAGAATAGCCTGTATGATTCAGGCTCTGCCTCCTTCTCCTCCTGAGCCTTCTTAAGGACATCGTTATAAGAAGGCTCGATGTTTCCAGAAATCTTCATCATCTCATCCTTAACTGTGTTCATAAACGCATTCCAGATAAGAACACCCTTGGGCTTTGGCTCTTCTCCACTAGGAATTGTCAACTTTTTTGATTTGAGAATGGTTTTCTTCTTACTAGCTACAGGCTCTGTGGTTCCTACTGATACAGTATCAAGTGTCTTAGATGAATCACGGATAGCCTTCTTTGCTTTTGCCTCTGCAATCTCCTCAGGAGACATCTCAGAATAAGGCTTAGGACCCTTGCGCTTCTTAAGCATAATAGCTGCGACGGCTGCCTCAGGAGCCTCGACCTTAGGCTTTGAATACAGGGCCTCTAGTTCTGTATAGTTGTCGATGTAGTCAAAGAGGTAATCCTGGCACTTTGCCTTCATGAAACCAAACCGCTTCTGAATAAACTCATCTGCAGCCAGCATATTGGTTACACCGATCTTCTGAAGATTAAACAGGAAACGCATTACCTGTGCCTTTTCTTCTTCAGAACTACTGAACGATGGCTTATCAATATCGCACTGTGAATTCTGCGCTTGGGTCATGTCTGTTGTAAGGCGACTAACCTCTGCTAGTGCCGATACAAGCTCTTCCTGCATTTTAATAACAGATTGAATAAGCTGACTGTCTGTCATTTCCATTCTGTTCGGGGTGTACTGGCAGTAACCCTATGCTACTGGTCAATTTTACTTGATAAAATTGACCCGTTGATTTAAAGGAACTAGTTATCATCATGGTTTACTTCATCCTCAAGACACAGGCTAGTTCTGATGCCTCTCGCATATTCTATCTGCTCAAACAGGATGAAGTTCCAGTCGATGAGCAAGAGGATATCATTCACTTGAAGTGTACTTCTGTTCGTAGGATTGCTGGCATTGGTAATCTTCTACACTACCTCTCCCAGAATACCTCCAACGCATTGCATCAGACTGAGCCATATATAATGAATAAGATATCATGGAACCAGGCGGTTGATATGTTCGGATTTGACTATGATAGCAGTGATGATGGGGAGTCTGTCTCTACGATTAGTCGGTAAAAATTGACCTAATCTATAAACTTATTTTCTAATAAGAATGGTTTACTTCAGAGTTCTCCAACATGTTGCAATGAACGACGGTTCGAAGACACTCAAGTGGCAGCAGTATCACACTTTAAAAGATGCCTATCTGAATTGTATTCCTGTAGACGAGTCTGAGACATGTAGGCGTCTGCTTAATGGAGTTCAAGATGAAATTGCTAAGGGTGAGACTTTCATTCGGGTAACTTGCGATCGAGGGAATATCTGGTGGATCCAGTTGGTAGAGGATCCTAATGAACACCTTGGTCCAGTTGCCGAGGCAGCTTCAAAAATTGACTGCTGCCATGCCCACCAGTAAATTATACACCAAATGGTTTACACTCGTGGTCAGAAGTCAGCATCCGCTTCAATCTCTAGCGCCGCTCAGGCCCTACTTGCGCTCCGTGGCCCGCTGTCGTTTACGCGCTACAGCCTTGCACAGTCCTCTCAGTCGGCGCCTACGCACGTAGCCTCTTCTTCATCTAGTCCTTCCCAGGGGAAGTTCTGGACTGAGTGGACGAACTGGTATCATGCGTTCCTTGCGGAGGTGACGGATGAGTTTCCTTCCCTGCCTGTAGCTGAGCGCCGCTCTCAGGCGACGAGCCGCTGGGTTAGTTATACCGCTAAGCAGCTCCGTTGCTCTGAGCCCCAGGTGCGCGCATGGCTCCGCACGGCGGACCAGAAGGATCTTGCTTCAGCTTACGCATAAGCTTATGCTAAAATTCTAAGAACTAAAAGAAAATAAAAGACACAAATTACTGTGGCAAAAATTGAATATAACACTCACTTTTTTACTGTCATACCAGATGGCAGCAACAATGATCGGCGCAAAGGGTTCTGATGTCTACTCTTCTGATGCGTTCTACGGTGTTGGCGACAAGATGGTGGCGCTCAGTGCGCTGCTTACACGTGGCATCTCAGCTGCCACTGTGGGTACTGCCGTCTCTGCAATGCTTGCTATGACAAGCGAGCCTCGCCTCATTGAGGACCTCCTTGTGCTCGCCTTCCAGACCCGCGACATCCGTGGCGGTAAGGGTGAGCGTGATGCTTCCAAGAACATCTTTGAGGCTCTGCTGAAGGACCCCAAGACGCGGGCCCTCACGATGAACCTCCTCGACCTTGTACCCGAATACGGCTGCTGGCAGGATCTCTTCAAGCTGCCCCGCGAGAACATCGAGTGCGTTAAGCAGATCGTGGTTCGGCAGTTCTACAAGGACGAGGCGGCCATCGCCGCCTACAACTCTGCTCTTGCTAACGAGGTCGCAGGCTGGGGTGGCGAGGAGAAGCCCCAGAAGCCCAAGGTCTCCCTCCTGGCCAAGTGGCTCCCTCGTGAGGGGCAGCCTGGTGTCATCGAGATGGTCTGTGCGCTCGTGCCTGGCACCATGCTTCACGGGACCCGCATGAAGCACTACCGCAAGCGTGTCTCGGCGGTGAACAAGTTCCTCCAGACGGTGGAGGTCCAGATGTGTGCCAAGGACTGGGAGGAGATTGTCCCTGGTTCGGTTCCTGGTCGCGCCGTCAAGAAGTATGTGAAGGCTTTCTTGAACGAGAAGGGTACGACCACAAAGCACGGGGTTGCCCCCAAGGGTGTTCTGCGGCACCCTAATGACCCCGTGCGCATGGCCTGCCGCCAGCACTTTCAGGAGCACTTCTCAAAGGCGGCCAAGGGTGAGGTCAAGGCCAAGGGTGCAGACACTCTGTTTCCCCACGAGGTTGTCAAGAATGCTGTGAAGCTCCTTCATCAGGTGGAAAAGGAGGCAAGCTCTTCTAAGTGGCATCATGATGGTGATACAGATGACGAGGCTGACCAGGACGAGACAGCAGGGGAGGCTGAGCGCAATCACCTACGCGGCGTTTGGAATGCCATGGTTGAGAAGGCCAAGGAGGGTGGGGGGCTGGGTCGCTCCATTGCCATGTGCGACTTTAGTGGCTCGATGATGTCCTCTGGTAGCAACGGTGATACGCCCTACTGGGTCAGCATGGCCCTCGGCCTTCTCATCTCAGAGGTCACAAGCGAGGTCTTCAAGAACACCTTCCTCACCTTTGACTCCACACCTCAGATGCACACGCTTCCTGAGACCACTGACCTTCTCGAGAAGCTCAAGTCCTTTGTAGGAAGCAATCTGGCTCAGGGCACTTCCACGGACTTCCAGAAGGCCATGGACCTCGTTCTCGCGCGATGCAAGGCTATGCACGTGAGGCCAGGCGAGGAGCCTGAGAACTTGATTGTGCTCACTGACATGGCGTGGGACCAGGCCTGTGGCTCTAGCGAGCAGAGCTACTACACGGGCAACAGTTATCGCAACGTTGTTAAGACGGCGCCCTGGCAGACACACGTCGAGATGATCCGCGAGGCCTTCAAGCGGGCTGGTGAGGACATGTGGGGTGAGGGTAAGGGGCTCAAGATGCCGACAATCGTCATCTGGAACATCGCTGCGACGTGCCAGGACTTCCACGCCACCGCTAGCACCCCTGGTGTCGTCATGCTCTCTGGCTGGTCGCCGAGCCTCTTCAAGGTGCTGCAGACGAAGGGTGTCGTGGAGATGAACCCTACTGAGGCTCTGCGCATTCAGCTGGAGGATGCACGCTATGACCTGGTGCGTCAGCGGGCCCGTGCTTTCTGCGCATGAGTGCGTTCTACGCATGAGTGCGTTATGCGCATAACTGCGCTCTAGAACTAAATACAAGTAAAAGACAAATATAAAACTCTTTTTTGTAAAACCTGTATAAAATTGAATGAGTGTTTTCTTTAGTTTCATCTATAGCAAAGTAAGATGATAACCTATATAACTCTTTCATCAGACAAGAAGTATCTTAATATTGATGTAGATACAGTAACTGCCTTAAAAATTCAACTTGAGGGCGATGTCATTATATCAAAATATGATAATAAGATTGAATATAGAATTACAGGGACGAATTGTAAAATAATAATAGTAAAAGATATTGCATACAGCAATAACTATTGTGTAATAGGACAGGTGGAAATACATAGCGACAGTATATCATTCATTGATAGATATGAAGATTATGCAGAGTATGAAGGTGCTGATATTAACACTCTGCTCACAAAGGCCATTGACTTATATAAACAAGAGGGGCTAATTATCTGATTTTAGAAAATATCTCAGAATAGAGGTATTGAAACTCTAGTTGGAGGGTACGCGCTACCTGGTGCGCCAGCGGGTTCGTGCGTTATGCGCATAAGTGTGTTCTATGCTTACGCACTAACACTCTAAAACAAAATAAAAAATTGAAACCAAATAACAACCTTTTTTTCGTATCAAAATGTCTTATTACATCATTAACGAAGTTGGCGATGATGGCTATATCTGGCCAGTCTTATGTTCCTCCTTTGAGCAGGCCCTTGGACATGTCCTCAACAAGATTAGAGACTTGAACATTGAGTTTCGAAAGGAAAATCCTCAATGGCATGATGGTGATCCTGAGTATTATATGGCTAAGATGGAGGATGACTACTCGGTTGAAAACGCCAAGGGTAAGAGGGGAACTCTTGTTGCAAACTTCGCGGACTATCATATTCAGTTCTTTGTAAAGGAGGTTTACTTAAAGACTTCTGGTTAAGAGGTAAATAGGCTAGTAAGCTGGCCTGAAAAAATTGACTCGGCTGCACCCCCAGTTAGTG
>Ga0209354_10001448_pt1 | contig 10482 bp, 10 predicted proteins | sample LauGreSpBDMM15DD_2_FD_187562 | JGI IMG/M metagenome (GOLD analysis project Ga0209354, IMG submission 187562) | Freshwater lake microbial communities from Lake Michigan, USA - Sp13.BD.MM15.DD (SPAdes) (version 2) | ecosystem: Environmental > Aquatic > Freshwater > Lake | place: Lake Michigan...
TCGTAATCGTCTCCGGCCGTGAGTGCGAGGCGAAACACATCAGTGGAGGTACGCAAGCGCGTCAGCACGCCGGCCAATGGAATCGAGGCAATATCGACCGAGATGCGTACCTTGCTCTGCACGGCCATCCGTTCAAGATCCAGCAACAGGCCATCGGAGACATCCTGGGCGGCACCGGCAATCCCGCGCAAGGCCTGCCCCAGCTGGAGACGCGGCTCCGGTTGGTAATACGCACTCATCAATTCAGCTTCCTGCTCCGGAGTGAGACCGGTGCAACGTCCCTGGATGTATTCGAGTGCGAGCCCGGCGCGACCAGGCTCACCGGACACATACACATCATGCCCAGGCCTCGCCTTGCTGCGCAGCAGGGCGGTTCCTGCGGGCACCAGGCCTTGTACCTGGATCGCGATCTGCAACGGGCCACGTGCCAGGTTGCCGCCCACCAGCGGGCATTTGTATTTCAGCGCACTGGCGCGCAAACCCCGACCGAACGCATCCAGCCAGGCTTCCTCTGCTTGCGGCAACGTAAGTCCCAGCATGAAGCAGAACGGCTCGGCCCCCATGGCCGCCAGATCACTCAGATTGACAGCAAGTGCACGTTGCGCGACCAAGTCGGCGGGTGCCCCTGCGGGAAAATGCACGCCTTCCACCAGCACGTCCATGCTCAAGGCAATCTGCTTGCCACGCGGTACGGAAAGCAAGGCACAATCATCGCCAATGCCCAGCATTACCCCCCGATGCAACGCGGGGTCAGCGGCAAGTCCACCCTGTTGGAAATATTTCGCGATGATGTCGAATTCAGTCAGCATTGGCTTCAAGTGCGCGCAGTTGCTGCGCTGCCTTGTCGAGCACGCCGTTGATGAATTTGTGGCTGTCGGTGGAGCCGTATTTCTTGGCCAGCTCGACATATTCGTTGATGACGACCTTGTAAGGCACGTCGATACGCTTGCTGAATTCAAATACGCCCAGGCGCAGGATACCGACTTCGATGGGATCCAGCTCGTCTAGCGCACGATCCAGATGAGGCACAAACAAGGCATCCGTGGCGGCTTTGTTTTCAATGATGCTGGTGAGCGCCTGATGGAAAAAATCCCATTCCACCTTGCGCCCGTTGTCGGCACGAAACTCGGCTTCAATCTGTTCGGCAGGGCTGTCGGACATCTGCCACTGATACAAGGCTTGAACAAGTAGGTCACGCGCCCGCTTGCGGTGTGATAGGGGCACTGCACCTGAATAACTCATGGCATTTCTCTTGGGATAAAGCAGATTAATTCTTCAGCTTGCGGATCAGGCTGCACAGCTCCATAGCGGTGATGGCAGCATCGGCACCCTTGTTGCCGGCCTTGGTGCCAGCACGTTCGATGGCTTGCTCGATGGAGTCAGTCGTCAACACCCCGAAGATCACGGGCAGGCCATGCGCCATGCTGACCTGGCCAATGCCTTTGGCAGCTTCACCAGCCACATAGTCGAAATGCGGCGTGCCGCCGCGAATCACTGCACCCAGTGCAATGATGGAGTCGAACTTGCCCGACTCAGCCAGCTTTTTGGCGATCAGGGGCAATTCGAAGGCACCGGGCACCTTCACCACGGTGATGTTCTTTTCGGAAACGCCATGACGCACCAGCGCATCAATCGCACCCGACTGCAGGCTGTCGACGATGAAACTGTTGAAACGGGCGACCACTATCGCAAAGTTGGCGTTGTTCGCGCTGAAATCACCTTCGATGGTTTTTATGTTGTTCATTGTGCGTGCATCCCAACTATGTTGATTCGGATAAATGATTCGGATATCCCGCTGGATTCAGTCTTCGCGCGGAAGGAATTCCACCACTTCCAGATCAAAGCCGGAAATCGCGTATTTGGTGGGATAGCTCAGCAAGCGCATCTTGCCGACGCCGATGTCGCGCAGGATCTGCGAACCGGTGCCTACCGTGAGATAACTGCCGCGCGGCGCTGGAATAACGGTATTTCCGCGCGAAATTGCGGAGAAACGCTCCAGCTCTTCAATGACATCGCTACTGCCCAGATCATTGGCCAATACTACCACAACGCCCTTGCCTTCCTGGCTGATGCGCTCCATCGACTGGTGCAAGGACCAGGTCGGCCGCAGCGGATTGGCAACACCCAGCAAATCGCGCACTGTGTCTGTAACGATGACACGCGCCAACACGGGTTCATCGGCATTAATCTCGCCTTTCACCAACGCGAGGTGCGTCTGTTGACCTTCGCGGTACAGATCCCGGTAGCAGTACACATCAAACTCGCCATGCTCGGTAGGCAAGCGATACTCATGGGTACGCTCCACGGTTTTTTCGGTAGCCATGCGGTAATGAATAAGATCCATGATGGTGCCGATCTTCAGGCCGTGTTCTTTCGCGAATACTTCGAGCTCGGGACGCCGCGCCATCGAACCGTCCGGATTCATGATTTCACAAATGGCGGATGCAGGAGTAAGTCCGGCCAGGCGTGCCAGGTCACAACCTGCTTCCGTATGCCCGGCGCGTCGCAACACGCCTCCATCTTTCGCCATCACCGGAAAAATGTGGCCAGGATGGATGATGTCTGACGGCTTCGCATCCGCTGCCACCGCCACCTGGATGGTACGGGCACGATCGGCGGCGGAAATGCCGGTAGTCACACCAGTGGCCGCCTCGATGGAAATGGTGAAATTGCAGCCAAACGGCGTGGCGTTGTTCGACACCATCAAGCCAAGATTCAGTTGCTTGCAACGCTCCTGCGTAAGCGTCAGGCAAATCAGCCCGCGCGCATGCGTTGCCATGAAGTTGATGTCAGACGCCTTGACCTTGTCGGCGGCAATCACGATGTCGCCTTCATTCTCGCGATCTTCGTCATCCATCAGGATGACCATCTTGCCTTCACGCAAATCAGCGATGATTTCTTCGATTGTGTTCAATTGCATAAACCCGGATCCTGGTGCCGCTTATTTCGTGTTGAAGCCGGCGGCTGTCAATTTGTCCAGCGTCAATCCGCTGGCAGTGCTTGCACCCGCTTGCAGCAGGCGTTCTAGATAACGACTGATTACATCCACTTCGATATTCACCTTGCGCCCCGGCTTGTACAGGTGCAGCGTGGTGCGATCTGCGGTGTGCGGAATGATGTTCACGCCGAATTCAGCGCCGTTCACTTCATTTACCGTGAGACTCACGCCATCGATACACACGGAACCCTTGTGTGCGATGTAGCGTGCAAGTTCCTGTGGCACCCGGAAGGTCAGGCGCTCACTGCGTCCATCCGGTTTGCGGCTCACGAGCTCGCCGACACCATCGACATGACCACTGACAATGTGGCCACCCAGCCGGCTTTGCGGCGTCAGGGCTTTCTCCAGATTGACCAGCTCACCCTGCTTCCAGCCCTGCAGCGTGGTACAAGCGAGGGTTTCGCGCGAAACGTCCGCTGCAAAACTGTGCACACCAAATTCAACGGCAGTCAGGCACACACCGCTCACCGCGATACTGTCACCCACCTGCACATCAGCAAAATCCAGGGTAGAACTGCCAATGGTCAGACGCCAGTCGCCACCGCTTTCACGGATGCCTGTGACAGTGCCAGTGGTTTCAATGATGCCGGTAAACACGTCACAACCTCGAAAAAAGGGAGCGAATTCTACAGTCTTTTCCCAGTATTGCCACGTCGAGGAAGTGGAGCTCGAGCCGCTGGGACAAGTGTTCCAGGCCAGGCAATACAGCCATGGGCCGGGCCAAATGTCCCAGCAGGCAGGGTGCGATGTAGGTGACCAGCTCATCTACCAGGCCAGCGTCCAGCATGGCGCCGCACAGCCGTGGCCCTGCTTCCAGCAGTACTTCATTGCACTGGTAAGCGCTGGCCAGATGCTCGAGCAAGGCCTGCAAATCAACCTTGCCATCAATCCCCGGCAGCGCGAGCCGCTTGATCTGGGCTGAGTCGGGGTTGTCACCTGGCACGGGCACGGCGAGTACCTGCAATAATTGCCCACCGTCAGTCATCATCCGTGCCTGGGCAGGCAAGTGGTTGTTGCTGTCTACCACCACCCGCAAGGGTTGCTGGCCCTGGAAATCCGGCAAACGTACTGTCAAGGCCGGATCATCCGCCAGTACCGTGCCGATGCCGGTAAGGATCGCACAACTGCGTGCGCGCAAGCGTTGCACGTCTTCCCGCGCTTCCGGCCCGGTAATCCATTTGCTCTCGCCATTTGCCATCGCGGTGCGCCCATCGAGGCTCATCGCCAGTTTGCAGCGCACCCAGGGCAGGCCCTGCCGCATACGCTTGTTGAAGCCGGGATTGATGGTTTCTGCCTGCGCTTCCAATACCGGACCGCGCACCTCGATGCCGGCTGCACGCAAGATCTGCAAGCCTTTGCCGGCCACCAGCGGATTGGGGTCCTGCATGCCATAGACCACAGTGGCAACGCCGGCCCTTACCAACGCCTCGGCACAGGGGCCGGTTCTGCCGTGATGGGCACAGGGCTCCAGCGACACATACGCGGTGGTACCGCGCGCGGCGGCACCCGCTTGCTGCAAGGCATGCACTTCGGCATGCGCCTGCCCCGGAGCCTGGGTCCAGCCCTCGGCAATAACGTGCCCGTCTTTCACCAGCACGCAGCCAACCGCCGGATTGGGGCGCGCGGTATAGCGCCCCAGCTCCGCCTGCTCGAAACAGCGTTGCATGTAGTAAGTATCAGTAGTCATTCGTCATTCATGCCAGGGATCAAGGGGTCAGAGTAACTTGATCCTGAAATTACAAAGATCGGCTGGTGCAAGTGATGGAGTTGCAGGATCAAGTTACTCTGACCCCTTGATCGCAGAAGCTTTAGTTTGAGCCGCTGTCCTGCGAAATCCGGTCAATCTCTTCGCGGAACTCGTTCAAGTCCTTGAAGCTGCGATAGACGGAAGCAAAGCGCACATAAGCCACTTCGTCGAGCTTGCGCAATTCCTGCATTACCAGCTCGCCCACCATCTTGCTGGGAACTTCGCGTTCGCCGCTGGCGCGCAGCTTGTGATTGATATGGGAAATCGCCTCATCCACCTGCTCAATGCTGACCGGGCGTTTTTCCAGCGCTTTCAATATGCCCATGCGTAGCTTTTCTTCGTTGAACGGCTCACGCTCCCCGTTCTGCTTCACCAGCCGGGGCATCACCAGTTCCGCCGTTTCAAACGTCGTGAAACGTTCGGCACAGGTAATACACTCGCGACGGCGACGCACCTGGTTGCCGTCAGCAACCAGGCGGGAATCGATGACCTTGGTGTCTACTGCATTACAAAAGGGGCAATGCATATTACTCCTCGGCCGTTACAGCCCTGAATCGCGATGGATAGAAACCTCAGCCATAGACCGGGTAGCGCGAGCAAAGTTCGAGCACCTTGCCCTTGATCTCAAGATTCAGCGCTTGATTGTCGATGTTGTCGAGGATGTCGCAGATCCAATGGGTCAAGGTGGTGAATTCGGTTTCGCCAAAGCCGCGACGGGTACCGGCCGGGGTACCGATGCGAATACCGCTGGTAACAAATGGCGGCAACGGATCGTTGGGTACGGCATTCTTGTTCACGGTGATGTTGGCGTGACCAAGCGCTTCGTCGGCTTGCTTGCCGGTGATGTTCTTGCCAACCAGGCTGAGCAGGAACAGATGGTCGTCGGTTCCCCCAGATACGATGCTGTAGCCGCGCTGCTGGAAAACTTTCACCATGGCCTTGGCATTGATCACGACCTTCTTCTGGTATTCAACGAAGTCAGGGCTCATCGCTTCCTTGAAGCACACCGCCTTGGCCGCGATCACATGCATCAACGGGCCGCCCTGGTTTTCCGGGAATACCGCGAAATTAAGCTTCTTGCACAGATCTTCATCGTCACCCATCGCAAGGATCAGGCCACCGCGCGGACCGCAGAGGGTCTTGTGGGTGGTGGAAGTGACCACATGGGCATGCGGGAACGGATTCGGATACAAACCGGCAGCAACCAGACCCGCCACGTGGGCCATGTCTACCAGCATGTAGGCTCCGACCTGATCGGCAATCTTGCGCACTCGCTCGAAATCGATGAAACGGGAATAGGCCGAGAAGCCGGCCACGATGACTTTGGGCTTGTGCTGCAGCGCCAGCTTTTCCATGGCGTCATAGTCGATCTCGCCGGTTTCAATGTTGAGACCATACTGGACCGCGTTATAGATACGGCCAGAGAAACTGACAGAAGCGCCATGAGTCAGGTGACCGCCATGGGCCAGGCTCATGCCCAGCAAGGTATCGCCCGCCTTCATCAGTGCGGAATACACGGCAGTATTGGCCTGCGAACCGGAATGCGGCTGTACGTTGGCGAAGCCGCACTTGAACAGCGTCTTGGCGCGTTCGATGGCCAGTGTTTCGACGACGTCCACGAACTCGCAACCACCGTAATAACGCTTCCCGGGATAACCTTCCGCGTATTTGTTGGTAAGCACACTGCCCTGGGCTTCAAGCACACGCGGGCTGGTATAGTTTTCGGAAGCGATCAGCTCGATGTGTTCCTGCTGACGTTTGGCTTCGTTGGCAATTGCGCTGGCCAGTTCGTCATCGAAACCGGCGATAGTCATGGATTTGCTTAGCATGGGCGTCCTCAGTAGAATTCCGGGCCTGCATTCTACCCTAATCCAGCACCAATTTTGGCTCACTCTTTTGTCTCAATGACTTTTTCTGGTTGATTTATGGCCCAATTTGTTTTCACGATGAACCGCGTTGGCAAGGTTGTCCCGCCCAAACGCGAAATTCTCAAGAATATTTCACTGTCTTTCTTCCCCGGCGCCAAAATCGGCGTGCTCGGTCTCAATGGCTCGGGAAAATCCACGCTGCTGCGCATCATGGCCGGCATCGACAAGGAATTTAATGGCGAGGCCCGCCCCCAGCCCGAACTGAAAATCGGCTACCTGCCGCAGGAACCGCAGCTGGACGACGACAAGACCGTCAAGGAAAACGTCGAGCAAGGCATTGGCGAGATCAAGGCCCTGGTAGACGAATTCAATGCCATCAGCGACAAGTTCGCCGAACCCATGAGCGATGACGAAATGAACGCCTTGCTCGAACGCCAGGGCGAGCTGCAGGGCTCCATCGATGCCGTTGGCGGCTGGGACATGGACCGCACACTGGAAATCGCGGCCGACGCCCTGCGCCTGCCACCCTGGGATGCCGTGGTGAAGACCCTCTCCGGTGGGGAAAAACGCCGTGTGGCCCTGTGCCGCCTGCTGATTTCCAACCCGGACATGCTGCTGCTCGACGAACCGACCAACCATCTGGATGCCGGTTCCGTCGCCTGGCTCGAACGCTTCCTGCAAGACTATAACGGCACCGTAGTGGCCATCACCCACGATCGCTACTTCCTCGACAACGCCGCCGGCTGGATTCTCGAACTCGACCGCGGCCATGGCATTCCCTACGAAGGCAACTACAGCGACTGGCTGGCGGCGAAGGAAACCCGCCTGGAAACCGAAGCCAAGCAGCAGTCCTCGATGAACAAAACCATCAAGGCCGAACTCGAGTGGGTACGCCAGAATCCGAAAGGCCGCCAGGCCAAGAGCAAGGCGCGTCTGGCCCGCTTTGAAGAGCTGCAGTCCAAAGAGTTCCAGACCCGCAACGAAACCATGGACCTGTACATCCCCCCCGGTCCGCGCCTCGGCGAAAAAGTGATCGAAGTGAAGCACCTCACCAAGAGCTTTGGTGATCGCACGCTCATCAACGACCTCAGCTTCAATGTGCCGCAAGGCAGCATCGTGGGCATCATCGGCGGCAACGGTGCCGGTAAAACCACCTTCCTGCGCATGCTGGTCGGACAGGAACAACCCGACAGCGGCAGCATCGAACTGGGCTCGACGGTTGACCTCGCGTATGTTGACCAGAGCCGTGATTCTCTCAATGGCAACAACACCGTGTGGCAGGAAATTTCCGATGGCGCCGACAACATGATCATCGGCAACTATGAAGTGGCGTCACGCGCCTACGTAGGCCGTTTCAATTTCAAGGGCATCGACCAACAGAAGTTCATCAAGGATCTGTCCGGCGGTGAGCGCAACCGTGTGCATCTGGCCAAGCTGCTGAAGCGCGGCGCCAACGTACTGCTGCTGGACGAACCGACCAACGACCTCGACGTGGAAACCCTGCGTGCACTGGAAGAAGGCTTGCTGGCGTTCCCCGGCACCATCATCGTGGTGTCGCACGATCGCTGGTTCCTCGACCGCATCGCTACCCACATCCTCGCCTTCGAAGGCGACAGTGAAGTGATCTGGCACGAAGGCAATTACACCGATTACGAGGAAGACCGCAAGAAGCGCAAGGGTGATCACGAGCCTACGCGTATCAAGTACAAGAAACTGGTCTGATTTTCGCTGCCTCTCCAGGGGGTGGACAGGCTGTCCATCCCCTGCATGTCACAAACCGAATTGCTTGCGCAGTTGTTTGAGGCGAACCAGGTTTTCCTCTGGACTCAAGGGCGCCGCCACGGTTTCCGGCAAAGCCAGCGGCACCGGCAGATCCAGGCTTTCGCCGGTCAGCACCCGATGGCAATACCGGGCGTAGTTGTAGGCAAACAGCGGGAAAATCTGCGCCTGGGTCTCATTCGCCAGCGCGAACCAGCCAGTGGCGGCCGCAGCCAGATACACCGCAGGATGCGACCATTTGTATTCCCGCTTGGGCTCCGGCGCACAGCAGGCTTCTACATAGGCGGCCTGGGCCGTCGGCAGGCCAAACAGCGTGTAGGCATTTTCACAGGCGCTGACTATCGCCGCCAATGATGGCAGGAACTCCGACGTACGCACCACCTGGCGCACTGCGCGCAGGATCACCTCCGGCGAATATTCGCCCAGCACCCCCAGCCAGTATTTTTTCGCCAGTACCAGCGCCCCTTCCTGCCCATACGCCTTGTGAAACTGGTTGTGGTAGGCCAATGCGAGCTCGGCAAACACCTGATTGATGGCATCAACATGGTCACGTCCATGCCTGTTACCCGCGCCAGCAGAAGGCGTTGCGAGGGATTTTTCTTGCAGCTGCTTGCTGCCTGGCACTTTATTGCCGGCCATGACTTCAGGCAGTACTTTATCGACGCGTTTCATAGGAATCGTTGAACCCAATGGTGTAGGCCATTCTAGGACCTCAGCCGCGATTAGGCGAGTACGGCGCTCTGTGTATCCCCAGCCTTGAATGGGAGCAGCCGCTGCTTTATCTTGCCGGCCTTGTCTTGCCCGCCTTCGCAGAACCCACAGGAGTTTCCCGCTTGAAACACTGCCACAGTATCGCCGACCTGAGAGCACGGGCCCGCCGTCGCCTGCCCCGCGTGATGTTCGATTACATCGACGGCGCCGCCGAAGATGAAGTGACGCTCGCCCGCAACAGCAGTGGCTTCAGCCAGTACGACCTGGTGCCGCGCAACCTGGTGGATGTGAGCACGGTGAACCTTGCTACCACTATCCAGGGCCTCGCCTCTCCGTTACCGCTGGTATTGGCCCCCACGGGCGGTACCCGCCTGTTTCATCATGAAGGCGAGCTCGCCTCCTCTGCTGCCGCTGCCGATGCCGGACTTGCCTTCACCTTGTCGTCGATGTCGACCTACGACATTGAAACGGTCGGCGCCAACACCAAGGGCCCCAAGTGGTTTCAAATCTATGTGTGGAAAGACCGCGGCGTCGTGAAGGAATTCATCGAACGCGCGCGCAGCAGCGGCTACAAGGCACTCGTGCTGACCGTGGATGTCCAGACCTCCGGGCAGCGTGAACGCGATCTGCGCAACGGCTTTACGTTGCCGCCCAAGTTCACTGCCTCATCCCTGATTGATATGGCACTGCATCCGCACTGGTGGTGGAACACGCTCACGAAGCCACCGATCACGCTCGCCAATGTCGCTGGCAAAGCCGGCATGGGCGTCAAGAGTGCTACCGCGATGGGGCAATATGCCGCCAGCCAGCTCGACCCTTCGGTCAGCTTCGACGATCTGGCATGGATGCTGGAACAATGGAACGGCCCCTTCCTGGTGAAAGGCGTCACTTCACCCGAAGACGCACGCCGTATCGCCGATCTCGGCGCCAGCGGTGTCATCGTATCCAACCATGGTGGCCGCCAGCTCGATCAATCCATTGCCACCATTGATGCACTGCCCGCGATTGTTGATGCGGTGGCCGGCAAGGCGGAAATCATACTGGATGGCGGCGTGCGCCGTGGCACCGACGTCATCAAGGCGCTGGCGCTGGGTGCGCGTGCCTGCATGTTCGGCCGCCCCTTCCTGTACGGTCTGGCGGCGGGTGGCAAACCAGGCGTGGATCGCACGATCGAGATCTTCAGCACCGAACTTAAGCGTTCGATGATGTTGCTGGGCTGTCCCGATGTGCAAAAACTTGATCCGGGTTATCTGCGTCGGCGCTGAGGCCACGCTCGTCAGTTCTTGTTGCGCGCCAACGCCTCGACAGCAGCCTTGTTGGACTTCACGATGTCGATAGCCACGCCGCGCCCCATGAAGCACTGATACCACGCAGCAAGC
>Ga0209354_10001449_pt1 | contig 10475 bp, 11 predicted proteins | sample LauGreSpBDMM15DD_2_FD_187562 | JGI IMG/M metagenome (GOLD analysis project Ga0209354, IMG submission 187562) | Freshwater lake microbial communities from Lake Michigan, USA - Sp13.BD.MM15.DD (SPAdes) (version 2) | ecosystem: Environmental > Aquatic > Freshwater > Lake | place: Lake Michigan...
CAGAAGTTCCGCTTGTGCCGCTTTTTGTAAGCGCGCCTTGTATGGCATACCATTCATTTGAGTCTGTTGCTGATCCATAGCTTTCTAAAATCATAAAACCAAGCGAAGGTGGTTCAATGTCTGCGCTGTTTATGTATCCGACCATATAGTTGTTAAGGTCTATTGCGCCATTTGCGAATATAGTCCAAGGCTGGCCTGGTGGTATTAAATAAAAGCTTGAAGTCGGGCCATTGTAAGAATATAGGTCTGTAAGAGAGAATACCGAGCCTGGCCCTACAATGCTTGCCGTTCCAGATGCATATGTTCTGCTTATTTGATTTGCACCATTTATACCAGAAGTCCCGCTTGTTCCAGATGATCCATTCGCACCATTCACGCCAGAAGTCCCACTTGTTCCATTTGACCCAGATACGCCAGAAGATCCTTGCGCTCCTGATGTGCCAGAAGTCCCGCTTGATCCAGATACTCCCGAAGATCCTTGTGCTCCTGATGTGCCAGAAGTCCCGCTTGATCCAGATACTCCCGAAGATCCTTGTGCTCCTGATGTGCCAGAAGTTCCATTTACTCCGCTTGTTCCAGAAGTCCCGCTTGTGCCAATGGCAATCATTGAGGCTTTTGATACTCTTACAACTTCGCCGCTAGCATTTCTTGCCAACAAATCGTCTGTTATTGCGTCAAGAGCAGGCAGATTGCCGATAGATACGGTTCCTCCTGCCGAGATAGATAATCTAGTCGTTGCTGTTGATAGCGGACCAGTTCTAAAATCAATAGACTCGGCTATGATATGAGTTTTTTTATCGCTGTATAGGAATCCGCAGTTTCTTAAATAGTTGATATAGTATCCGCTATTTACATAGTTTAATGATATGCCGTTGGAATACCAGTCTGTTCCTTCTCCAAGAACGGCTATGCTCGCTAGGGCTCCATTGCCTCCATTTACATTTTTTGCGATATATCCAATACTGCCATTTGTGCTTTTTTCTATTAAAAATCCATTTGTTGATGAAGTAGCAGATAGTCTAGTGCCTTGATATGAGTCGATAGTATATTGCGATAAGACGCCAGATGCTGCTAGATTTGCGAGTATAAAGTCTATGTTGGCGTTTAGCTCTGCGATAGCCGCGTTTATCAATATGTTGTTTGAGTTGTAGTCGGATAAGCTAACAAGGTTATCGAGAGCCGATTGAAGTCCTGCTACATCGCTTATTTGGAATGGCGGCTGCGCGAGGCTGTCGATTGCGCTTTGTATAGCCAATATGTCGGATTCTAAACTTGTTGAGATTGAAGATAGCTCGGCAAAGTTGTCGTTGCATATAATCATCGCGTCCCTCAGCTTATCGCCTAGTCCGTCGTTCGGTGTTGATACATTTATATTTGTCATTATAGATTTCCTATGATTTCGTATAGCTCTGCTATGGCCGCAGATTGAGACGCAATAATAGCGTTCATCGAGCTTATTGTTATATTCTGGTTTGATATGAGAGTATTTAGCGACATTATCTGCCCGTTTATAGAGGTTATGCTGGCATCTTGCGTCGTATTTTTTGCTTCAACAGCGTCCATTCTAGTATCTAGGCCTGATATGGATGAGTTTAATCCTATAACGGCAGCATCTAGGTCATCGAAAATCTCTACAAAGTTTGCGTTTGTTATGATAAAGGCTTCTCTCAATACATCGCCAGTGCCGTCATTTGGCACCGTGCCTACTTGAACTTGTGTCATTTCTTATCTTCTTCTTTTTTGTCTTCCTTCTCCTTTTCGAGCTTGATGATATAAAGATCTAGCTTGCTTAGCCACTCTTTTTTTATCTTGTATTCTCCTCTTTTCTTATTCATATTTAAGACAGATTTTTATGTTTTGTTTTTAGCATCTTCTTGTTCTAGGCAAAATCCATCCGCCAACATTTACTATTCTATCGCTAGACTTTATTCCATCATCGTATTCTGGTATTGAAGCACCATTTACTTTTATCCAATCGCGATAGTCTCTCTCATAGTCTCTATAAAGAGCCCTTGATGCCTGAGCCAAATAATCAACCTCTTCTTTTGATATAGAGTCTGCGTCTGGCGTCTTTGACTTGGTTATACCATTGTTTGATACAAGGTAAGCCCCAGAGCGAAGAAAAATGTCCGACGAGCCATGGATAAGCATTGGTTTAAGATAGTCGTTGTATAGCGTTAAATATAAGCCAGATAGGCCAGCAGCTCCACCGCCAGCAAGATAGTCATTCGTTATCTTTGTATATAGCGGTATGCCTAGGAGCTTTCTTATCATAGTCTCTTGGCATGCTTTTATAGAAGGCAAGAGCCTGTCTATATCAACATTTCCGCCAATGATTGTGTTTTTTGAGACATCGTTCGTTTGTAGTAATATAATAGCCATGTTTTTTTATTTATTTTAATGAGCCTCCTCGTGAGTATCTTACGCCATCTAAAAGTTGATTTACTGCTGCGCCAACGCTAGGCGTTTTTCCAACATACCAACTTCCCCATCTGTTTTCGCCAGCCGTTCTGCATATACCAGCACCATTTAGCACTTCTTGGAATAAGGCAAAGTCTATATCGTAATAAGTATATATATCGCCTGAATGGAACTGAATAGTCATTTCGCTAGTCTCGTCTTGATATAAAATCTTTTTTACATTTGACGAGTTTGGCGATCCTCGCCACTTTTTTAGTTCTACATTTGTATATTCGTCGAACTCTTCTTTTGATAGTATCGCAGGAGCAACAACAGGTTCAACAACAGGTTCAATAGGCTCTTCTTTTACAATAAGCTCGGCAAAATCCTTAAAGTATAGCTCTACTTCTGCGCCGCCATAAGAAAGAATGTTTTCTAATCCATCAATAAAGATTTCTCTTGTAGGCTTTATCTGGCTTCTATATAAAGTTTTTAGTGCTACGGTCATCTCGTCTGCGTTATTGCCGAGTCCGCCGCCGTCTTTTACTCCGAACAAGATAGGATTTACGACTTTATGTGCCATTAAAATCTTGTCTCTTGCTTCGTTTGATAGCCATTCGTATTGATTGTAAGCGTCGGCTATGATGATTTGCTCTACCGTAGTCGCGTTTTCTTTGTTGTCTTGAACTGATATGATAACCGTTCCAGCATTTGACGATCCAGTAGTCTTTGCCAATATGCTTCTCTCTGCTTCTTCTTGGTCTTCTGGCGTCTCAAATCCTTGGTTGATGTTTATTATTGTTCCAGCAGAAAACTTGTTCTTTACATGCGAGTTGTAGAAGTTTGATAACTCTTCTTCTAGGTCGCAATACTGTAAGGCTGATTGATAGTCAGGCAATGAATATATTGGCTCGCAAGAAGGAGTTCTTACAAATGCGATTTCGCTTTCTGCACCAGAAGTAGTTCCGTATGCTGGCACTAGCTTTGGTCTATATTGCGTTTGGTATCTCCAATCAAAACAATACCAAAAGTTTTCTATCTCGTCTGTAATCTCTGGTGGCCTATTTACTGCGATTTGCTTTACAGGAATATGATATAGTTTGGCTACGCTTTTCTTGTCTTTTGTATATACGACTTGAAGAGTATATTGGCCGTGCATTTTAAGGTCTTTTATCGCGAGCCTTACATCGTTCTTTGAGATGATTTTGCTTATATCAATGTTGCCATCTAATCCTTCGCCATAGATATACGAGCAATAAGCATCGATGACGGCGTTGTTTGTAGGCGAACCAATATATCTTTCTTCAACATACTGGTAGTAGCTGTTGTCCCTTCCGTGAGTTAAGTATTTTCCTGTGTTTGTAAGGACTATTCTCTCGTCGGGCCTTACATAGTTGTTTAGCGAGTGTGCTTGTATCTTTTTCATTTTCTAGTTTATATTTGTATGACATTGTTCGTCGTCGTGCTAAAACGATAGTTTTGTAAGTCTCCGCTGGTTGTAACATATGCTTTTGTGCGATATATGATAGTCTCGTCGGTTTTTCTTACCGTAACTTCATAGTTTTCGCCATCCTTGAATCCAAAGTTTTGATAGTATATTCTCATCTTGCCGTTGAATATAGTAGTTTGGCTTAATACTCTCGTAGTGATTTGAGTAAGTTCGTTCCAAAAGTCAATATATACTTCGTCAGGATACTCGGCCGGTATAATCTCCATAAATAAAGAGCTTGTTCCACCAGTAGTCATATCCACCGTTATTAAAGTGCTATCAACAGATATGATAGTCGTATCTACGGTGAATGATAAAAACCCTATATCTTCTACATTGATAATCTTCATTTTCTTCCTTTTATTTTAAGACAGACTTTTTAGTTTTTGTTTTTAATATGGGAACGCTGCTGCGCCTTGGGGCTCGCGCTACGATAAGAATGTGGTGGTTCCAAATCTAGTATAGATATATAATATATACTATATCACTCTATTCTCCCTCGCTTTTAGTCATTCATAATAATATAGATATATAATATATACTATATCACTCTATTCTCCCTCGCTTTTAAGTGCCGAGCGGCCATCAGGCCAGCGGGTCTAAAATATATTTGGTAGATTGATATAGAATGACTATATTTGCTCTATAAACAATCCATGCTTGCGAAAAGCGGCTTTGAGAAGCGAATATATACTATAACAAAAAAAAACAACAAACATTATGAAGAAGAACAAGCAACCAAAACAGACAACAGTTGAAGTCCCAGCGACGACAGAAAAGCACTACATGAAGATATACCCAAATGTATATGCTATGTTCCTGAATCCAAATCAAATGGACCTATACATAGGCCACCTAAACAACAAGATGCTATCGGCAGTAGATGACGAGCAATACGAAGAGGCTGATATATACAGGAAAATCATATCATACTATACGAATGGCTATACCAAATGGGAGGCAGAATGGACCAAATATGCGCTAACTATGCCAAAGTCATTGGCATTCTTGGAGAATACATTCCCTAGCTAACCAGTCGGCCAAATTCGGCCAAAACGAAAAACCCATCCAAATGAATGGATGGGTCTTTCTCTCTGTTGTTCCGCCAGGAGCACCGAGTTTATATAGTCGCAGGAGATACCAACGCGTTTAGCGCCGTTACTGCTGCTGGTTCTAAATAGTAGATAGGCTCTTCTTCGGTCGCAACCGCTGTCAAAGTATATCCGTTTAATGAATCTAGTGTTCCACCTACTCCGTTTGTAGAGCTTACTTCACATCCGTGGTTTTTCCCTAAAAGGACCACTTGACCTGTGTTAAGTTCTACAAATACCAAAGGCCGCCCATATATCATCATCTTCACCTGGTATTCTTTAAGCTTATCGATTTTAGTCAAGATAAAGTTAAGAGTTTGGGTGAATAGAGTTGTTCCATTATCTCTTGAAGATGCTGAGGTTTGAGCCAAAGTATTTCCAGAGTTTTTAAGTTCGTATTTATAGACAACAGATAAGCTACCTAGTCCGCTAATGATATGTCCTGTATCAGTTGAAGAAGCAGTCATTCCGTAGTTTTCGTAGTTTGCTAAATATATTGCCTTGTAACCAGATACCGCGTTCTTGCATTCAAGCTCGAGCATCCCTTTTGTTATGTCGCATGCCATATTTATTTATTTATTTTTATATAAAGACGCCTGTTGCCAAGCGTCTTTTTTTAGTTTTTATTATGCTAAGTAAGCAACGATTTCTGGTCCGTAAGTATATCCTACTCCACCAGTGAATACCACTTTCGTTCTGATGTTGCCATCTAATCTGTCTTGGTCGTCTGATAAAAGCACTTCGTTTATATCTGATTGTAATCCAGTTAAGAATCCGATGTTTCTTACTCTATATACCAAGATAGTTTTTGCTGGCAATGAAGCAACGCTTTGTAGCGGCCATCCTGCGTAAGCTGGTTCTAGCTTGTCTGCGCCAGTATTGAATCCTTGTCCTGATAACGCTTGTGAAGCATATCTCGCAACATCGTTTGATACAACCCATACAAGGTCAGACTCTCCTTCGATTTGTGGCAATACGCTAGCATAAACTCTGTCTAGTTCAGCATAAACATTCGTTCTTGATAAAGAAGCAGAAGCAGTCAATAAAACAACTCCTGATGAAGCAGTTGCGAACTGTCTCAATAATCCGTCGAACTGATCGGTAGTTCCATTTCCATTCCAGATTTGGTAATCTACTTTTGCTGCCATGTTATCAACGATAGCTCCTAAAATAGCTGTTTGGAAGTCAGCAGGGATGTCGTTATTTGCAGCGAACAATCCTTGAACTTGACTTTGGAAGGTGGAGTAGAACTTATCTTTACATAGTTCGTGTTGGATTTGGTATTTTTTTACGATAACCTCTTTTTCAGTATATGCTACTGTTCCAGTTGGGTCCCATCCGCAAGCATAAGCAGATATATCGCCAGTGTAAGCGATTTTTGGCAAAAATCCCGATCCAATAACATTTGGAATAACGGTGATAAGCCCTTTGTTGATTGTGTCCGCTTTCTTAAAAGCAGCCACGAAAATCTCCCCAGCCAATACGCCAGAGTAGTTTGATGTTACATTTAATGTTGTAGCCATGTTTTTTTATTTATTTTTTGTTTTTGTTTTCAGCCACTATTCTCGAAAGCCTCTCCATAGTAGTTTCTTTTGCGCTTGTCTTAGCCTCGTTCGCGCCTAGTTTGATAGCAGCAGGTTGTTTGCTTAGCTCTTCTACTTGCGCCGTCAATACGACATTCTGATTTAAGACATCTTGAAGCTGTTTTGTTATATTTTCAATAAGTGCTTTGTAGTCGATAGCATCTGCTGGCATACCTTCAACCGTAGATTCTATAATGTCTTCTACGATAGACTCAACCGCGTCCGACGCAATCTCTTCTTCAATAACTGCTGCTTCAACTGGTGTCTCAACTGGTGCTTCTGTTGGCACCTCTTCTTCAACTGCCAATGCTTCTTCAACCTCTAAAACTTCTTCAACAACTGCTTCTGCCGAGATGATAAGTCCTGCCGCGTCAGTCATAATGGTCTTGCCTTCTACAACAAGCTCTGCGTTCGCGTATGGCAATGCGCCAGCCCCGTCATTTCTATCCAATGTAAGGACTTCTCCTACTGAATAAGTCTCTGCGAATAAAATGCCCTCTGGCGTCTCTACGCTGCCTAGGTTTGTTTCAGCTGTAAGCTTGCTAACAATCCTGCTTAGTTCTTTTAATAAGTTCATTTGTTTTTTATTTTTTTTTGTTATACTCATCTCTACCTTCTTCATATTTAATATGCTATCAATAGAGAATCCTCTGACTTTATTGGCCTTTATTAAGTCCCATGTGTCATTATCTTCAACATAAGCGCTTGCCATCCAGGTGCCTACTGGCAAATCTGTGAATCCAAGAGCGTTTGCTTTGTCGTTTTTAGTATCTTCGACTATCCAGCTTTCTACAAAAGTAAGGTTTTGTATAGCCGCGTTTTCGTCATGACCGATAGTAGAGTTGTGCTGATAGCCATTCTTCATAAAATCTTGGCTAAACATTCTTATCTCCTTCTCCTCGAATACTAGATTGTATTCTGTATTTGACGCTTTGTCAAATCTTAAAATCTTTTTGTTTGGAATAAGGACTGGTCCTGTTATCAATCTTTTTTCGCCCTCAATGGCAAGCTTAATCTCTTGCTCTTTTGATAAAGCAATAAAAAACTTCTCCATCGCAGGATCTTCTACTAGCGAGATAGCATAGACGCCTTCGCTTTCTTCTGGTTTATATACAACTTTGTATAGATCTAGGTTTTCCATATATTTAAGACATGATTTTTATTTTTGTTATATTTTTACAAGAAAGTCGCGTTCTTCTGTATGTTTCTATCAAGCGCTTGTTGAGTAGTCATATCGGTTCCAACAACATATGCCTTTACTGGCTGATTTTGCTGTTGAGCGATAGTGGCCGCTAGCTGATTTGACGAAGAACTGCCAACTATATTAAACTTTGCTTGTGGCGCAGCAGCTGCCGCAGCTCCGCCTGTATCTGCTCCGCCTCCGCCTACTTTTGACAAGGCTTTTGCAGTCGCCGCTATATTCGCCGCTATACCTAGACCAGTCGCTATATTATTCATTGCTATGATTGGCGCTGCTGATACTCCGCTCGTCAATATGGCTTGTGGAGTTGCGAGCGCTCCAATGTTTGCTTGGTTGTTTGAGATAATCATCTTACCAATGCCTATCGCGGAGTCGGCAATGATAGAAGCTCTCATTAAGTCTTTGCTATCTTCTGCGAATACTCCTAAAAGTCCTGCGGCAGATTCGGCTAAACCCATCTCGGCGCTCAACATATCTTGTTTATGTTGTATTCTTGCTTCGTCTTGAAGAGTAAGCTTGTCATACATATTTTGAGAGATTTCAACTTGCTTGTCTGCTGTGATTTGCGCGATGCCAATCCTTGCGTCCGAGTTTGCTTTTGCTAGTTCAGTTCCGGCCTGAGCTATATTTACTTCGGTGCTTAATGTTTTGTCGGCAATGGTGAATAGTTCGTTCTGAATCTTTTGTGCCTCTTCGGTTGTAAGGTTATTCATATCGACTCTATATCCAAAAAGCTGGTTTAGCTTCTCTTGGTATTTATCAATCTGTTCTTGCGAGAATATATTATCAACCATTCCTTGGTCGTTGGCTTCTTTAAGAACGCCGACTATTTCCTCAAATATGCCTTTGTTTGCTTTAAGCTCTTTTGCAAGATTTGTATATCCATTAAGGGTTTTTTCTAGGCCGCTTATCTCTTCTTCAATAGATCTTCTGAATATAGTTTCTCTCAGCTTGTATAAAGTATTTATATCTTCGTTTTTTTCAACAAAAAAGTCTAGGTCCTTTTTTCTCATAGAGTCGTCTTGTGCCATCTTATTGGTTAAAGTCATCTCTTCTCTTCGCAAATCGTTTATCTTGGCGTAGTTGTTCCTTTGTGCGTATGAAGACTTTATAGTAGCGTTTGCGATGACTTCTATCTTTTTAATCTCTTCGTTTAGCTGTGGATTTACTATATTCTCAAATCCTTCTTTCTTTATTTTAAGCTCTTTTGTAAGAGAATCTATCTTTTTGTCTATTTGCCTTTGCTCGGCGCTAGCAGCATATTGTCTTTGGTTGTTTAGTTCTTCAAGCTTATTTTCGCTTTCTAAAATGTTTTTTTGCGATGCTTTATATAGGTCGAATATAGTTTTTAGCTTGTCATATATCTCGCCATACTTTCCAGCGTCAAGCGCATTTACTCCATCGTTTATTTTCTCAAACTCTGCTAGCAAAGATTGTAGTTCCTTTATGTTTAGCTCTGATCTGTTTTTAATAAAAGCAATAAGCTTATCATTTAGCTTCTTTTCGTCTTCAAGCCTTTTTTCTCTTACTCTTGTCTCTTCTTTGTAAAAAGTTGTAAGCGCTGCGGTCTCTGCTTTATATTTTTCATTTTCTAGCGAAGTTACTTCGCCTTGTAGCTTTATATATTCTTCGGTATTTCCATTCCTATCATATTCGACTGCGGCTAGCTTAGCAGCCACTTGTATTTGTGCTTCTAAACTTTTTACCAATGCCACCGAGTTTTTAATGGCAATCTCATATTGCTTTTCGTCGCTTTCTCCTCTTGCCGCCGATATAGCAGCCAGTCTCTCATTTGTTAAAATCTCTCTATCCTTAAAAAAAATCAAATCTTCATATTGTGCCGTAAGCTTCTCCATTGCGGCAGTAGAACCATCAATGACTCCGATCCATTTATCCCAGTTCGTTACAAGTTCTAGCAAAATGATTGCCAATGCTCCAATACCAGTTGCGATGATTGCGCCTCTCAATCCTCTTAATGATATGCCAGTCATCTCAATGGCTTCAATGGCGTCCTTAAAGTCCATTGCAAGACCGCCAGTCGCAGCGCCAAGCAGACCCATAGCGCCGCCATTCTCTAAAACTCCTTTTTTATTATGTTCTAGCGATTTTGTATGTGCGTCAGTAGATTTTGTAATCTTCTCCATACCCTGAGCTGTTTTGTCAAGGTTGTTGTTCTCAACATTTACATCTATGTTTATGGTCTTGTTTATATCCGCCATTATCTAGTTATTTTTTTTATCCATTCAACGAATGTGCTTGGCATCTCGTATTTTCCCGTAGCTATATCTATAAGCTCTGTGCCCGACCATTTGCCTAAAAAAAGCATTGCCATTATATCTCTCATACATTTAAGACAGATTTTTATGTTTTGTTAAGGTGCCTCGCCAAGCCCTCTTTGAGTCAATAATATAGAATATGCCTCTGTTCCGACCCATATGTTTATAGTCATCACTCTATATTCATATACTTCTGGTGGCATTTGATTTGCTTTTTGTAAAACTCTTATGACTATCTCGGTTGATCCAGTGCCAGATGGCGTCAGGACTTCTACCCAATCAGTGCCAAATCCTTCGTCAAGAAGCGAGACATACCAAGACGACTCTGTATTTAATGGAATGCCATAGTATTTAGTGCCAGCATTTGCTTCTATCGTTGTGATTGCTACGACTTGCTGCGGCTCCTGATACTCAAATATATCGTTGAATAAAACA
>Ga0209354_10001452_pt1 | contig 10458 bp, 9 predicted proteins | sample LauGreSpBDMM15DD_2_FD_187562 | JGI IMG/M metagenome (GOLD analysis project Ga0209354, IMG submission 187562) | Freshwater lake microbial communities from Lake Michigan, USA - Sp13.BD.MM15.DD (SPAdes) (version 2) | ecosystem: Environmental > Aquatic > Freshwater > Lake | place: Lake Michigan, USA...
GCCACCCTTTTCCTTGGACTATTGCCGAGGACGAGCGTCGCCGCGGTTTCTGAGGTCGGTGCCACCTATAACGGTACGATTTGCGTGGATGCTGCCACGGGCGCAGTCCTCTCCGAAAGCAAGGCGGACTGGCCTGGCCACCCCGCCAGCGTCACCAAGCTGATGACGATGCTCCTCGTCCTCGAGGACATCCAGGCCGGCAAGACATCGCTCTACGCCCCGATCACTATCACGAAGGCATCGGTCGGCACTGGCGGCTCGATGGTCTGGCTCGCCGCGGGCGAGACCTTCACCGCTGAGGCCCTACTCTATGCCCTCATGCTGCAGTCGGCGAACGATGCCGCCGTCGCGCTCGCGATTAACCGAGCCGGCAGTGTGCCCGCTTTCGTGATCCGTATGAATACGCGGGCCGCTGAACTCGGGATGACGCGGACCCGCTTTATCACTCCCAACGGGCTCACCTATGGGAAAGGACCGCACGACACCACGAGCGCCCGGGACCTCGCCAAGTTAAGCGTCGTACTCTGCAAGATGCCGGCCGCGCTAAAGTTTACCTCCGCCAAGACTTACACCTTCCGACCGGGGCCTAAGTCCGTGAACTTGGTGAACCACAACCGCCTCTTGAGCTCCTTCAAAGGATGCGACGGGCTCAAGACGGGCTGGACCGTGGCGGCCGACGCCTCGATGATTACGACCGCGCGCGAAGGCGAAGCTCGGGTCATCGCCGTCGTCCTAGGTTGCGATAGCCCTCAAGGGGCGAAGGCCGCCCAGCGCGTCCGGGATCAGATGGCGGACCGTCTCATGGCCCAAGGCCTGGCTCGCCTCGCCTTATTGGAGGTAGAAAAAGCCAAGCTCCATGCCCTCCCCGCCCGGACTACCCCCGTGGCGGCCGCCCCCAAGATAGCCCCCAAGGGCCCGAAACCAGCCGAAGAACCAGGCTTTTTCGACTGGCTAGGCGGTTTACTTAGCTTTTAACCCCCGGGTTCAGGGGGGTGGAAGAAAGTAGTGAACATTTGTTCATTTTACTTGCAAGGGCCTCCTAAGCGGGCAGTTTGGCGTTCTCACCCACCTCACGCCCATGTCCATCTCCAAGACCGACGCCACAGCCAAAGAAAAAGCGGCCACGCAGTCCTCCGAGCGCAAGACGCTCGACCTCGCCCTCTCCGCCATCAACAAGCAATACGGGGACGGCACGCTCATGCGCATGGGCGACGCCACCAAGATGACGGTCTCCACCGTCTCGACCGGCTCCGTCGCCATCGACCTCGCCCTGGGCGTCGGCGGCCTCCCCCGCGGTCGTATCGTCGAGATCTTCGGCCCAGAGTCCTCTGGTAAGACGACCCTCTGTCTCTCCATCATCGCCGAAATTCAGCGCCAAGGCGGTAATGCGGTCTTCGTGGACGTCGAGCACGCCCTCGACCCCCGCTACTCCAAGATTGTCGGCGTCGACCTAGACAATCTCCTGGTCTCCCAGCCCGAATCGGGCGAAGACGCCCTCAACATCGCCGAAACCCTCATCCGCTCCGGCGCCATCGATGTCATCGTCATCGACTCCGTCGCCGCCCTCGTCTCTAAGCAGGAGCTCGAAGGCCAGATGGGCGACTCCACCATGGGCGTCCAAGCCCGTATGATGAGCCAGGCCATGCGCCGCCTCACGGCAGCCATCAGCCGCACTAACTGCGTGGTGATCTTCACCAACCAAATCCGCGAAAAGATCGGTGTGATGTTCGGTAGCCCGGAAACCACCCCTGGCGGCCGCGCCCTCAAGTTCTTCTCTTCCGTTCGCATCGACATCCGCCGTATCGGCCAGATCAAGGAGCCTTCCGGCAAGGTGATCGGTAACCGTACCAAGGTGAAGGTCGTGAAGAACAAGGTCGCCCCTCCGTTCACCGAGTGCGAGTTCGACATCATGTACACCGAAGGCATCTCCCGCACGGGCTCGGTTCTCGACATGGGTATCGAACACAAGATCCTCGAAAAGAAGGGTGCTTGGATTGCTTATAACGGCCAGCTCATCGGCCAAGGTCGCGAAGCGGCCAAGGACTACCTCATGAAGAACCCGAAGGTGCTCGAAGAGCTCCAGAAGATCATCCTCGAGAAGGTCCAAGTCGTCGGTGGCATGACGCTCGGCGCCGGTACCGGCGAAGGCGTCACCGCTGAATAAAGATTCGTTGTTGGCTGTCATAGCCCGGGCCGCACGCAAGTGCGGCCCGTTTAGTTTACGGATAATGCAGCCGAGCGGATAAACCCCAGAGGCTAACCGAGTATTCACCCAATGGGATGAGCCTCACGGTCGTGTGCTTGCAGGCCGACCGCTCCGTCCGGTGAATGGATGCCTTATGGAATCCCCTCGACTCAACACCTTCGTCACGTGGCAGCGCAGCGTCCAGCTCGCCGCCGAAATCCTCAAGCTCGCGCAAACCGCCCAAGGCGGGGCCCAGCGTTGCCTCGAAGCCATCGCCGAGGAAGCCATCCAGCGCGCGGCCTCCCTCGGAGACAGCTACTTGAACATGGAACCCGGGTTTGAGCTCTGGAGCCTCAACGATGGTCGGGCACTCGCACTCTACACCCGGCTCAAAGCCGCTGAAATCTCCGGACTCCTCCCCGAACGCGAAGCCCGCCGGCTGCTAGGGCTATTCGAGGAGGTCGAACGGATGATGGAAAACTACCTGCGAGCCCAAGCCAAGGCCGAGGCAGCCCAAGGCCCGCAGGCCCGTTCCGCGTGGAAGCCAACTGCCCAGGATGAGTTCAAGCGGCTCAGCGAATCCAAAGCCCCGCGACCAAGGCGAGAAGTGTAAGCAGGTCAGCCCGCGCTCGCACCATCTCCGCTGGTAGGCCTTCCGAGCGACGATCCAAGAACCACAGACTGGCGCCACCGAAGGCAGCGGCGGTGGCTGGGCCAGCCGCACCCGGTACAGCCCAGAGGGTGAAGATGGTGCCGAGCACGGCCGCGAACATCGGTCCGAGGCGCAGTTGCCAAGTACGGACCGTTTCCTCGCCCCGCCGGGTGGCCGCAAGGTTAGCCAAGACCAAGGCAAAAACTGGTAACGCAAAGCCGAGATAAATCGCATGCTGCGTAACGCCCGTCTCGATGATGCGGACGGATTGCTTAGCGGCCAACAGAGAGAGAATCAGCGCCACAGCGAAGGCACGGTAGAGCCAGCCGGAAGCCGGCGCTAAGCGCACACTCAAGAGGAGAAAAAGCGGCGCGAGGAAGAAGACCGAGCGGTATTTTGCAAAGGCATCGGCGACGACCGCGAAGTCCGGTGCGGCGACATACAGCAACCCCGCTAAACCAGCGAGGGCGAGAGCGAGAAATCCGAACTGGTTCGCCTGCACAAACGCGTGACGGTAGGTGCCGCCCTTAGTCTGGCCACAGCGCGCATCCAGCCAGCGCTCGAGGGCATACCCGACCCATAGTGCCCAGCCGAGGGCGACAGTCTCCCATGGACGGCCAACGAAGGCGCCTGGTTGCACGACTTCACGGGCGAGGAGAACGAAAGCGGCCCCTTCCAGGCACAAGGCAGAAGGCCAAGCCCACCAAGGCAAAGGCGGTTTCGTAGTGAGGTCGCTCACGGACGGCCTGGCGCGCGCGCGACGACCACCTTCATGCGACGCAAGATCTCGCGCAGACGGTCGCGGGGGCAACCGAAGTTCAGGCGCACATGGCCAGGTCCGCCAAAGTCGGCGCCATTGCTGAAACCGATACCACCCTTCTCAAACTCCGCATGCGGGTCCGCAAAGCCGAGCGCGGTGACGTCAAACCACGCGAGGAAACTGGATTGCGGACGCTGGCGAAGGATAACGCCCGGCATCGCCTTTAATTCCTGCTCAATGAGGTCGAGGTTACCGCGGAGATACTCGACGCACTCAAGGCGCCAAGGCTCACCGTGGTCGAAAGCCGCTTCCGTGGCGAGGAGGCCGAAGGCGTTCTGATCCAACGAGAGGCCATGTAAAATGCGGCGGAAACGCGTGCGCAGGTTGGCATCCGGAATAATCGCGAAGCCGCAGGTGAGGCCCGCAATGTTGTAGGTCTTACTCGCGGCCATCAACGTGACCGTGCGCGCGGCGAGGTCTTCGCTCATCGCGGCGAAGATGGTATGCTTGGCCTGCGGGTCGAGGATGAGGTCGCAGTGGATTTCGTCGGAGCAGACGAGGAGGTCGTGCTTGCGCACCAAGGCCGCCAGGCGATCGAGTTCGACGCGATCAAAGACGCGGGCGAGCGGGTTGTAAGGATTACACAGCAGGAGAATCTTGGCGTGCGGCTGGGCGCAGGCCTCTTCGAGCTTAGCCCAATCAAACGTCCAGCGTCCGTCCACAAAAACCATCTCTAGCTTGAGCGAATTACGTTCGGAGAAGACGGGCGCCGTCAGGAAGGGCGGGTAGACGGGCGCGGTGGTGACGACGGACTCGCCGGGCTTGGTGGCCGCGCGGATGGAGGCGTGGATACCCGGCACCAAGGAGCACATGAAGGTGATCCACTCGGGGCGGATCTCCCAGCCATGGCGGCGGCGGAGGTGGTTAACGATTGAGGCGAAGACGGTGTCACGTTGCGCGGGATAACCGTAGACGCCGTGGGCGGCGCGCGCCTGCACGGCGGCAACCACCGCGGGGGGCGACATGAAATCCATGTCGGCAATCCAGCAAGGGATGATGTCGCGATCGGCATACTTGTGCCACTTCGTGCTGTCCGTCCCAGAGCGTTCCGGACAGCTGTCAAAATTGAAAGCCATTCTAGGGAGAACCTTGGGTTGAAGTCAGGTGCGGGCAAATGCATTTTCAGCGAATGACACCCACTTGGGTCACCCCGGCCGAAATCCGCGGCCGCTCATGGTCCCGGCGGGTTCGCTTGGGGCGCCCGCCGCAAGGCGGCTTGTTTAAAGGAGGAAGCTAATGGGGCTGCTCGATGCCCTCGACCGGGGCCTCCTTGACCTGATCTTCCCCCGCGACTGTGCGGTCACGCAGTTGCCGCTGGATCAAGGGCCGTTCAGGCACCTCTCCACCGAGGGACTCGCCGCCCTCCCGCGCATCACCGACCCGCGCTGCCTGACCTGCGGCCATCCCTTTGACGGTTGGCTAGAAGGCGACCGGAGCTGCCCCCATTGCGCGGAACTACACCCCGCCTTTGACCGAGCGATTTGTGCCTTCCGGGCCCTGGGACCGGTCCGACACATCCTCCACCGCATCAAATACGAGCGGTCACCCTACTTGGCCGATGACTTGGTGGCAGCAGCCGCCACGGACGAGCCGTTCCGCCGTCACCTCGCTGGGTCCATCCTCGTGCCCGTTCCGCTCCATGCAGAGAAAGCATGGGCCCGTGGCTACAACCAGAGCGAGCGCATCGCAGCGGGCCTCGCCCGCCATATTCCTGGCTGCACCGTCGCGTCACTCCTCGAGAAACATACCGCCACAGAATCGCAAACCCGCTTGGACCGCACCAAACGACTGCGCAACGTCGCCAAAGCTTTCCGCCTCAAGCGCGGGCACGCCGTCGACCCCAGCCAGCGCTACGTCATCATCGACGACGTCCTCACGACCGGCGCCACGCTCCATGCTTGCGCCGCGGTCCTGCGCGCGGCCGGAGCCACGTCCGTCAACGCCGCCGCCCTCGCCCACGGCTAAACCGCCAGAAGCGCGTCTAGCTCTGACTCGGATACGCCCATCTTACTGAGCACAAACGCCCGCATGTCCGGAGCCAAGGGCGCACGGAAGATACGCTGAAATAGCGGGGCGCGAAAATCTAGACGCGCGGCATGTAAGGCTTGCCGCTCCATCTCGAGGCTTTGCCCTAAACGGTCCGTCCACCCCTGCTCGACGAACTCCAAGTAGAGTGAGTCGTCGCCGCCGTAGAGTTTATCACCGATGACGGGATGACCGAGCCAGAGCGCATGCGCCCGAATCTGGTGCTTCCGCCCCGTGTGCGGGCTCACGCGAGCCAAGGTGTAGCCGCCCCGCACGAGGGCGGGCTCAAAGAACGTCGCGGCCGGCGAGGTGCCAGGCCCGATGCGGACCGCGGTCTTCACCACGACCTTACTCGTTTCATCGGGGCCCAGCGATTGATCCACCTGCACGGGCTCCCGAAGCTCGCCTTTGAGAATAGCGTAGTAAGTTTTCGAGACCCAGCGACGCTCCATCGCAGTCTGCGAAAGCGAGGCCGCGGCAGCGTGCTTCGCGATGAGGATGATGCCACTGGTCTCGCGGTCGAGGCGACTGACCAAGTGTAGGGTTGTTAAGCCCTTCCACTCGCGCACCGCGCCCACGAGCGAGGACCACGGGCCGTCCTTCGAGGGATGGCACACCAGCCAACCGGGCTTATCGAAGACAAAAAAATCGTCGTCCTCCTCGATGAGCCACTGCGGTAGTTCAGCGGGATTGACCTTGGGGGCGGGACGGTTCGGGACCGCAGCTTCATCACCGCTCATGGCTTAAGCGGTAGGCGATCCTGCCAAGCGGACGTTGGCACGGCGAGCCCTTCAAACCGCGCCAAGACTTCTCCCACTAAATAAAGTGAGCCCAGGACGACGACCGTCGCCCCTTGGGTCGCGCAAGTCGCCGCGGCCGGGAAAAGCTCCGCTACGGTGGCGCGGATAACTTCGCCGCGAAAATCCGCCGGCACGAGCGCGGCGAGTTCCTCGACGGCACAAGCGCGTTCATTGTCTGGTCGCACGAGGACGAGCCGCGCGGCGTGACGAGCAGCCGCAACCACGAGGGGCCGCGCGCGGTCTACGCCCAAGGCGCCCACCACAATGGTCGGGCGGTCCAACGCCGCGAGCAGTGGCTCAATCGTGCGGATCCCTTCCTCGTTATGCGAACCGTCGATAATCAAAGCACGCCCATCGTTCAGCGTCAGGCTCTGCCAACGTCCTGCCCAAGCGATATGCTGCAAGGCAGCCGCTGCAGCCTGCGCGTCAAACGGCAGGCGTGTAGCGAGCTCGCACGCCAACCAAGCGGCGCCCGCGTTCCAGCGTTGGTGTGCGCCGAGGAGATTTGTCTCCGGCAACGCCGCCCCAAAACGGTCGCGGACAAAATATAACGGGGCTTCGATCTCCCGAGCGCGTTGGACGACGACGGCCTCCGCTTCGGCTGGCAGTTGCCCGACCACACAAGGCACGCCCGGCTTGAGGATACCGGCCTTCTCGCCCGCGATGGCCGCGAGCGTGGAGCCGAGGTATTCTTGGTGGTCGAGTCCGATGGACGTAATCACGCAAACCTCGGGGGAACAGATATTCGTGGCATCGAGCCGGCCGCCCAACCCAGTCTCCAGCACTATCACGTCGACCTGCCTCGTCCGAAATTCCAACCAAGCCGCGGCGGTGATGAGCTCGAAGAACGTCGGCGCCAACCCCGCGTCGGCCGCCAAGATGGCCTCGTAATGCGGGCGGAGCTCCTCGGCGAGGGCGACCACGCGGGCTTCCGTGGTCGGCACGCGATCGACTTGTAAGCGCTCACCAATCTCCACGAGGTGGGGGCTGGTATACAAACCCGTCCGGCGGCCTTGCGCACGCTGGATGGCTTCGATCATCGCGGACGTTGAGCCCTTGCCGTTGGTCCCGGCCACGTGGAAACACGGGGCCCAACGCTCGGGGCAACCGAGGCGCTCGGACAACGCGCGCATACGGTCAACGCCGAGACGCGAACCGAGGTTACGCAATCCCGTCAACCAGCGCAGCGTGGCGGCCGCTTCCATATCGGCCGAGGGCCGTTAGGCCGCGCGACGCTTGCCGCCCTTCGGCGCGCGGTGAGCCAAGGCCCGGAGTAGGCTCGCTAACTTCGCCTTCATCTCCTTGCGGTGCACAATCATGTCGATGAGCCCGCGCTTGAGGAGGAATTCGGAGGTCTGGAAACCTTCGGGGAGATCCTGGTTGGTCGTTTCCTTAATGACGCGGGCACCGGCGAAACCGATGAGCGCGGCCGGCTCGGCGACGATGACATCGCCCAGGGTGGCGTAGGAGGCCATCACGCCAGCCATGGTCGGATTAGTGAGGACAGAAATGTAAGGCAAGCCGGCCGCCCGGAGCTTGGCGAGGGCCGCGCTGGTCTTGGCCATCTGCATCAACGAAAGGATGCCTTCCTGCATACGGGCGCCGCCAGAGGCACAGACGACGACGCACGGGCACTTCATCTTGATGGCACGCTCGATGGCACGGGTCACCTTCTCGCCGGCGACGGAACCCATCGAGGCACCCATGAACGAGAAGTCCATGATCGCGAGGGAAACGGGTAGGCCGTCCATGAGGCCGTGGCCGCAAATGACGGAGTCGCGCAGGCCAGACTTCTTCTGGTGCTGGGCCAGACGCTCGGGGTAGGAACCGCCGGCCGTGAACTTAAGGGGGTCGCGGGAATATAGTTTGGAGTCCGTTTCCTTCCAGGTGCCGTCGTCGATTAAAAGGGCGATGCGACGCTTGGTGGATAGGCGCTCGTGGTAGCCGCTGACCGGGAAGACGTTCCAATTGGCCTCGAGGTCCTTGGTATAGACCATCTCGCCGTCGAGGGGGCACTTGGTCCAGAGACCTGCCGGGATATCCTTTTTCTTCGGAGTCGGGGTGTGCGTACGCTTGCGGAAGACGGCCATGGTGGAGAGCCGAGATGTTGAGAGTTTCTGCCCCGTGGTGAAAGGTTAAAGGCACGCAGAGAACCACGAAAAACGCTGTTTAAGGCGGTTTTTCGCAGAGCGGTGGCCGACCACCTAGGCTTCAGCGACGCGGCGTCCCAGCGATGCGCTCGAGGAGGAGTTCGTAAGCCTTCACGGCCTTCTCGGCCAACCCGAGTTCAAAGTTCTCATCCGGGGCGTGGAGGTTAGAATCAGGCGTGAACAGCCCGATCATGACCGAGTCGAGGCCGGTCTCGCGACGGATGTCGCCGATGATGGGCACGCTGCCGCCTTCACGCAGGTAGAGGGGTGCTTTGCCGAAGGCTTGGGTGATGGCCTTATCAGCCTCACGGAAGGCACGAGCGAGGACCGGGTTCTGATCCTTCGGCGTATTCGGACGGTCCGGCGGACAAACGTAATAAGCCGCGTTGCCCTGCATCTCTTGGATTTCCACGCGGACGCCTTTGGGGGCGCGGGCGCGAATGGCCTCAGCCACCTTGCGGTGCACCACCACCGGGTCTTGGCCGGGGACGAGGCGACAGGTAATCTTGGCGAAGACCTTGGATGGGATGACGGTCTTGGAGCCCTTGCCCTGGTAACCACCACCGATCCCGTTGAACTCGAGCGTCGGGGCGAATCGTACGGCCTCGAGCGCATCCAAGCCTGGGGCGGGATGGAGCTCATCGACCGCCAAGAAGCGGCGATAGTCGTCCTCCGTGAGGGGGAGTTTACGGAGCTCTTCGCGCTCCCAGCGCGTCGGCTGTTCCACACCGTCGTAGAAGCCGTCAACCGTCACAGCGTTATCGGCGTCGTGCAGTGAGGCGCAGAGTTCCGCCAAGGCCTGAATGGGGTTATAGACCGCCCCGCCGTGGAGGCCAGAGTGCAGGTCGGAACGTGGACCGGTCAGGCCGACCTCAAGCCCGATGATACCGCGCAGGCCCGTCGTGATGACGATTTGGTCGGCTGAGGGCGAAGCCGTGTCCGAAAGCACCACGCAATCGGCCTCGGCCAGTTCCTGCTTATGGTTATGCAGGAACTCCGGGAAGCTCGGGGAGCCGATTTCCTCTTCGCCTTCGATTAGGAAAGTGATGCGGAGCGGGAGGTCGGGACGGCGCTTCAGCAACTGGGCGAGTGCCACGACCGCCACGAGGTGCGGGCCCTTATTATCAGCGGTACCGCGACCCCAGATACGCCCATCGCGCACCACGGGTTCAAAGGCGGGCGTGGTCCAAAGATTCAACGGATCGGCGGGCTGGACGTCGTAGTGCCCGTAAAGCACGACGTGCGGCCATTCGGCCGGGCCGCGGCGGCGCGCCAGCACGATGGGATGGAGCGGGGTGGGCACGACCTCGATCTCCAAGCCGGCCTGCTTCAGCAAGCCGCAGATATGCTCGCGGGCGCCCGTCATGCCGGCCTTAAAGGCGGGGTCGGTTGAGACGCTCGGGTGCTTTACGTATTCGATGAGTTCGCGGACGAGATCCATGGCTCCATTAGGCAAGGAAGAGGCCGGAGGGCAAGAGAGAGGCGGAGGAAGCAGTGCAAAGGTGCAAAGGCGGCAGAGCCGCGTGCAAAAGTGTAAAGGTGGGATGCAAGTTTGGGGTCGGGGTAGGGGTCGGGGTCGGAAAACATGTCCGAATTTCAGGTCTCGGGTCTCGGCAGTCGGGTCCCAGGTTCAGGTCTTCAGGTTCGGGTACAGGTTCAGGATTTGAATTTTGCCCCGCACCCGCACCAGAGACCTGAGGGCCGAAAATGTCTTCACTTTTGCACCTTTGCACAGGCCGAAGGCCGATTTGCACTTTTGCACAACCTGCCCCTGCCCCTGCCCCTGCCCCTGTCCCTGCCCCTCAAAAGAGCTTCCGCTCTTTTGT
>Ga0209354_10001453_pt1 | contig 10456 bp, 10 predicted proteins | sample LauGreSpBDMM15DD_2_FD_187562 | JGI IMG/M metagenome (GOLD analysis project Ga0209354, IMG submission 187562) | Freshwater lake microbial communities from Lake Michigan, USA - Sp13.BD.MM15.DD (SPAdes) (version 2) | ecosystem: Environmental > Aquatic > Freshwater > Lake | place: Lake Michigan...
AAAAGCCCGCGAAAAAGGCCATATTCTCGAAGGTCTCGCTGTGGCATTGGCAAATATCGATGCCGTCATCGAGCTGATCAAGTCGTCTCCCACTTCAGCAGAGGCAAAGGAAAAGTTATTGGCAAGATCCTGGCAGTCGGAAAGCGTACGCGCGATGCTGGCCGCAGCAGGTGCTGATGCCTGTCGCCCCGATGATCTGCCTGTGAACTACGGATTGCTGGAAGCCGGTTACTTTTTGTCACCGGACCAGGCACAGGCCATTCTCGATCTGAGATTGCACCGCCTCACTGGACTGGAGCATGAAAAACTCATCAATGACTACCGCGATCTGATCAGGCAGATTGGTGAATATCTCGAAATTCTCGGCAATGAGACCAGATTGATGGAAGTGATCAGAACCGAGCTGGAAGAGATCAATGCAAATTATGGTGATGGTCGCCGTACCGAAATAACTGCATCCCACCATGACCTGACACTGGAAGACCTGATAACTGAAGAAGATCGAGTGGTAACCATTTCCCAGAGCGGTTATGCCAAGAGCCAGCCTATTTCGGATTACCAGGCCCAAAAACGTGGCGGCATGGGCAAGGCTGCTGCCAGCGTCAAGGAAGAGGACTATGTTGAACATCTACTCGTTGCCAGCAGTCATGACACGCTGCTGTGTTTTACCAGTTCAGGCAAAGTGTATTGGTTAAAGGTATACCAGATCCCTCTGGCCAGCAGGACCTCGCGTGGCAAACCGATCGTGAATATTCTGCCCCTTGAAGAAGGCGAGAACATTTCGAGTTTGCTGCCGATCCGTCAATATGAAGCCGACAAATTCATTTTCTTTGCCACTGCCCAAGGCACGGTCAAGAAAACTGCACTGACCGCATTCTCCAACCAGCGCAGTGTGGGTTTGCGGGCGCTGGAACTGGATGAGGGTGACGTGCTCATCAAGACAGCGATTACCAATGGCAGCTGCGATGTAGTGTTATATAGCAGCTCCGGCAAGGCGATCCGTTTCAGTGAAGAAAATGTGCGTCAGATGGGTCGTACTGCTCGAGGTGTGCGCGGAATCCGCCTGCAGCCTGGCCAGACAGTCGTCGACATGATTATCCCGCAGGAAGGTGGCCAGATTCTTGCCGTCTGCGAAAACGGTTACGGCAAACGTACTTCGGTCACCGAATTTCCGGCCAAAGGCCGCGGTGGCCAAGGGGTAATCGGAATTTCGGCCAGCACCAGAAATGGCGCTGTGGTCGGGGCCGTACAGGTATTTGATGGCGATGAAATCATGCTCATCAGCGACAAGGGCACTTTGGTAAGAACCCGAGTTGATGAAATATCGGTCCAGGGCAGAAATACCCAGGGTGTGCGCCTGATCAAATTGAAAGAAGGTGAGCTTCTCGTTGGCGTAGAAAGAGTGGAAGAACCCGATGAGAGTGCCGTTGAACAACTGAGAATGCCGATTTCTGACGCCTCTGAACTCGACGTGCCGGATGAACTTGACGTGCCGGATGAAGGCGTCGATGACTGAGACTGACAAATTGCCAGTGGTGGCTTTTCTTGGTCCCGCTGGCACTTATTCGCATGCTGCCGCCCTGTTGTTGTTTCCCCAGGGGGCGACGTGGTTGCCGGTAGCCGACATTCCGGAAGTGTTCACCAGCGTGGAGCAGGGCAAGGCTGACTGGGGGGTCGTGCCAGTGGAGAACTCGACTGAAGGATCGATACTGCCGACGCTGGATGGTTTCGTCCTGTCACCACTGGTTATTTCTGCTGAACTGCTGTTGCGGATCAACCACTGCCTCATCCTTTCAGAGGCTACCAGGACCAAAGGCATTGAAAAGATTGCCTCGCATCAACAGTCGCTGGGCCAATGCAGGCAATGGTTGAAGCAACACTATCCCAATACTCCCCTGTTGCCAGTAAGCAGTAATGCTGAAGCCGCGCGGCTGGCCTCGGTGACTCCAGGTATTGCGGCTGTCGCGGGCAAGTCGGCAGCCGAGCTTTATGGCCTCTCGATCTTGTATGAGTCCATCGAGGACAACAATGACAATACCACGCGGTTCGTGTGCATTGGTTCGCGTCCATCCGCCAGCCCGAGCGGCAGGGACAAAACCTCGATCATCATTCAAGCCCATAATGAGCCAGGTACCTTGTTCCGGGCCCTGGAGCCATTTCATCGGCATGGCATCAGTCTTACCAAACTTGAGTCGCGTCCTTCACGCAAGGCAGCCTGGTCCTATTTTTTCTATGTGGATCTGGAAGGACATCTTGAAGACAAACCGGTACGTGCAGCATTGAAGGAACTGGCACAACTGGCGATTGAAGTGAAAGTGCTGGGTTCTTACCCGGCCGCGGTAAACAAGTAATGCAGAACCTTACAGGCAAGAAAATTGTGATTATCGGCCTTGGATTGATCGGTGGATCAGTTGCCAAGGCATTGGCGCAACGCAACATCAATTGTGAGCTCATCGCTGTCGGTCGCAATGAAAGCGTACTGCAAACCGCGCTGACTGATGGAAGTATCACCGGTTATGCCACTGATGTGCAGATTGCCTGCGAAGATGCCGATCTCATCATTTTGGGCGTTCCAGTCCTGTCCATTCCGGAACAGCTGCGGCTGTTGGCCCCGATACTGCCCGAGAAAGCGGTAGTCACTGATGTCGCCAGTGTAAAACAAGCTGTCGTCGATATGGTCAAGGCAGAGTTTGGCAGGGTCCCGGTCAATTTCGTTCCCGGACACCCGATAGCAGGTTCGGAACAAAGTGGTTACGCAGCTGCCAAAAACGATTTGTTTGCCGGGCGCAAAGTAATACTTACGCCAATGGTGGATACTGCTCCGTCCGCAGTGCTCCTGGTGCGTGAGCTGTGGGAAACCATCGGCGCCGAAGTACTTGAAATGAATGTTGAGAAACATGACGAAGTGCTAGCCGCCACCAGTCATTTGCCCCACTTGCTCGCCTACGCGCTTGTCGACACCTTGTCGCAGCAAGGCGAAAGCGAAGAGATTTTCCGATACGCAGCAGGAGGATTCCGGGATTTCACCCGTATTGCCTCAAGCGATCCGGTGATGTGGCGAGATATTTTTCTCACCAACGGCGAAGCAACCGTGACCATTCTCGACAAGTACGTGAATGACCTGCAACGTTTGCGTACAGCCTTGTTGGACAAGAACGCAGAGCTGTTGTTTGAAACATTCAAACGTGCCAAACAATCACGTGACGGCTTCCTCAAGCAACTGCAACAAAACAACCCCAAGGGTTGATCCAGGTTCATGGATTCAGGTTTATATAAACAAGTAGAGCAAGATTATGCATACCCCAAATGCCGCTTCGGCAGAACTTCATGATTTGATCTTTCAGGTGGAAGCTGGTGGCCGTCTTGCTGGCAGCATCAGGGTTCCCGGGGACAAATCGATTTCGCATCGTTCCATTATGCTGGGTTCGCTCGCGGACGGCATGACAACCGTTGAAGGTTTCCTGGAAGGCGAAGACAGTCTTGCAACCTTGCAGGCGTTTCGTGACATGGGCGTAAATATTGAAGGACCCGTGCAGGGCAAAGTAACGATTCACGGTGTAGGCGTGGATGGTTTGCAGGCTGCTGAAAAACCGCTATATCTTGGTAATTCGGGCACTTCCATGCGTCTTCTTTCCGGGTTGCTTGCTGGTCAGCAGTTCTCCTCTGTCCTGACGGGTGACAGCTCATTGTCGAAGAGACCGATGAAAAGGGTTGCCGATCCACTGCGCCTGATGGGCGCAGATATCAGTTTGCAGGAAGGCGGACTGGCGCCGATCACGCTGAAACCTGCGCACTTGAAGGCAATTGATTACACGCTACCTGTCGCCAGTGCCCAGGTGAAGTCCTGTCTGATCCTGGCGTCCCTTTATGCCGATGGTGAGTCCAGAATTGTCGAACCCGCCCCGTGCCGTGACCATACTGAACGCATGCTGCGCGGATTTGGCTATCCACTGAGCATTAACGGGTCTGAAGTGAGAATCAAGGGAGGCGGACGGCTGCAAGCCTGTCACATAGACGTGCCAGCAGACATTTCGTCAGCCGCATTTTTCCTGGTAGGAGCCAGTATCTGCCCCGGTGCTGATCTGACGCTCATGCATGTGGGAATCAATCCGACACGCACGGGAGTTATCAACATTCTCAGGGCAATGGGTGCCGATATTACCTACGTGCGTGAATACGAAGCAGGTGGGGAGCCAGTTGCGGATATCCGCGTGCGCAGTGCAGAACTGCATGGCATTCAAATTCCGGAAGGCCAGGTACCACTCGCGATCGACGAATTTCCGGCCTTGTTCATTGCGGCTGCCTGTGCCTCTGGCGAGACGGTCTTGTCAGGCGCCGAGGAATTGCGAGTGAAGGAGAGTGACCGTATCCAGGCCATGGCGAATGGCTTGGCCCTGCTTGGCGTCAATCATGAAGTAAAACCGGACGGGATAGTAATCCAGGGCATGGGTGCTGATGGCAAATTTGGCAGCGGCACTATTGATAGTCATGGGGATCATCGCATCGCCATGTCGTTTGCGATGGCGGCCTTGCGCGCCAGTGGACCTATCAGGATTATGGACTGTAACAACGTTGCCACTTCCTTCCCGGGCTTTGCGGACCTGGTCAACAGCTGTGGCCTTGTGCTGAATACCACCACTGAAACCGCAAAATGAGCCCAAGCCAGATACCAGTGATTACCCTGGATGGCCCCAGTGGCACCGGAAAGGGCACCATTGCCCATATGCTGGCCCAAGAGTTGGGTTGGCATATTCTGGATAGCGGGGCTTTGTACCGGGTAGTCGCCGTGGGCGCCGTTGCTCGTGCGATTCCCTATACGGATGTGGAAAGACTTTGTTGTTTTGGCAAGGCGATGAAAGTCAGCTTTTCGACGATTTTTCCCGGTTCAATCGTACTGGAAGGCGACGAAATCTCGGATTTGGTCAGGCTGGAGGAAAGCGGGGCCAAAGCCTCGATTGTGGCCGCGATCCCCGAACTGCGTCAGGCCTTGCTGGAGCGGCAGTATGCATTCCGCCAGCCTCCCGGCCTGGTCGCAGACGGGCGTGACATGGGGACTGTGGTTTTTCCTGATGCCCGCCTCAAGATTTTTTTGACAGCCAGCCCTGAAGTCAGGGCGGAAAGGCGTTATAAGCAGTTGATAAATAAGGGTGTTGGTGTTAACCTGCCCGGCCTTTTAACGGACATCAAGGCCCGTGACGAGAGGGATTCCACCAGAGCAGTGGCGCCCATGGTGCCAGCGGCTGATGCCGTTGTCATTGATACATCGACGCTAGACGCGAACGAGGTATACCAACGGGTTAGACAGGAAGTTATCTCAAGATTCCCGGCTGTTGGTTAGTAAACGCTGCAAATCAGTAAAAGCTGATAGTCAGTAAATGCTGATAGCCTGTAAAAACTGTTAGTCAGTAACAATGGTTCCAGAAAAAGCAGTACCGCCTGCACCCATGTGGGCACCCTGTTCAGCCAGCCCTGCACAGGTAACTCAATCAGACCCTCCTATCGGCTGGGATATGGACCCTACAGACTGAGCAATCGGGTCTGTACACAGGAAAACTATGAGCGAAAGTACAAACGCAGTTGAATCCTCTTATGAAAGTTTTGCCGATCTGTTTGCAGAGAGTCTGTTAGACCTCGATATGCAAACCGGTTCCATCGTGACCGGCACTATTATTGATATCGATTCTGAATGGGTAACGGTGCATGCCGGCCTCAAATCAGAAGGCGTTATTCCAAAAGCAGAATTCCTTAATGATGCCGGCGAATTCACTCTCAAGATAGGCGACAAGGTCAAGGTATCCCTTGACGCTGTGGAAGACGGTTTCGGTGCAACCAAACTGTCCCGTGAAAAAGCCAAGCGCGCAGAAACCTGGCTGGTACTGGAAGAAGCCTTCGAAAAAGGTTCACCGGTTATCGGCGTTATCAATGGCAAGGTCAAAGGTGGCTTTACCGTTGATGTCAACACCATCCGCGCATTCTTGCCCGGCTCGCTGGTCGACATCCGTCCGATCCGTGACACCACTCACCTGGAAGGCAAGGAGCTGGAATTCAAACTCATCAAGCTTGACCAAAAACGCAACAACGTTGTGGTTTCACGTCGTGCCGTGCTTGAGTCAGTCAACACTGTTGAAAGAGACGAGTTGCTGTCCAGCCTGCAAGAAGGTCAAGTGGTCAAAGGTGTGGTCAAGAATCTCACCGATTACGGCGCCTTCGTTGACCTCGGTGGTATCGATGGTCTGTTGCACATCACTGACATGTCCTGGAAACGTATCAAGCACCCGAGCGAGATCGTTACCGTTGGTGCGGAAATTGATGTCAAGGTTCTCAAGTTCGACCGCGAGCGCAACCGTGTATCCCTTGGCCTGAAACAGCTGGGCGAAGATCCATGGGTAGATATCAAGCGTCGTTATCCCGAAAACACCAAGGTCAAGGCTGTCATTACCAACCTGACCGACTACGGCTGCTTTGCTGAGCTGGAAGAGGGTGTTGAAGGTCTGGTTCACGTGTCAGAAATGGATTGGACCAACAAGAACATCCATCCTTCCAAAATCGTCCAGCTGGGCGATGAAGTTGAAGTGATGATTCTTGATATCGACCAGGAGCGTCGTCGTATCTCCCTTGGCCTGAAACAGTGCCAGCAGAATCCGTGGGATGTGTTCGCTGAAAAGTACCAGAAAGGCGATCGTATTTCCGGCAACATCAAATCCATCACTGACTTCGGCATTTTCATCGGCCTGGAAGGTGACATTGATGGTTTGGTACATCTGTCCGACATCAGCTGGGATGAGCCCGGTGAACAGGCAGTACGCCAGTACACCAAAGGTGACAAACTTGAAACTGTTATCCTGTCCATTGATCCTGAACGTGAACGCATCTCACTGGGTATCAAGCAGTTGTCCGGTGATCCCTTCATCAACTACGTCAGCTCCAATGAAAAAGGCAGCGTAGTGAAAGGCATCGTGAAATCTGTTGAACCGAAGGAAGCCATCATCACGCTGACAGAAGGTGTCGAAGGTGTTCTGAAAGCGTCTGAAATCAGCCGTGACAAGGTAGAAGATGCCCGCAACGTACTGAAAGAAGGCGATCAGGTTGAACTGATGATCACCAATGTCGATCGCAAAAATCGTGTGCTTGGCCTTTCCATCAAAGCCAAGGATATCGAAGAAGAAAAAGATTCGATCAAAGAGCATAACAAGTCCGCCACCAGCTCGGCTCCCGCCACTGTCGGTGATTTGATCAAGGCGAAAATGAACAAGGAATAAGCTTGCTTATCAGTTCATTCGCCATGAAATCGTAAAACCGGTGTTCAGTCTTCCTTCCGTCAGATGTCGGAAGGAAGGCTGAAAGCCGGGAAATACAAATGCTGAAGACTGAGTGGTGAAGGAAGGTACATGACAAAATCAGAACTCATTGAACAGATTGCAGCGAAGCATACCCAGCTGTCAGCCAAGGATATTGAACTGGCGGTCAAGGCTATCATTTCCTACATGGCAGATGTCTTGTCGGAAGGCGGTCGCATTGAGATCAGAGGGTTTGGCAGTTTTTCCCTTCATTACCGTGCACCCCGTACCGGCCGCAATCCAAAAACCGGTGAACCTGTGGTTCTTAGCGGGAAATATGTGCCACACTTCAAACCTGGCAAGGAACTGCGTGACCGGGTAAATGGCAGTATCTCTGATAGTCCTGACGGATCTTACGACAGCGATTCCCAGGATATGGCTGACGACTGATCAATTCTATCCCGGGGTTCCGGCTGTTTGATTCAGTGCAGCCAGAACAGGGAAGATGAAGCGAGAAGGTGGAATGAAGAGCATCTCCAGATTTCTCTTGCTTGTCCTGCTGGTGCTGGTCGTTCTGGCTGGCTTCATTTTTATAATCAACAATGATGAGCAGACAGCGCTTTGGGTGATCATTGAGCTTCCGCCGCGCGCAATTGGCTTGTGGGTTCTTGCAGCTTTTATTGCTGGCGGCCTTGTCGGCATGCTTCTGGGTTATGGTGTTTGGAACAAAGTCAAAACCCGTATGCAGCTGATGATGGTGCAAAAGAAATTGCAGCAAAGCCAGCATGAAATCACCAGATTGCAGCAACTCGTCAAAACCTTTGAAAGCCGGGATCAACACTGAGTCCGAATGTAATGGAGCTTCAAAACTCGGTACTTTTCAGCCTGCTCATGCTGGCTCTCTTACTGATCAGCTGGCTCCTCGGCTACTACGCGCGTTTCAAAAAACCTGCTGAACGCAAACTTGCTCCCGACATGGATTATTTCGTTGGGCTCAATTACCTCCTTAACGACGAGCCCGATGATGCGATAGACGTTTTCATTGATGCGCTTGAAGTCAACTCATCTACTTTTGATACCCACCTTGCACTGGGAAAACTGCTGAAGCGACGCGGCAAGGTTGATCGCTCGATTGAGCATTTCCAGGCATTGATTGCCGCCCAGAAATTCAACTCGCGACAGGTCGGAGAAATAAAAATCCAGCTGGTACGCAGTTACATCGCAGCAGGACTGCTGGATCGTGCAGAATCCTTGCTGGATGAACTCAAGCAATTCAATGTTTCATTCAGGCTGGACGCACTCAATCTTTCGGTAATGCTCTACCAGATAGAAAAGGATTGGCACAAGGCGCTTGATGCTGCTTCAGAATTGCTGAAATTGATTCCGTCTTCTCAGCGCCACGAATTGCAAATGCAAGTTTCTCATTTTCATTGTGAAGTGGCTGAAACGGATTTGAAACGGAATTCGTCTGCCGCAGCCCGCGATGAACTGAAAAAAGCCCTGAATCTGTTCAAGGGGAATATTCGGGTATACATGTTGCTCGCCAGAATTGAATTTCATTCAGGCAATCCGAATGAAGCGGTTGCTGCACTTCAGAAAGCTTTGCAGATAGATCCGGTTTTTTTTGGTGATATTTACCCGGAGCTGAGAAAATACCTGATTTCAACAGGACGGGATGAACAGAACCTGATTTTGCCTGAACTCGAAGAGGAGCTCGGCGAGGACAGCAGCTATCTGGTTGAGCGCGGACTGCAAAAGCTGAAATATGAAGGCGCCGAAGCTGCCTTGAGGTATTTTCTTGTCAGCCTGCAACTGGCGCCATCCCTGGTTCTGCTCGAACGTACGATGAGACTGGCTGCAACCAGCGATAAAATGCAGGAAGAAGTACTGGATGCGGGTTTGACTGTCTTGAACCGTTATCTGGATAACAAACCACGCTATCGATGCGAAAATTGCGGGTTTGATCTTAAAAATCTGCATTGGGCTTGCCCCGGCTGCAATTGCTGGGGCGTGGTAAAACCTGTAAGCAATCTGATATCAGTAAATGCTGAATTCCAAAGAGATGAACATGAGCATTAGCAGTAAAACGGATGAAAAGCGCATTATTGTGGCTTTGGACTTTGATGGAGCGAAGGCAACCCTGGCGCTGCTCTCCAAACTGGACCCGGCACTTTGCCGGGTAAAAGTCGGCAAGGAACTGTTTACCCGTTGTGGTCCTGAACTGGTCAAAGAAATCAGCAGGGAGGGATTTGAGATTTTTCTCGATCTCAAGTTTCATGACATCCCCAATACGGTTGCCGGTGCAGTCAGGGCGGCAGTAGATCTGGGAACCTGGATGGTCAATGTACATGCCACAGGGGGAAGGGCAATGATGGAAGCTGCAAAGTCCGCTATTGGCAGTTCAAACACCCTGTTGACGGCAGTAACGGTCCTGACCAGTCTTTCTGCCATAGATTTGCAGGAAACCGGTATCTCGGACAGCCCGGAACAACATGTTCTGCGTCTGGCCAAACTGGCAGCAAGCAGTGGGCTTGATGGTGTTGTTTGTTCTGCCATGGAAATCGCGTCCCTGCGCCGAAACCTCCCTGCGGAATTTCTACTGGTTACACCAGGTATCAGGCCTGCGGGTGATGTCGTCGGTGACCAAAAAAGAGTCGCTACTCCGGCGTCAGCCATCGCCCTGGGCAGCAGCTATCTGGTCATTGGCAGGCCAGTGACCCAGGCCCCGGATCCAACACTCAAGTTACTGGAAGTACGCGCAGAAATTCAGGGAAAAATTGCAAACCTCTGCTAGATTGAAATTGCAGCAATGATGCTGCGTTCATTTCATGGAGGAGTGCAATGTTGCAATCTGTTAATAAAACACGGAAGTTCATTTCTGCCCTGGTACTGTCGATTTCAGCCCTCGCCCTGACGGGCCAGCCCTTGATGGCCCAGCCTTTTGCTGAAGAAAAGCAGGAAGTTGCAGTTCCGGCCAAGGTCAATATCAATGAAGCGGATGCGGCCACAATCGCAGAAGTGCTTCAAGGCGTTGGAGCCAGCAGAGCCAAGGCCATTGTTGAATACCGGGAAAAAAACGGACCATTCAGCAGTGTTGAGGAGCTGGGTGAAGTCAAGGGAATCGGTGATTCCACCCTGAATCTCAATAAAGAAAGGATTGCCCTCGAGTAAGGACTTTT
>Ga0209354_10001455_pt1 | contig 10453 bp, 11 predicted proteins | sample LauGreSpBDMM15DD_2_FD_187562 | JGI IMG/M metagenome (GOLD analysis project Ga0209354, IMG submission 187562) | Freshwater lake microbial communities from Lake Michigan, USA - Sp13.BD.MM15.DD (SPAdes) (version 2) | ecosystem: Environmental > Aquatic > Freshwater > Lake | place: Lake Michigan...
TATAATCAGATGAACATGATTACTCATGATACACCATGCATAAATTTCCAATCCTTTATTTTCTTGACAAAATCTTAAACTGTCTAAAAAAATATCTCGATAATATTTTCTAGTAAAAACATCTATCCAATTCACAACTGAAAACGATACGAAATACAATTTACGCTGATCCTGAAACTTATATTTTGAACTCATAAAAATTGTTTAAAAAATTAATAACGTAAGTCTGAAGACTTTAATTATATATGGCACAAGTCTTCGCAAAAGCTCAAGACTTGCGCCAGACAAAAGCAGACTTAATCCATTGGGGGCCAGACAATAAGCAGACTTAATCCATTGGGGTTGTCACTAACAAACGGATTGAAAATCCATTTTATCAATAGTTCGAGTTGCCCTTCGGAACAACTCGAACAGCGTGTCTTGAGCCAGAAACAGAACACTTAAACCTTTTGGGGCACAAGTCACCGCAAAAGCTCAAGACTTGCGCTAGACAAACTGCAGACTTAATCCATTGGGTGTTTTGTAAGAATCACAGATTTTAAAAGGATTAAATGATTTCACAGAAAAAAATCAGTGCAATCCATAAATCACTTTAAATCTGTGATTCAGACTTTTTTAACCTAAACCGCTAAAGCTAAACACTTGAGCCAGAAACAGAACACTTAAACCATTGGCGGTTATTTCTTTTTTCTCTCTTTCCAAGTCTCGCTTTCAAATAGCTTTTCGCCATATTTTAGTTTTTCCCACCAGCTAAATGATTTTACTAAAGGCTCTCCGTCTGGCAATTTACTCTCTAAAATACTTTGTTTAATATCTGCTATTTCTTTGGGCTCAAGCTTGTTTTTGTATTTGCTTACTACTGCTGCTAAAGTAAAAGTATCTGAACAAAAATGTTTGTCTTTTACATCCTTGCATTCAGAATAATCAAAAAACATATCATCAAAATATTTTTCATTCTTCTCAGGATACCCTTCTTGAATATTTTTTACCAAGTTTTTGAAATGAGATTCATAAGCTACATAGCTCAGCTCGTCGAAAGTAAGTGGAGCATATACGCTATCCTGCCAATCTTCTCGCCGAACAGGAGAACTTACCCCCATAAAAAAGAAATACCATTTGCCATTGATTTTAGCTCCGCCGAAGTCTTTGATGTAATCAAAAACAGCATCCTTATTTTCAAAATCTTTAGTATTATACGTTGTATAAAATCGAGATTTATCTTTATTGAAAATATAAATACTATCTAGTTTAAAACAACGATTAACAACCTCATATTGCACTATAGATAAACTACTATCCATCCATTTGTTTATGGAATCTGTAGATATTCCATATAAATCTTTATAACTATTAAAATTTGAAGAAATATATTTATCTCTAAATTTCAACTCATTTTCCATTTTATTATTTTCAGAACATGACAAAAAAATAATAGCGACAAGAATTATCCATTTATCTTTTTGTAACACGACCTTCTTTGGTTAAATCAAAAATCCAATCAAAATAAGTATGAGCATCAGTAAAATTGCGTTTACTAGCTGGCGCATTTGTATTTGGTATTCGACCATATTTATCACCTACTAATACTCCAAATTTTAATCCAGGGACAGCACATTGTGGAGCTACACCATCTAATTCCCAAGGTACTGAATTTTTCAATCCCTCGTCAGAACCATATTGCCAAACTTCTTCAAAAAGTGTTTTGTCAAATGTTGTTGCACTACAAGCATTTTCGGGCATCAATATATAAAATCGACCAAATTTACTTCCTGAAGACAAATATTGTTTCAGATAATCTATCATTCCTTGTGCATAAGCATAACCCATACTATGAGCTACTATGTCTATTTTTCCTGTAATCCCCCCATTTGCATCTAACTTTAATCCTACTTTATTAGATTTAATATCATCCCACAGTTGTTTTCCTCCAATTTTTCCTGCTGCATATCTCTTATTATACCCATCAACATTGGGTGGAAAATCTAACGTTACACAAGATGGTTCATGATAACAAGAAACGCATCCTGTAACTAATCCTTGTGTAATAACACCAATTGCTGCAGGAATTGCAAAATTTCCTGCGCACAAGGAACCTTTCATTCCTGTAGCAAATTTTAATTTGCTTGCTCGAATATCTTCATCATCTTGTATTTTATTTAAATTGTCATCTACCCAATGATTAGAAGTATATATTTTATGATGTCCGTCTGCATAAACAACATTTTGTGTCCCTATTTTGAGCATAAATTTCTCTCCTCTTTCTTGCCAATATGAACCAGAATTAGGGAAATCATCAACATATCTTATTAAATTATCAGAGTTTTCATAATCTTCATTCATATTAATATCGTCTACAAGATTCTCTCTGTATCCATTTACAAAAAGCAATAAATTATCAGTTTTAATCATTAAATAATTTGCAAGTTCAACAATATCATTAACATTTGAAGAAAATTTAGGACTACTCATTGTTTTTGACCAACCCACTTTGTTAAAAGGATTTATACCTCCGATTGTTAAATTTGACTGATTAATATCAAAACATTTGATTTTAAAGCCTCCAATTAAAAGATATTCATCAAATCCATCATTAGAGTTTTGAGAGGAATATCTTCCTACTTTAGCTGAGATATTACTAGAAGTAGTCGGTATAGATACTGCAATATTGGGGTATTTTTTCCCCCCGATTACAAAATCAGTTACATAAATAACTTTATTTAAATATTCTAATCCTCCATTATTAAACGGAATTATACTATTAGAGAAATCATTCTGAAGATTTTTACCCCCAATAGTTTAAGTCTTCGCTTTGCTGGATCAAGTCTTGAGCTTTTGCGAAGACTTGGTCCTACCATGATTAAAGTCTTCAGACTTGAGTTATCATTAGTCAATATATAAGATTTCAATCAAATAATCTTTCATACCTGCATAGTTTTTTGCGCTACTATATAAATATTCTTCGGAATTAAAAATTAATAACACAAGTCTGAAGACTTTAATTATACTTGGGCATCCATTAGGGGATGATTATTTCATCCTTTTGTCTGAATTAAGATTTTTAGGATTAGATGATTTTAGGATTATTTCCGAAATCCTATCATCCTTTAATCTTTTCATCCTAATTCAGACACACTTAATTTCTTGGCACACGTCACCAATCGTTCAGATGTGCACCAGCATTCGAGTTAAATCGGAAGAACCTTAAAACGATCATAAGTTCAATAATTAATTGAACCATTTGTACTTATATTGCCGTTTAAGTTTTATAAATTTGAATAATCAAAATCATTTTAAACATGATACACCAAACTGTAGCCATACCAGAACAGGATTATGCTTTATTTCTTGAAGTAATCAAACGTTTTAAATGGAAAGTAGAAGGTAAAACTCCTGTTGCTAAAACCAAAGATAATTTGCTTCTTGATGAAATTAAAGAGGCTGTTGATAGTATGAATTTGGTCAAACAAGGAAAGTTAAAAGCTAGGCCGATTCAAGATTTATTAGATGAGTTATAAAATACTTACTGTACCGCCTTTTGATAAACAACTTAAGAGGCTGGCTAAAAAATACCCCTCTATTAAAAATGATATTATTCAGCTCATTTCTGAACTTCAAAACCAACCAGTAAAAGGTACAAACATTGGCAATAACTGTTTTAAATTGAGGATGGCCATCACTTCAAAAGGCAAAGGAAAATCCACTGGAGCTAGGGTTATTACGCATTTTGTACTCAAAAGTGAAAGTATTTATATGCTTTCTATTTATGACAAAGCAGAACAAAGCACCATCTCCGATAACGAAATACATGACTTATTAATACTTATTCAACAAAATTAAACATAATTTCCCTGCTGGTCCGCGTCAAATGTTGGCCTTATCGCTGGTTCACGTATCGGCGTGGACCAAAGGTTGGTATAAAACACAAAGCAAAAATATTTCTTCCTAAATTTTTATAGCACACTTAATTCCTGGTACACGTCACCACTTCGTTCAGACGTGCACCAGCGCACCGAAGTTCACTCGCGCCAGCTGGGGGCACATACACCGCAAAAGCTCAAGACTTGCGCCAGACAAACTGCAGACTTAATCCATTGGGGGTAACGCAAGTCTGAAGACTTTAATGATTACTTATCCTTATTTTTGATAAGATAAATTATAAACCCAATTAGCAATCCATTGGGGTATTTAAGAGGATTAAAAAAAGCCCGATTAGGTCGGGCTTTCTGTTACTAAAAAATATACTTCATCTAATTTTTCAAATACCAATTTACCACAATCTAAATTTCGGTTATATAACATCATTGACAAATTTTTAAGTTTGTTTTTGATAACAGGGGATTGGTTGTAATTTTTTTGTGAGACAATTTTTATCATTTTTTCTAAGTCCTCATATGGATTAATCCCAATTTCATTAGAAATCAAATCCTTTACTTCGTTAAGTAAAATTTCTATTTGACTATATTTTAGTTGACTATTTTCCATACCTCAATTACTTAATTTGGTCTGGAAATGCAACCTTTAATTCTTCAAGACTATAAACTGTTCCTGTTTTTAAGTCTTTAACGCTTTTTACCCAATTTTCAGGATAACCTAAAGGCAAAAGAACTTGGTCAGCTCCACCAGAATAAACAGACTGCGGTGCAATTTTACCTAAATTTAATTTCGCACCTTTTTCTACAATAAGCTCAGCCTCAAACTGCATCGTACTCCATTTTTTCAGGATAGCTAATTCGTTTCTACCTAGGACTGCTTCGGTAGAAGAAAAACCACCAAATAATTTAGCTTGATTGGCACTTCCTCCAAATCGTCTAAAAACGCCAACATTTTCTAAAGCTTCGGCTGTATAATAGTAGTTATCAAGGAAACTTTCCTTGATAAATTGAGGTAAAGATTCGTCTTTAGCAATAATTTTTACTCTGTCGAATATAGCAACTCTATACTTTTCTAGTATGTTCCCCGCCCCCTGTAGAATTCCAAATTTCTCTAAAATATCATCAATTTCACTGTCACTCTTTTTGAAATATTTTTTCAGGGCTGCAATAAATTTTACTTTATTGCCTGGAGATTCTTTTACCCATAATACAAATTTTCCGATTGCTTTTCCGCCTGCAGCTGATGCTCCTTCAGAAATATAATAAATGGCCACTTCCCGCATACATGATTCGGTAAGTTTTAAGCCATCGATTGTTTTACCGTCATTATCATCCAGGTAATTGACCATACCTCCGCCACAGTTAAGTACGGCTTTGGCAACGGGATTTGTTAAGAATTCTTCTACAGCAGAAACGGCTACATCAGTTTTGTCAATTTGACTGAAGGCGGCACTCAGTGAGCCAACATCCTTAAAGTAGTAATTGATAGTTACCTGTAAAACAGCGTTGACAGCGGCTGCAGTAGCAGCTTTTTTGGCAGCTTGTTTACTAACCTGTAACCCAACAAAACCAACTACACTTGTTCCTCCGGAAGGAATAGCCAATGCTATACATATAGCACCTTCAACAACTACTTCAGAAATGACTTCCCCATTTTCGCGCATATAATTGTCTAATGCATCAAATTGGTGATCAACATAAGTTACGGAACCCCATAATGTCCTAACATCTTTAGGGTCATTACTATAAACACATTTTCCATTATCATTATGAACATATTTCCCAAGATATACCCAGTTGGTTGGTTCATATTGACTGTCGAAAGAAAGTGATTTGCCATAAACTTTTCTCTTGGTAACTTTATTACTATACCAAGCATAGTCCATATCGTCACGCTTACTTGCAAGTAATTTTTGTAAGTTACTTGACATAATTGCAACCGTTTGACTATAAATTTTTTCTCCATCGTTTGATCTTGACTGATCTACGTGGATACCAATAATCATGGCATAACCGTAAGTATTGTTATATGTTTCTTCATAGGCTAATTGCACTGCTGATTTTAGGTGGTATTTATTTACATCAGAAGTAACAATAATGACGTATTTAATATCTTCATCATCAGAGAGAGAATTAATTTTTATTCCATTAAGATCTCCATAATTTTTGATAAGGGTTAAAAATGTAGGGCTACATTTTAACAAACCGGCATAGTCTCTTATAACAAAGTTCCCGCTTTGTACCGCTTTTACATTATAATTAAAGTCATCAAGTTTGGTGTCATGTTGTTGTAGATAACTGCTTGTCGAATATTTGACATTCCATATTACAGTTCTTGCATCTAAATTTACACCAGATTCATCTTTAAAGAAATCTGGGTTTGCAATATATTTATTAAAAATATTAATCAGTTTTGTTACATATGGATTGGTTACACCAGCATTATCATCAGTTGCATGGTATAACCTCTTTGCAGTACTAATTTCATTTACGCCAAGAGCCATTCTCCTAATTTCAGCAACAAGAACTTTTACACTACTACCCTTTAATTCTTCTCCTAATGCTACAACTGGAGTATATTTTAATATCCAATTAGATTTAGAATTTACTTGTCTTGGACCAACTAAAGTGCTTGAATACATGTGCAACAATGCACCTTTATCGTTATTTGCACCTAGTTTACTTCTTTCAAATATTAATTGGGTCGCACTGGAATTTTGTTTCTTATAATCATCCCAAATTTTATTATACCTGGCTTTGTCTGTAGGTTTATTGCTATTATCTAAATCTTTCCAATCTTGTGGACTTATACCTTTAACATATTTCAGGTAATCATCAAAATCTTGATAACTGTCAGTGTCAAATAATGTTGGTTGTTTAGTAGTATAAAGTACATATAAAACTACTTCGCTGTTTTTACTTTTTACAGTAGAATTATCATGGAAAGTTTTTAGCTTTAAATTTAATGCATCCCTTTCTTCCACTGAAAGTGGATGAATTTGTTTGAATACTTCAAATCGGGCATCGACAATGTAATTAACTTTGTCGGCTTGCCCACTCTCTATATAATATGCATTTGAATCAATCTGCTGATCAATTAATTGAGCATAATAAGTAATTAAACTGTCACTTTCAGTTGCAATTGATATACTTTGAATGCCTAAAAACAGACTTATAAATATTAATAATCTAATTTTCATTATTCTTTAGTTTTTTTATACGTTGAAAATAAAATGTAAATGCTAATTACAGCTAATAAACCGCCGAACCATTTGCTTGTAAATAATGCACCAAAGACTTTTATAATCAGAAAGACGATGCCTGAACGCCTGTTAGTGCCATACTCAAATGTTTTTTCAGCCACGGCTTTATTATCTACTTCCAAATTACTGGTAAAGAATATGATAACCGCTGCTGCCACCAACATTAAAATGGCTATGGCGGTATTTCGTATTTTAGTGTCGAGAGAATTATTGTCCATTGATAAGGTATTTATCTTTTAAAGTTCCAATTTTAACCGTAAGTAAATCTTTTACCTGTTTTTCAAAATCAGGATTTTTCCCATCTAGCACATCATTTACAAAGCTTTCACTAAGTGTAGTTATGTCAACTTTTAATTGCTTAATAAATTCGTTTGCGGTAACAAGTAACTCATCTGGTTGCAGTAGTGACTGATATGCGGTCATGTAGAATGCCAAAACAACCATTTGATCCATTGTAGTATAATAATTATCGTATAATTGCATGAGCTTTAAGGTTTTCGGATCCTTCTTAAGTATGTCAACCTCTGCATCGCTTAGTGCAAGGTTATTATATTCTTCAATACTCACAACCTCTCCACATTTTTCAATGTTACTGTCTCCAAAATCAATCTGACTTTCATCAGTATCAATATCTTTTTTGGCATTGTTTTCATCTGAATTCCATACGAACAAACTTTTTAAATTTGCAAAAGAAGTGTTCATCGAAGTCAACTCTGTATTAATTATTTTTTTTACTATTTCAGGGAATTTACCTATTGCGTTGGCGATATTCTTAATAACAGCTGGTGCGTGGTTTACAGCATCTTTTAATTCAGCGACAAAACTTTTAAACATTTCTTTGAAAGTTTTACTTTCCGCTACTTGATCTCCATCTGGGTTATTTTTAGCGGATTTCCAATCAGTATACGCCTGTTTTAATTCATTATACTTTTGTTGCAATTCTTCTTTTCCTGTTTGAACCTGATTGATTACATCTTGAAAATCATTCATGTAACCATCAATTATGTTTATATTATTTTCTAAATCTTCCAATTGTTTATCAAAAACTTCAGAAATTTGATTTATTTGCTGAGCCAAATCAGCCCCAATCGGTATTACCTGAGCAGATTTCACCACCACTGTTCCACCCGACATGCGGAGGTTTTCGTCTACCTGGAGGTGAGCAAAATATTTCTTCCTAAACTTTACACCTCAATTATTTCCTTGGTACAAGTCACCACTTCGTTCAGACTTGCACCAGCATTCGCGATGTGCTAGCGCGAGGCACCGTCACGATGCCCCAGCAGGGCACCAGCAGGGTTTGCTACTTTTTATTTCTTCTGCTTAGTAATTTTATACCTATTATTATCGCCAATATAATTATGATAATAACAGGATTATCTGTGATGCTTCTTAATGCCTGGCTGGTAAATGCTAAATACATATCTTATTTTTAAATAATTTAAATATTATAAATTGGTGCTAATGTTTCCAAACGAGTTTTTAACTTTTCATAGTATGGAATCCATGGAAGTAGAGACTCTTTCCCTTTAATCATTGCATCAACTTTTAAAATTTTCTTTTTAAAATTACCATCATTACAAAATTTGGAAATAATTAAACCACGAAAAACATTATCCACAGTGCCACACAATATTTCAGCCCAGTGCTTTCCTGCTGCCTCCAATCTGTCCATTTCTTCGAGTATATTTGGCATATAGCTATACTTATCAATAAATGCTTGCCCTTCATTCAAAAAATAGTTTCTGATCCATTCGGTTAATTTATCTAAATCTTCATAACTATCAATAATATAACCACCAGCAAGATAATTTCCTTCCATCATTGGTGTTTTAGTGTCCTTAACCGTTGATAAAAAATATTTCTTATTATCTATATATGACAAATCATTATTAGGCAATTTTATGTCATACATAATTGTTTCAATAATTTTAATACTTACAGATTGTTTGGAGAAAAAAATACTCCCCCCTGTTTTGAAATTAAAAAAACAAAAAGAAGTAAACTCGGATGTTTCTTTCACATAATGTGGATCACCGCTGGTATTAAACAACTTATACCCCAATGGTTTTAATATTGGAGTTAATTCACCAAACAGTTTGTCTTTTCTTTCTTTAACAGGTATGATCATGACTATTTATATTTGTCTACAGGCACTAAACTAATACTAACTTTTGTTATATCATCAGTACCACCATCGGAAAATTTAAATACTTTAGCTTTATTTAATGAAAGTGGGCCGTCGCTTGTTTCTAAAGTACCGGCTTTATACTTTATGTCTAAGGTTTGCCCGTTTGCTACTTTTTCCCATCCTTCTTTTTGTCTTACGGTATAGTCAGTACCTGCACTTAATTTATTTTCGATTAAAATAACGTCTTCAACTGTATTTGAACCGTCGGTGCTTCTTTTAACTAACATAATATCCGCTTTCATAAAACCATTGGCAGTAATTAAGGGCACTTCAGTTGAAAGTTCATAAAGGGCTAATTCTTCTTTTGCAATGCCAAGTTTTGTTGCTAAGGATTCAAATAATGTCCCAGATTTAGTTCCGAGCGAAACTGCAATTTTATTACTCAAACTGGTCCCTAATAGTTTAAGTCTTCTCTTCGCTGGATCAAGTCTTGAGCTTTTGCGAAGACTTGGTCTATGGTGCCAATAAATTCTGGATTCCAGGAGGATACACTTCTGGGGGAGTTCCTGAAGCAACATTAATATTCTCATCTAAACCTAAATATTCTGAAATTAATTTATATTGATTATGAAATTCTATACAACTAAACCAGGAGAGTATCCTAATTTAAATAGAGAAAATGTAAAAGATGAATATTTTGGAAATGGATGGAGTGTAAAAGCATTTGAAAACAAATTTATTCTCATATATATATCCGGTTCTTTACAAGGTCAGCTTAAAAGTATAGAAATATCTGAGGAAGATTTTAACTTAGCTAAAGAAGGGAAAATGTCATTAGATGATTTTTGTATTAAATATGATGTGAACTAGTGTGTCCCCCAATGGATTAAGTCTGCTTTTGTCTGGCGCAAGTCTTGAGCTTTTGCGGTGACTTGTGCCCAAGTATAATTAAAGTCTTCAGACTTGTGTTATTAATGTTTTAATCAATTTTTATGAGTTCAAAATATAAGTTTCAGGATCAGCGTAAATTGTATTTCGTTTCGTTTTCAGTTGTGAATTGGATAGATGTTTTTACTAGAAAATATTATCGAGATATTTTTTTAGAAAGTTTAAGATTTTGTCAAGAAAATAAAGGATTGGAAATTTATGCATGGTGTATCATGAGTAATCATGTTCATCTGATTATT
>Ga0209354_10001460_pt1 | contig 10411 bp, 9 predicted proteins | sample LauGreSpBDMM15DD_2_FD_187562 | JGI IMG/M metagenome (GOLD analysis project Ga0209354, IMG submission 187562) | Freshwater lake microbial communities from Lake Michigan, USA - Sp13.BD.MM15.DD (SPAdes) (version 2) | ecosystem: Environmental > Aquatic > Freshwater > Lake | place: Lake Michigan, USA...
CCACGTCTAGCGCCTGCTTTTGTTGCTTCCGCTCTGGTTTGCATCATTGCTGCTTCCAGTTGGTCACGACTAACGTAATCGGTATTACCAAATCTTGTAGTTTCAAAGCTCATGCTAAGCACTGGTGATACAGAATTGTTACTATTATCACTCCCCATAGCACTTCTTAATGATGACTCTTGATTAAATTGTACAGGAATAGACCTCCCGTTGGGTAGCGGAACAATGGCTTCGTTATATTTCCCCTCGCCAACCATGCCAAGTGTAGGCCCCGATACCATCCCACCATCAGCAAAACCAAATATTTTACCAAATCCACCAATAGCGCCACCTGCGCCCATCAAGACAGAACCAATACCACCCAAAACATTAGAAGTACCTCCTTTACCAATTTGACTGATACCAGCAGCAATACCAGCAATACCTGCGGCGGCTGCACCAATCCCCCCAACAAAACTAGTTAAACCTTCACCAAAGGTAGCTCCTTGAGTTTTAACACCCTCGCCAGCAGCAGTAATTGTATTGGGTAATTCAGCTATTAAAGCTTGCTTAAAAGGTTCGGAAGATATTTGTAAATTAGCAGTTGCTTCAGCAAAAGAAGAAGGAATTTCAGCTAAACCTGCTCTAATTTGTTCATTAAGACCACCAAACATATCTTCAGTGTTAAAGCCTGCAAAAGCACTTTCAGAAGATATATTAAAAGCATTTTTACTGAAATCTGGAATGCTAGGAAGACTTTTTGTTGGATCGTAAGGCTGCACTTGAATTTTACCTGTGATAGCGTTTGTGTTGGCAATAGTAGCTGCCGTGTTTTTGGTAAGTTCAGTTGTATTAGCGACTACAGGCACTTCAGTTGTATTTGCCTTAGGCGCAAACAATCCTCCTAATGATTTTTTCATTACTTCCTCTACAGGAGCCATGGCAAAATCAAGGAAAATTGTTAGTACTTTATCAGTTAAACCTTCTTGGAATTTTTGCAATGCATCCACTGCATCTTCGCCTGAAATTACAGCTTTTAAAAAGCCTTTATAGTCATTTGAAGTGCTGCTAACAAAATTACCAATCAGGGCCTTAGTATCTTCTAAATTTTTTGCAACTTTTGTTAAATTATAAATTTCTTGTTGTTTCTCTGGGCTTGAATCACGATAATCTAATGAAATTTGTGTTTTAAGCTCTTGGTCTGAAGTAAAAGCTTGTGCCACTTTCATACGATCTTTCAATGAGCCCATGGCTTGAGCAAATTTATTCTTATTAAGTTGAGTGGTATTTTCATTTAAAGCAACACTATAATCTTGAAGACCTTCTGTCATTGTCTTTGTATTCTTATCTGCTTGCGCTTGTGATATTATTTTGGCGTCCAACAATCTTTTGTTAACCGCAATGCCTTCGCTAACATTGTATTCAGCTTCGTAAAATTTCAAAGTTCTATCAATAACTTCGTCTGAGTATCCTTTTGTCATTAAATCAGTCCTGCGTTCAAGCAAACTGTTTTGCAATTTTTGCTCGTTAACAGGCGTTGCTGCAGCAACAAAATTAGCCAAAGCAATTTCCGCGTCTTTAAGCGACTTTGTTTCTTGCTGGCGCACAGTGTCTGATTGTCGGGATAGTTCAATCTGCACTTTTTGTTGAGCGACAAGATCCCTTTTCTCACTACTAAGCACTTTTCGTTTAGGACCAGGATCCACGCCCTGTGCAGAGGTCAATGAAGTTAAATGCCCTAATTCAAAATTGCCTTCTGGAGTTGATACTTGACCCATCAATCCACCGCGACCGCCTGCTGGTCCATACTGGCTCATTGACGCTCCGGCTTTTAATTTTATCGGAGTATCCTGCGGAGTCAAAAAGTCAATGGCATTATAACCATGACCGGCTGAACCTCTAGATTGGCCGAAAGAAGTAGCAGCTTTTCCGCCAATTTCTAAATATTTATCTACCAAATACCGAAGGGTATCTTCCGTCATGTTCGCCGCTTGAGCATGAAGATGTGCGCCTGTGGACGATCCTCTTGTAACAGGATCTTGATTACGTGCTCCCCCAGTGGTTGCGACTACGCCTCCCATTGCAATTCCTCCACCACCACCCGCGCCGCCTGCCACGCTTCCTTGTGCAGCTAATACCGAGCTAGAAGCTTTTAGCAAAGCGCCTTGACGCTCCATGTCAATTTGCACCATTCTTCGTTCAAATTTTAAAGCTTCTTTTTGAAAACTATTAGCTTTTGCTTCTTTTAAGTCATATTCAGCGTTTATTAAATCAACTTTATGCTGATGCTCTGCTTCAAGTCGGTCAATTTGTGCTTGGGTAAAGTCTTTTGCAAGTTGATCTTCAAGGCTGGCATAGCTTTCTAAATTTGTTTTCTTTTTATCATCTCCAGATTCGGCAGCAGGAGTGCCTGGGGTAGGCTTATCTAAGCCAATCTTTTTATTCACTTCCTGCGCAGTCTTTAATGCAGACTTTGTCTCTCTAAGGCTTAAATCTTGCTGTCCCGCAACACTTCCGAACTGTCTAAGTAATGCAGCAGCATCTTCTTTAGACGGCACTTGTATTTGCGGCTTACCGCGAATAGCCGGTTTGACCATGCCCTCTGTCAAGGCACTACCCTTCAGAGCGACGGATTCTTCCATCGTCAAAGACATGGGTGCTACGCCCGCCCTTTGCTCTTTTGTGGATCTCGCCATAATGCCTTCCAGCGCTTTGCGCGCGGCAGCGGCCTTTCTGCTTTCTCCCAAGACCGTTTGAACGGCCATTGCAGCTTGCGCCGTGTTTCCCGTCTGAGCCGCCTCAATAGCTGACTTCGCCGCGTCTCGCGAAGATTCACTAGCTTCTTTAGCCCTGTCTCTCATCGTCGCAAAAGCGCCAGCAATGGCCACGATGCCAGCGACGACTGCTCCAATAACGGTGGCTGCGACCAGTGCCGTCAACGCCACTCTTAGCCCAATAACTTTTACTTGCGCTCCTGTAGCGGCAACCCCTAGTCCATTAAAAGCGGTAGCCAGAGCGTTTGCGCTCAAAGACGCCGGCCCTAGACCAAGAATTGCAGATAAAGTACGAAATAACAACAACACACCCATGAGGGCCATCGCCGCCAGTCGGGCAGTCTGAAAACCAATGTAAAAAGAAGTAATAAGACCAATAACAGTAGTTAAATTAGTCCCTAAAAAGTTTAATGCAGGTGCTAATATCCCTCCAATAGTTCTAGCAACATTCATTACAAATGTGCCAGCTTTGGCAAGTTCTTCCGTAAATTTTGTAATGTCTGCTGCTTGCTTGGCTATGGCAGGATCACTGGCAGCTTGTTGCAAACTTTTATACCGCGCAGTAAGTGCGGCTACATTTTGCTCCGCAGCTTTAATCTGGCTCGTCTCCTCCGCCGTAATTATTCCATCAGTGCCAGCAGACGTGCGCAAATCCATCAAATCTTGCTGCGATTGCTTTAATTGCATAAAAACGCGCTCAATTTCGCCTGTAGCAATTTGTGCTGACAGCGACAATTGCTTTAGAGAACCTCCCAGTGGTCCAAGAATAGCTTGAGCTGCAGAATTTGCTAACGGAGAAAAACTTTCCAGGACTCGCTGGAAGTCTCCTCCAACTGTATTAATCAATCCTTGCAGTGACCTGCCAGCCACTTGTGCTCCAGTACCAAATCTATTGATCAATTCATCACTTACTTTGGCAAATACTTCCCTAAAGCGACCACCAACAAATGCTCCATCCTCCATTGCTTTGCTAAAGTCCTTAACGGACATCCCAGCGGCTTTAGAGAAAATAGCCAACGCACCAGGTAGCACGTCTCCTAACTGCCCTTTAAGTTCTTCAGCCATGATCTGGCCCTTACTGGCCATTTGCCCGAAAGCATAAATAACGCGCTCAGCCTTGTCAGGCGTTAGTTGCAAAGCCGCAGTAGCAGCACTAATGCCAGTAAAAAGTTTTTCAATGGACCCCGAATCAAATCCCGTTGGAGCCATCGAAGCGTAGAGCCTAACAAAACCAGTCCTAGTAGTTTCTAAATTAAGGCCAAATGCTCGCTGAACATTATCAACAAAAAGCATTTCTTTTGCAAATGTACCGGTTTCTTGTGTGGAAACTTTTAATGCATTTGTAAATTGTTGCTGGCTTTTTGCTGCATTAAGAAGTTGACCAGGCAAGCTCATGACAAAGCCCAATCCTTTATATGCAGCGCCATAAAGCAATACTTGTTTAGTCGCCTGTCCAAGTTCTCCCGCGATGCCTTTAAGTCCGCCAATTAATGGAAGTTGACTTGCCCTAAAGTTTTGGCTGGATGCAGTAGCCACATCTAATGCTGTTTTGAATTTCTCCGCTTGGCTGCCAGCGCCAATGAAATTTGCTGGTCCTTGTTTCCCTATTGGCATTTTTCCATCAGAAGGGAATCCGCCTGGCGGTACATAACCTCTGTTGCGATCAAAGGGAGAAGCGAACCCTTCGCCAAAACTGCCGGTTGTAATGCGTGGTCGATTTAATCCTGCAGTTGTTTCTCCTGCAGCAGGAAGCATTAAAGGTGTCCTGGGCAGTGGTGGAAGCGGACCTTGATTCAAAGGACCATGGCCTACTGACTTGAAATATTCGCTAACAGCACCATCAACAATACGCCTGAATTCAGACAATCCCGACTCAGCAGGCAGCATCTTGCGTTCTGCGGCTGGAGGAAGTCGCGGTTGTCCTCCTTCACTTACGATGGCAGGCACAATACGACGCCGCGCTGCATTTGCTGTGTTTATTAATTGTTGAGTAAGAATTGCTTTATGGTAGGCATCAATATTTTGCTTATAATTACGAGTGAAATTATCTAATTGCGTTTTATGATAATCTTCAATTATATTAAAAGCACTCCGAATCTGCACTTCAATTACCTTAGATGCGCCCTCCCTTGAGCTAATAGCTAGCGCTCCCCCTGGTGCGCGACCAGGCAGCAGCCCAGGCCCAGCAGTGGCTGCAGCAGCACCACCAGCAACGCCACCAGCCCTGCGATTGATTCTGTCTGCATATGCATTTGTGGCGGCGGTGGCTGTTTTGGTAGCAGTATCAAACCTTCTTAATGTTTGATCAAGGCTATCGCTAAAGCCTGAAATCCCAACAAATGAATTGCTTGTAGTGCGCAAAACAGAAGTTAATTCTGTCAAATTATTAAGCAGTTCAGTTCCGCTTTGTGCCGATACTTTCCTTAAATCTTTGCCAAGCTTGTCAATTTGACTTAATAATGAAGCAATTTTTAATCCATAATTCTGAGGATAAAGAGTTTTACCGCCAGTAGATAAAGACGCCCTGCCAGTAGTCCTGGCAGTTTCCCCCATGGCACGTAGATCTTGCGCTAAACTTTCTGCGCTGGATTGAATTTTATCAAACTTTTGTTTTAATTCTCGGTTCTCGCCCATCATCATGACGGAACCATCGTCAAGCGCTTTTCGTAGTTTCTGTGGATCTATTTGATTTAATTCTTGAAAGAAAAGCTTGAAAGCGCTTTCAACACCCATGCCTTTAGCGGCAGATTTAAATCCTGGAATGCTTCGAGTGCCGGAGCCGAAAGGAGCTTCTCCCCTCATCTCTACCATTTTTGCAACAGCTTTATTTATATCTCCTTTGCTTTCCTTGGCCATTTTCGTGGCCATCTCCTTCATCGCTGTACCTATAGTTTTAGTGCCACCTCCTGCATTAAAATCAATTTTGATAGAGCCCGAAAGGTTTTTAAGGGAAGCCGCTAACTTTTCAATTTTTTCAGCAGCTAATCCGACGGATGTATCGTTTAAATCTATCCTGTATTTTTTCTTGCCAAGAGTTCGCCCAATAGCTTCTAATTGTGTTGTTAGATTTTTTTTATTAATTAATACATTTACAGGATAATAGTACGCCCCTGCTGTTTGCGCAAGTTTTCCTAGTTGCGAGCGAAATCCTGCTATATTTAGCGTTACGTCAAGTTTTAATTCAGCCATATTCGACAATAGCCCTATTATTCATAATATAGCTACTCCCCACTTGGTTCACGGGTGGAAGCAGTTTTTAGTTCATCAGCTAATAATGCAATAACTCGACCATCTAATCGTCTGGTGCGCATTAACCGTTGCAATATGCCCAAGCTTTCATCTGTCATGCCGTTTTGTTTCTTTAATCTTCTAGTGTCAAACGGTAAGAAATCATCTGCTGATACCTTTGCTTTTTTCCCTCCTAATGCTCCTACAACTACAGTGCCTAGCTTAGCTGTTGCAATACTACTAATATTATATTTTGTGATATCATGATTTTCCAGCCATTTCAATGCTGTCACAATATCCTTTACACGCTGCTTACCAAAATTATGCGCCTCCCATCGGCAATCATTAAAATCTGATGAATTAAGACGAAAATAAATTTCATCCCATTTTGTTAAGTTTTTTAAAAATTGCCGGGCTTGTTTCTCTAGTCGCTCGGCAAAGCTTCCTTCGTCCGGCGTGGTGCTTTTTTTGCTTGTCCTGCTTCTTTCGCCTCAGCCTCTTGCTCACTCGCTATAAATTCCATGCCTTTAGCAATTAAACGCCTTCCCATTGATTTAGTGTCTTCAATGGACCAATCATCAAGGGGTAACCATTCCCCGTCGCTCATCAAACCTTCACCCCTGCAACGCATAAATACTGTCACCATACGAGCATTGCCTAGCTCAACGCCGCCACTGCTATTGATCATCCCTAGTGTTTCCTCAGTGAAATCACTTAATAGCTCCATTTCACTCATATCAGCACCACCTTGCAGCAAAGCAAATGCTTCATCTAATGGAATATCTTTTGCAATGGCAATCCGTTTTGCTAATTGCACCGCACGAATAGTTGCTTGGCTTTGCACCTTACTAAGTTCTTCTTGCTCAATACCTTCTGCAACTAACCATCCGCCATGTTGCCTTAGGCGCAACTTGGGGCTGAGTTCAAAAAATTCAGGCTCTTCGCTTTGAAGTAGGAAGCTATACTTGCTCATGATTTAGAACGGTTAAAGTGGCATTGAAGACCTTTACTCTTTCGCTTTGAGAACGAAATTCTTTAGGCACTTCAACAAGAAAAGAATGATCTTCGTTTGAAATTCTAATGGCATCCTCAGGAAATGCCATAAGACAAAGAATACCTATTTCAACGCTGGATCCTACGTGAGAGCAATTAATGGCATGACATCGCCCGTCTTTGCTCCATAAGTAATCAATTTGCATTGATAGCCGTTAATTCTGCTTGCACTCTAAGTGCAAAAGCTTTAGCCACTGGCTTCCTAAAAGAAAATGCAATGGATAAATCATCAGTGAATTTCCTAGGATACCCTTCGTTTGTTCCTGTGCCTTCATGCACGTATTCTGCATATTCTTTGCCGCTATTGTTTTTAGCATCCCAATGCCAACGTGCTGTTACGTTACCTGTGGAGCTTGTCAACTTGTAACTTTCTTTACCACTATTATAAAGTGCTCCTAAGTCGTAAATATCACGAGGCGATCCTACTGTATCACCATTTCTTCTTGTTGTGGATGGACTATGATTCCACTTGTCTTCTTTAAATTGATCGTCCCAGAAAGCATCATTGATATCTTGCTCTGTCCAGTCTGTAAAAGCTTTGACTAAAGCCCGCTCAATCTGATTACCACCACTAAGACTTGCCATGGTTAAGGACCAGGGAAAATACGACGAATCGTCATATCAGGAATAACAAAACGGCAACGTTCATATGCCACATCGTCACCAGGCGTAAATCGTAATCCAGCATCAGGGAATCGCCTCACCATTCGATCCATTGCTTCTGCAATTTGTTTACCATCAGGATTATATTGCATAATTATTACTTCCCATTGTTGCAATACACTTACCATTCCTACACCAGCTTCAGGCAGTAATTCTGGATATTGCCGTATGGTAACTTCCATGCCAGTAACTTTCCATTCTGTTGGCACTCCTTTTTGTCCAACCACATAAATAGCTGGTACTTGTGTGTTATCAGGAAAGATGTAAGAACCAATTAAGTTAGGAGCCGCTGAAAGCAGTTCGTAAATTGTTTCCCTAAGTTGATTAATGTCCAAAATAAAAAGCCTCCCCGTAAGGAGAGGCTAGCAGAAAACAATGGAAAGAGCGCTTAGTTAGGAGCAGTTGGGATGATGCTACCAGAGCTAGTAGCGTTTTGGTGGATACCAATACGACCACGGCTCATGAGATCAAAAGTAACTTCAACTAAGTTATCAGCAGGATAGCTTTCGCTGTAGTTCATAACACGACCAACATAAGCTACGCGGTCGTAGTAGTAAGTGGTGCCACTAACGCCAAGTTGCTTGTTGATTTCAACGTACACTTCGGCTTCCTTGTCATAGCGACCAGTGGCAATCACTTGGAATGCTTCGTCAAAACTGTTCGGAACAAATACTGTGCCATCAACATCCTTCTGGAAGTAGGAAGTGATAGAAGCTGTTGCTGCACTGGTAACAATTACGCTATCAGAGAAGCCGCCGCCACCAAGTAAGTAAAACTCAGTGTTGCCATCATTGAAAGCAACAGAAGCTGTAGTAGCTGCTTGTAGCGTGAAAAGAGTGGGAGTGCCAGATACAGTGAAAGTAGAGCCACTTTGAGTGAAAACTGGACGACCGCTTGCGGCGATAATAGAACCAACACGTACAATTACGTCTTGGCTCTTAACCAGTTCTGTGGGATGGTAGAGCATGAGAATGCCTCAACAATGGGAAAGAGAAAGTGGTTAAGCGTCAGACGTTCTGTACGCTTCCTTTACCAACCAGTCTAAAGATTCCTCTGATTGGTGTGCCTAAAAACTGCCAATAATGTTCAGCAATTTGTTCATTAGGCAATAGCTCAAATCGTCCTTCCCTTCCATTGATTGTGGCAGAAGCTGAACTTCCAGGAGTGATGCCAGAAAGAGCCAGAGGCCCAGTCAAACGTCCTTCCATGTACACAGCAGTATTATCAGCACCAAGCAAATAATCATACTGTGGATTACGTTTTTGCTGTAATGTGGCGTAATAAGTAACACCAGTAGCAGTTGGAACGTAATTACCAGTGCCTGATTCAACGACATAACCAGAAGCTACGGACCACACAAGCGTGGCATTAGCTAATGGCAATAGTACGTTGGTCATGCAACAAAACCAATTGAAAGAGAGCCAGCGACGGTTTCAAGCATTCGTTTAAACTCTTGGCCATATTGTGTGGCCTCCAGTCCTTTACCATAAACCTTGCCTTCTGTAGCGCCAATTTGAACGCCCATTTGTGCAAGTTGAATGGCAACGATATGTGCTGTTAAATGTTTCACTGCTCTGTCTACTTGACTGCCGAATACATCTGCTGATGCATCGGCAGTAGCTTCGAGCAATGCCCCATTTACAATCCCCGATGGATGGGGAGTAAATTCAGGGAAACGATCTAAGAATGCTGCATACGTAACAGCCATGGCTATGCCTTGCCTGCTTTGATGGATTCCTGACGTTTAGCAATAATATTGCGTACTCTCACGCGCCCTTCAATTTTTTTCCATGCCGCGAGTTGATCGAGGTCATGAATTATTTCAATGACTCGTGAGGCTTCAATAACAGGAAGATTAGAAAGGGTTTCTACATCTTGCGGAATTGCTTCCACAGTCACTCGTTCCCTTACTTCTTCAATGGCCCCAATAGTAATCAATTTTTTTACGATTGCATTTTCTTGGGCAATTCTCCATTGTGATTCTGGTACATCCTGATTTAAGCCAGGAGTAAGTTGAATCATGCCACCATCGGTGATGATACCAAACCCACCTTCGCGGGGTGGATTTTCAAGCTCAGGGCGATAAGCAATCAACATGTTAAAAGGTTCAGAAGAACTGATGATAGCTTAACGCCCATTGCTAGGTTAGGCTCAAGCCGAAGCTTGAACATAGATAACGCTCTTAGGGAAGTACAGTGCTACACCACCCACGCGAGCGTGAGCAGGAACAATGAACTCAAGACCGCGCTGTTGAGGAGGGAACAATTCGAGAGGCTGAGGAATATGCAGTTGCACTTTCTCAGGATCGCGCTTGTAAACCACCATACGATTAGTATTTAATACGCTATTACCTTCATCCAGTTGATTGATAGGCTCAATATTACGGATGTAAGGATTAGTACGAAGGAAATACTCAAGCACAGTAACGTCCGAAGAATCGGAATTACGAGTGGTGCTTACTACGTTGTAGTCTTCGTAAGCCATCAAGATGGTGTCGGGCTGCTCCTTCATCTTGGAAGCATTGATGATGGCAGAAACGCCATAGTTCAATAGTTCCAGCATGTCTTGAGCAGTGCCACTAGCAGTAGTGCCAGTAAACCACTTGTTAGCTGCAATTACATCAACAGTTGCGTTGTTGAAGAAACCAGCCAAGCCAACAGAAGATTCGCCAAACATGGCAACAGCTTCTACTTTCTCTTCATAAGCACGACGCA
>Ga0209354_10001468_pt1 | contig 10381 bp, 14 predicted proteins | sample LauGreSpBDMM15DD_2_FD_187562 | JGI IMG/M metagenome (GOLD analysis project Ga0209354, IMG submission 187562) | Freshwater lake microbial communities from Lake Michigan, USA - Sp13.BD.MM15.DD (SPAdes) (version 2) | ecosystem: Environmental > Aquatic > Freshwater > Lake | place: Lake Michigan...
GGAAATGCCTTTAGTAACATAGAGCTAATTGATGTGCCTGCCATGATTGCCGAATCACCAGCAACTACGCGCCATCCTCCAACATCTGCATACTTCTTAAACAAATCAACCACACCATTCTGACCCTCAGGTACTTGGCGAATCACTCCCATATAGAACAAAACATCATGGGCCACCTGAACTACTATTGCGAGACCCGTGAAATACCACGGATTCCAGTCATTCTTAGGATATACATACTCGGTGTATATATATCTTGCGATACCGAAGCCAATCATAACACTCGTCACATCCATGAGAATGGCCGTGAGCTTGAATCGAGAATACCAGAGATTCAGATATTTGCCAGAAAAGGCAGGAAAGAATCTTGTTATTGCAACTACTAGAATTTCAATGAGAATCGCCGCAACTAGCAGAAATCCCCAATCGCCCACGTCATGGTAATCAGAAATATCTTGCCAAGTGGTCTTTTGAGCGGGAGTTGAAGGTAAAGGAACATTCTTATTTTGATTCGGCTGCGCCTTCTGTGCTGGTAGCTGGTGAGGCATTTGCTGAGGCGTTTGTGCTACATAGTCAGATTTGTGCTGCATTGCCGGCTGCTCGTGCATTCCTGGTATTTGAGACCCCTGTGTATGAGTTGAACTTATCGGCTCATACATAGACCATGACATTCTATTCAATAAAATATAAAGATTTAGAAGATTCTATGCTTAACTTTCTACGAAAGCAACTTGTGCTTTCGATGCTTTTCCTTTCGATACATCATTCTCTTTCGAGCTTTCGATGCTATCCTTTCGATACATCATTCTCTTTCGAGCTTTCGATGTATCAATCTCTCCTTTTCTACGAAAGCAATCTGTAAGCTTTCGTGGTGAAGTGTGATTGTCAATTGCAAAAATACAAATGACAAATAGACGATTAAGTCTTTTAGGGCATTTACCAAATGTCCTAAAGATTCTCAGATATCACCAAAGATTTTTTGTAATTCCTCCGTAATCGGCTCATCATAACGACCATAATGAAGCGCACCGAATTTCTCAGTTTGATTTGTGTGAATTGCACAAAGCTCACCATTAATACCCTTTCTTTCGCATCTTAAATTATCAAATATCACATAACGACCCACCTTCAAGCCCGTTCTATCTCCCTTTACCCTCGCCACACAGCGACAATCAGCCGGAACATTCGACTTATGACGCACTTTATCATGTGCCACCTTCTTAATGCCAAACATTTTGTCAATCGTTTTCAAAAACTCTCTCTTACCAACACTCTTAACGGCAGCATTTATCAATAACTCTGAGGTCGATGAATTCTGATTATCTCCCATATAATTAAGAATGAGAAAAAGATAATAATCGGGGCGACGCAGGAATTTCTTCTAGATTGACAGATTGTGTAAAAGGGAGATTAAATAAATTGAATGATTCTCTGCCAACTATCCATTGCTTGGGGAAGTATGCCTTATATTGGGTTTTCCTACGCCAAGTAAACCAAGCAGCCCACCAGGCAAAGGTGGAATTAGAGCAAATACTCCCTTTTACACAAGCCGAAAATGCTTTCAGAGTTTCCAGAGTATCTGGATTATCAAAGATTTCTACGGTATATCCTAAATCTGTAAGTTCCTTTTGGATAGGGAGAAGTCTGTCGGGAGAGTCAGAAAATAGGATGAGGTTGGAATACTTCGGTATTTTTCTCGTGATTATATAATAGTAATATGGTGAGAGATTAACATGGTAATGATGAAGTTTCTGGTAATCGCCGAAACGGAAATGGACTGCCCAGGAATCTTTTTCTGTGACGGAATTTAGAGGAAGAGATGGCATGTAGAAATCGCCTTCTGGGAAGTAGTCTGTATTCTGGAAATACCCTGTCAGAACAACAAGTTTATTCGTTTTAGAGGCATCGCCCTCCTTTACTTCTTCCCATTCTGGGGCGCTTTCTATGATTGGTACGGCTGAGAAGAGGGTGCGTAAGAGCTCAAAATTTCCATGATGTGCGCCGCTCATTCTCGGTAAGAAGAAGACTGGCTGCTTGTTTTGCCTCTCGGCCTCTCCTATTGCCGCCATCATTTGGAAGAGGCGATTTCCCAGCCCGCAACATAATTTTGCTGATATCATTTATTCAAAAAGAGCAATTTAAAAATTGACTGCTTACGCAAGTGTGTGGAAAGGTCCACAAAGCCGCCAGCAAAATGTTCGAGCGTAAAGTTTCTTCTATGCCATCTGCCTTTCAGAGCTACAAGCCCAGACACATGAAGGTGTATGGCACCATTCTTGTGAATAACCTCGGTGAGGTCCTTCTTGTCCGTGGGAGACTCAGTCACAAGTGGTCGTTCCCCAAGGGCCATTGTAAGACGAGAGAGACCGACCTTGAGTGTGCCCTTCGAGAGCTCCATGAGGAGACTGGCATTAATATGAAGCAGGACTACACAAGTTACCACAAGCTCAAGGGTGGTGGTTACTTCGTCTTCGCCGTCACTGGTCGTCCTGTAGAAGTCTGCCGAGACCACCGAGAGATTGAGGAAGTGGCATGGGTTCCTCTCTCAGAAATTGGGAACATCGAGACAAACGTCGATGTGAGCATCTTTAACACACTTATGAAAAATATCACAGTCGGCAAGACTGTTGAGGAGTACATCGACTCGCCCGAAATCAAGGCAAGAGAAACCAGCATCACAAAGAGGATTGCTTAAAGTACAATATCCCAGTCAGCCTTGCCTTCTTTGAATTGATAGGGTGGAATACCCATGTCAGTGGCATCCTCATTATCAAGGCACCACTGAAAGACCCGAGAAGGATGCATACTTTTTGCTAGCAGCTCCTCAAAGAACACATTCTTTTTGCCTCTGAATAAGGTGTAAATACGCCGCTTATGTATTACACACTCCTGACAGCCCTGACACTCAATGTGATTCGATAGAAGTATCTTATGAAAGACTGGATGAGAATATAGAGCAATGATAGTATCGCCAGAATCTGGTTTCCATCGCATAAGAAGTTTAATGTATTCGTCAAAGACTCCATATGGTCCTTGCTTCTCCAAAATCGCCGCACCGAATTCAAAGAGAGACATTCTCTTTGCCTTTTTAATCATAGATTCCACATTGGCACTGTCAGCATACCTCACGACAACCGACCTGAAGATGAGGTTACGAATATACTCATCTTCTGTGTATCTGAGCGTATGAGCCAGGCACATGAGGCAACATCCTGGCATTGGGATATCAGGCTTTTTTCTCAGCATGTATGAAACGATGGGACAGAGTTGCGTGTCAGTATGTGTATAGACTCGCTTAGAGAACAAATCCTTGTTTGACCAAATATATTTCTCTAAGAGTTCCTTGTCGTTTCTGTAAAGATAGTTGGCGATTGTGTCAAAGGTGTCTTGAATCGTTACCATGGTGTCATGACCACGGCTATAAAGATATTGTTCCATTCTTTTCCTATCGTAGGGGCCTTTAAGGACAGTGCTCAGAGTGTCCTTATCCTTGATGAGCTGACAGCTCTTACAGAAGGACGCGTTTTTCACGGGGGGAAACCAGCACTTCGATACCAAATACCCATGGCACGACATGTTGCTGAAAAGATACAGGGCATAGTATTGGGTGTCGATTTCACTTTTTAGTCTGATACAGCTAAAGGCTTGGAGGTATATATGGTAATGAACTATCAGAAGGTTGGGGAAGGAGTGAAATATATTACGCAGATTTACGGTGGAAACCTGCGGTATGTATTGCTAGGGGCTGGGCTATCGTACGCCATTGAACGAAAAGATTATGAGCATATTCCTCTGATTTGTTTATTTCCGTCCGTTTATTCAGGGTATCATTTATTTAAACGGCGTGATGATGTCAAGACATGGCTCAAATATTTTTGTCCACGGGCGAAAAGGGGCATATGGTGAGCGAAGCGGACCAAAGCGAAGTGAAACGAAGCGGACCAAAGCGAAGCGGACCAAAGCGTAGCGCACATATAAAATTGAAATCGTGGGGCCTGTGTTAAATAGGTCCCCCAACAACGATGGAAGTGTCTGATGAGAATATCGTGAAGATGAACTGCCTCGCCGAGATGTTCCTTGAGGTTGCGTCCTTAAAGAAGGGGCGTACCGAGAGCGTGTATCAGAACGCCCTCGCCGTTGAGCTACAGCTCAAGGGCATCCAATACACCGAGGAGGAGACCATCCCCATCATGTATAAGGAGAGGGCTGTCGGCCAGGAGCGCATTGACATCATTCTCCAGAGCTGGTTTCCTGTCATCATTGAGCTGAAGGCGACCACAGGTGACATCAAGCCCGACAACCTCTGGCAGCTGCTCAACTACATGCGCTACAAGGGGTTTGCCATGGGAGTCGTGGTGAATTTCAGCCAGGCCGTGACAAAGACGATTAGCTACCAGTTTGTGGTGAGCAACGGGCTCAGGCACTACACCTTTGACCCAAGGACCAAGGAGTGCGAGGAGATTACAGATTATGAGTACGATTTGAAGAGCGTGTAAGCGAAGCGGGGAGGGCAAACGTATTCTTTAGCGGGTCTAAAATTGAATTTTTAGTTTTTAGAAGCAGAAAGCCCCCACCATGGATTTTGACTTTGACCTCAATCTCGGCACAGAGGTTCTTCAGAAGAAGAAGATTCACATACGTTTTCATCAGAGCGGTAAGCGTGCCATCACCTTGATTGAGGGCTTTGAAGAGGACCTTGACCTCAAGCGCATCTCCAAGGCCCTGAAAAAGATGTTCAATTGCGCTTGCTCTATCCACCTGGACAAGGACGAGAACGAGATTATTAAGCTCCAGGGAAATCACTGCGCGGCTGTGCGAGACTGGATTGTGGAGCAGGAGATTATTGGGAAGAGTGAGGCGGGTGACAGGATTGTTATTCATGGGAGTTAGAGATGTGGTTTAAGAATTGCTGGAATACTACATATAGGATGCCAGCAATAGCTGTTTTAAATAATAAAATTATAACGCCATCAGATATATACAAATTTAATATAAGCAAAGAAAGCCCTTTTTTATGTTTTAACTGTGATAAATCAGTACACTTTAGACAATCAAGAAATGCCGACAGTAATTACACAGAGCATTTCTATCATCCAAATAACGTAAAAGAAACTCATGTTGAATGTGAAAGGAACACACTTGAAAGGATAAGAGATAATGACACTTGGCACAATACCCTTTCTGGATTTATTGAGCAAGAAAATAGAGAGGTTATTAGACGGAACACTAATATAAAACATATTGTAGATGCCTATGATTCACTGAACGACATGGGAATTGAATTTCAGAATTCTCCTATTTCTGTTGAGGCAATTCAAAGTAGAGATGCTACAACCCATCTTGATTGGATTTTCAATGTTCAGGGGCAGTATATTCGTAAAGTAAAGATTGGCAATAAGATTATTTGCGAAATACCCCATGAAAACTGGGAAAAGGCAGTTAAGGTTGTAAAGAATTCTGTATATCTCTATACTGGCTATAAGGAATGGATTTTACTTGAAGATAGAGAAAACTATCATATTGAGGTTGACAAGAAAAGAAGGAATGTGTGGATAGGAAAGGCTTGTTCCTTTGAGAAAATTCATGATGATACTTGTTTACAGAATATGATTACTGAAGAAGGTGTAGTATACTTTAAAGCTATTACACAAGAGTTAGAAAAGGTTCCCATTATTTACGCAAGGTGTAAGAAATCAATGATACTTCTTGATGGTATTCACAGAAGATATGTGAATAGACATCAGTTTCAACCAAATGAGATCCTTGCTATAAAATCTGTAGCAGGTAGTGGAAAGACAACAACTCTCCTTGAGCTATCCAAGATACATTCTGACAAGAAGATTCTATATCTTGCTTTCAATAAATCTCTTATAACAGAAATTGATGGAAAAATCAGAACTCAGAAAATAGGCAATTTATTTCCTATGACGTTTGATTCTCTTCTATGTTCTTCCTATAAATCTGTGAAAAAAAGAAGTCTTGAAAATATTATAGATTTGAAGCCCCAGAATATTCATACAATAATTGACTGGTTCAAGGGGAAGCCATTCAATATAAGAAAAATGTATATTGATATGTATAAGAAATTCTGTGGAAATCCTATGTATTCAACGCCTCAAGAATATGCTAACTCTATATTGGGCAGCGAGAAATCACTGTTAAATTCTTTATGGAGGAATACACTTTCAGGGAATCTAATAACATTTGATAGCCTCAGGAAGTTATCATTGAATGAGCACTGGTTCAAAGGGTATATAGACAAGACATTTGATATGATTATGATAGACGAAACTCAAGACTTTGACATAATGATGTTAAATATGATATTGAATGATACCACTATTCCCAAGATATTCGTTGGAGACCCCATGCAGTCTATTTATCAATGGAGAGGATGTATTAACGGATTTGAAAAACTTCCTTCTACAGCACTAACGATTGAATTCTATTCTACATTCCGTATTGGTGACCCCGCATGCGAGTTAATTAGAAGTAAATTCAAAGATTGCTGGATGATATCAAAGAGCAATAACACAACGATTCTTACACATGACATGAATTCTATAAAGGATAAGAATTATACATATCTTTTTAGAACATGGAGAGCTCTTTTTACATCAGCAGGTACTATGGAAAAGGTTTGGATTTATAAATATGAACAGACTGTTGATAAGATGAGAAAACTATACACTATCCTTTCTCACACTAACGGCGCATTTGACGATGACGAGTTTGACGACGATTTACCAGGATTTCTTCGTTCAATTACAAAAGAAAAACTGGAAGCCATTATTTCCAGTATTGATGGAAATCTTGTAAGTAAAGAAGAAGCAATGTGTAAAATGTATACGATTCATTCTTATAAGGGCCTGGAAGATGATAATATACGCATAGCGGATGATAATGACGACGATGATGATAATTTATACTACGTGGCATTAACAAGAGGAATGAAAGTAATTCTGGAAGATACTGCCCAATCTGTTATTCAAAATAGAACAATTGATGATTATTTTAAGAAAGTTCAGAGCCCTATTCAATCTTCATCTCTTTTTCCAGGGTTACGCTGAGCCGTTGGGTAAGGTTTTCTTTCTGTGTTAAAAGTGATTCCATGAACCTCTTTTTACACAAGTCCCCAATGAATACGCTCCATACGCTCAATGACGGCTCCAAGGTGCGGCTTATACAAGCCAAAGAGTTAATCCAGATTCCCATTTGGAATGGGAATCGTATTAAGAGTGGAGAGCACGTTGAAAAGATTAAGAAGGGTGTTAGCGATATAAAAACTCTCGATTTCGGGTTTCGCCTTGTTTCCAGAACAATCGAAGACGCCGATGGAAAGAGACTGAGGGAAACGGTTGTTGTTGATGGGCAACATAGACACCAAGTTCTTTCAGACCATTTCAAAGAGAACCTGTGCTCTTCAGACTTTCCTATCGTGATTGTGGAAAAGGAGGTGTATGACGAATCAGACATCATTTCCTACTTTAACACAATTAACACACAGAATCCTATTTCTTGGACAGACCCAACCCTCGTCGTGAATAAATACATCCAGGCCCTCTCAGAAGAGTTCAACACTAAGAAAGAGAAACTGATACGCGATAAAACCACGAAGCGACCTTATTTGTCTACCGAGAAACTGCGCGAGGAATTGTGTAAAAGGATTTCTCTAGCCAGGGGAACAGTCAAGGACTTTATCTTGCGTGTGTCTCAATACAATACAGATGCTCTTAAGAATGCCGAGCTATCAAGCCTATACGCAAAGAAAGGAGATGTCGAGATTCTTGAAAAGGCAAAGAATCTTAAATTCATGTTAGCGGTAGATATCAAGCTATCATGGGTATCAGAGTGTGTGTAAAAAATGACTCCATTATAACCCTCTAACACAAGTCCCACAATGTTTCTCCTTCTTGCTCTGACAGCATTTCTAGCCCAAGCCCAGCCTTATTCTCGCACCTACCTTCGTGGTCTGAAAGAGTCAACAGACATCGCAACCGATGCTTCCCTTTTTGACCGAGCAGTGCGCGGACTAGATGACGCCATTCTTGGAGCAGCGTCAAAGGGTCTCAGGGGCTACGAGCAGCCGTTTGAAGGATGTGATTCCTTCGCCAAGAGTTATTATGAGAGCATGGGGCTGACTGTAGAGCGGTGTAAGAAGATTGCTAGGAAGGTGTATGCCACGATTGCCGAGCACTTTCCAGACAGCGAGATTGTGTATGACAAGCCGACTAAGACGTATCGCATCAGTTGGGATTAAGTGTAAAAAATGACTCCAACAAACCTTCTAACACAAGTCCCAATGAATACCCCACCTATGTCTCGTGACGCAATGCGTGGCTTCAAGGCGAAGGTCGAGGAAGAGCAGAGAATCAAAGAAATTAAGAGCATTTGCCAGTGTATTTATAGAGGAGCCGTCGACCAAGCACAGAAGACAACAGAATCTGTGTATAAATACACAGTCCCTTTGACACGTCAGGTTGTGCCTGCTGAGCCCATTGTGTTAAATACAGCATCCATGACACCGAAGGAAGCAATATTCATGCAGCAGCAGGCCCTACACCAGAAAAGTAGGGTAGTAAATGCTCCATGTCAGTTCCACACCAAAAACATGCCAGACATTCTTCAAGAGCTCAGGGAGATGTTTCCTGAGTGTCTGGTGAAGCATGCTCGGCTCGTGAAAGCTAAGGATGGGAACATGTATGACATGGATACCATGGATGAGAAGGTTCTTCCCTTCATTGACCAGAGCAAGAGTCAGGAGTATATCACTATTGACTGGACTTAATGCTAATGATTGTTTGAATGTGTAAAAGATTATTATTGATTTTTTAGCATATTTCCACTAACACATCTCGTAACACGTTCGGCTTCCTCACACGTCCTTTTATACTCACACTCTTCTTCGTACATGGCCTGTCTAATTTCTTCACACGTATTATCAAAATCATGTAGCTGCATTTCAATAAAATCACCTGTAAAACAAAGGATATCATCAAGAGTTGAAGTCTTATTTAAATGTGTCCTAATGGCATAAACGGCATTTTTAGCAGAGATATAAAGGATTAATTCAATAGTAGGAGTCATATACTTCTCAAATTCTTCATTAAATAAGTCTTTATACATAGAAGTGAATTCAGATTCTCCATCACAACATAGCCACTCGTCAAAATCCTTAGCAATAGGCCAATAAAGGTCAATTCTATCCTTACAGCCTGTAATAATGGCATTCTTAACAATCTCAAACTTATCACTATAACTTTGAATACTAGTTTCTGTTTTGATGAAAGAGTGTGTTTGTGTTTTGATGAAAGATTCTGTTAAATGACTCCTTCCTTCATTCTTTTTCTCTTCGACATCCATACGATACTGCTTGTTAGAAAGAGCAGTATTAATAACTTCTGGAGTTAAGCCAGTGTATTCCTCAATCTCCTCTTTTGACTTATTTTGATAGAAGTAATAATCTACTGCTACCCTCCTTAGTATATGTCTAATTTGGGAAACACTTTTTCCGTAGAGTGTAGAGAGTTCCTCAATCGTTTTCTTTTTCTGGATATCGGCGAGGAGTTTTGGAGTATCTTCATCTTTCCATGGCTTAAACTTACGAATATCGAACATGCGTGGACTGTGTAAAAAAGAGGTTGTTATGCCTCACTTTTTTTACATTTACCTTTGCCCTATGACTTTTGACCCCTTACTTCTTGAACCGCTCCTTCAGATACATACGGTTTAGCTCAATGAACTCGCCCATATGTCTATCATAGTCACTCACCATCTTCTTGAACTTATCCTTGCAAGGAAGCTTTGCCCCATACGAGATAAACAGTTCAATCATCTTCATAACGTTTTTGTCTTTCTTACAAATATAATCTTTAAAGAGGTGCGTGATGAGTTTGCCACCATACAGCTTGCCAAAGCCCGTGCTGCCTCCCGTGAACAAACTAATACTAGTTTCTGCGTTAACATCGGCCCCAGCCTTACACAGGAGCTTTATGACTTCCAGAGATTTCTCATTGAATCCCTTGAAGACAGCCTGAAACAGTGGCGGGTGATTATTGATAGGGGTGATAGGACACGCCCCACAGCGAAGAAGCATGGCGACTAGAGGAACATCACAATCCCTAAGTGCCTGACGCCACGCATCCTCAGGAATAGGCTCTCCACGCTGATGAAGAAACTTTATAGATGCCTCAATCTTCTTCTCAATGGCAATCTCCATCAAGAGGTCAGTGTTATCAACAATCCCTCCATGCTCTATGAAGAGATTTACGTATTTAATATACCCTTTTTCAATACATTCATACACACAACTAAACCCATATTTGTCAAGGGCGTTTGGATTCGCCCCAGCCTTGAGGAGAAGTTTTATAGCCTCTGTGTT
>Ga0209354_10001470_pt1 | contig 10380 bp, 9 predicted proteins | sample LauGreSpBDMM15DD_2_FD_187562 | JGI IMG/M metagenome (GOLD analysis project Ga0209354, IMG submission 187562) | Freshwater lake microbial communities from Lake Michigan, USA - Sp13.BD.MM15.DD (SPAdes) (version 2) | ecosystem: Environmental > Aquatic > Freshwater > Lake | place: Lake Michigan, USA...
ACAAACACAGTTATTAAGGCAGGTGATACCTTCTCTATTCGCCTACAAATCCTGGCAACCGATTCTCATTCAGGAGCAGCCGCCAAGGCCGCTCTTGCCCAACAACAGGCAGCGGCAGCAGCGGCGGCATCTTCCTCTGCCCAAGCCGCCGCTGCTGCCAACGCCATGCTGGCAGCAGCCGCCGCCCAACAAGCCGTAGCTTCCGCCGCAGCCCAACAGCAGGCCGATGCCGCCCAGCTTCAGATTATTATGACGAGACATTCTGAGCAACAAATCAATGTGAACAATATTGCCTATGTATACGGTGCGGCACAAGCTTCTCTCACTGCCGCCATCGTCTCAGGTCAAGCACAGAGCATAACCCAACAAACCCGCGCCAATGCCCTGGCAGCCGCGGCAGCCTTAACTAAGAATCAAACTATCTTAGCCAATCTATCCACCCAACTCATAACCACTAAATTAAATTATGATGCGGCAGTATCAACTCTGGCAGGTAATCAGACAATTGCCGCGGCAGCTCTCTTGACAAGTGCCAACGCCAATTCTATAACTGCCGCAGCCGCCTTAGCCGCCGCTCAAGCACAGGTAGAAGCACAGGCACAGGCCTCAGATTCTATGAACGAATGCTCCCCTTCCACTCTACAACTACAAATTCTTCTCAGTAATGCCACGAATCCTACTCTTATCCTCAGTAATCAACTCGCTTTCACTAACGCATCTAACGCGTCCCTTTCAGCCTGGAGAAATGTCCTCATGGCTCAGGCAAAGGAACAAGAAGCATCTTCAAAACTAAAGAATGCTCAACAAATCATGAATATGGCGATTATTCTAGGAAACATGTCAAATATACAAATCATGATGGCCAATGTGAATGCCTATGCTGCCTTAGAAGAAAAGGCAAAGGCGGCACTTTTATCGACAAATATGACACTCATTGGCTCCGCGGCAACAGAATATACGGCATATACTACTCTTCTAACAAATTCAACTACCGCGGCAAATCTTTCTAATCTGCTTGCCTTAGAAAAATATAATGAAGCTTCTCTAAAGTTATCTAGCACTGTGTTAAATGTATCTTCTATTGTGTCTTCTGATGTATTCGTCCAAGGCTTTCTGGCGACAGCTCAGGCTAATCTAAATTCCTCCATTGCCGGCGGGGCAGTGGCGAGTGAGAATACTCTTCTAACATCTAGTTTCGTTGGCTATACCGCCTTGACGACATCATCTTCTGCCGCCATTACACGGGCATTTGCTTCTTCTAATGTGGCAGAGCTTCTCGTGGCTTCCATGAATAGTAATGTTCTGGCAACTGCCTCTAACGTTTCAACAATCGCCTTAACGAATGCCGCCCTTCTTTCCACCTTTAGCACAAGTATGGCAACAAAGATAAATTACGAGCAAGGTGTTTTGGCAAATCCTTCTACCATTCAATCTGCCCAGTCTGTGAATTCGGCACACTTAACCTATAACACGATGCTAGAGAAGAGGCAGTTCGCCTCTAATGCCTTATTAGTTGCCCAACGCGCTCTTGATACGGCACTCACTAACCAGGCCTCTCCTCAACATATCGCTCTCTTACAAGCGAATGCTACAGAGGCACAGGCGAAACTCACTTCTGCCGAGCTTGCCCTAAGCACTGCCACGACTCTATATAACTCGGCAACTGTTAACGCAACAGAAGACCCTAACTCTCTCGCTATTTTAACGTTAGCCGCATCAACCATGACCGCTTCTATTTCTACTGCCCTCAATAATGAACTGGCAACGCATTTGTATGCTGCCATAAGCACGCAAAATGGGCGAGATACTGTGTTAAATGATGCCTCTGCCGCGTATACATTGGCCCAAGCTGCCTTGACGAATGCTATAACCGCTGGAAATACGATTTCTCAAATCCAGGGCTTGAATGCCGCCGTTGATTCGGCAAAGGCGGACTATAGCCGAGCGGCAATTGCCGCTTCTGCCGCCGCCTTGGCCGTGTCAACTGCCCAGAACGGTGTCGTATCAGAGCCTAGCACAATTGCCATACTGGAGTCTGCCGCCTTACTAAGCTACAGCACAACCCAAGGCGCTCTCGCGAATGGGCTTGTAAAAGAAGCAACTGCCCTGTATGAGAAATCTGCCATTGCCGCACAGAGTGCCTTAACTGCCCAACTCAATTATAGCACTGCTGTGGCAACTCTTGTTTCTGCCGTGGCAGGTGGAGCAGGCTTATCCGCGATTCAAGGGCTACAGAGTGCCGTGAACTCCACCAGCGTTGTCTATGCCACGGCCACACAGGCAAGTATCCAAGCTGGGGCAGCCTTGATTAATCAGGAACAGGTGGCGGTGGTCAATCCTCTAGCAAAGGCGATTCTCGATACTACTAAGGTTAGTATAGCCGCATCGGCTATAGCGGCATCTGTTCAGAAATATGGTGATGCCGTTGTGAGTGCCGAGGCGGCAACTGCCTCCACCCTCGTGGCAATGGGCAATGCTCAAACCCTATATACAAGAGCTGATACTCTTCTAGATACGGAAATCGCAAGTGGAAATAGTTTAGAGAAAATCCAGAGTGCTCAAAGCACTCTCCAAGGTACCAGTTCTTCTTTAGCTGCGGCAACAGTTGCCTATAATTATTCCCTTTCCACTCTAACACAAAATAAGGTATTCTTTTCCACTTCTACCGAGGCATATACTTCTACTCTTTCTCAAGCGAATATCTCACCTCTTTCTGAGTCCATTGCCGTGGTTGCCGCTGAAGTTGCCAGCCTCGTAGTAGGCTTATCTACGCAAACGGCAGCTCTGGCGTCTCAGGAAGTTGTTCATCTCGCGTCAATTGCCTATGATAGACAAATAGCTCTGGTTAGCTCGATTGCCTCTCTTTCTACCATTTCCTCTATAACTCATGCGGGACAGAGCACTCTTCTTGGCCTTTCGGCAGTATCAAGCGTATCCAGCATTCTGTTCTCCACGGTCCAATCAGATTCTCTCAAACTCGCTCTCGCTACTGGCGCTGTTTCTCGCGCTGAGCAATCCTATGCCACAGCACAAGCAGCTGCCGCTGCCAGTCCTCTTTCTTCCTATGTGTATACGGCCCTAGCCAATTATATAAGCTCAGCCGATTCAATCATCCCTTCTCCCTCAGCCCCCACAGGCTTGACCTTTAGTGGTGTATCTGCTTCTGGATTTACTGTCAGCTGGCAAGGGGCAACTGCCGCGTCTTCTTATACCTTTGTGTTAAATGGGACTCAGGCAACACCTACCACACAACTCGGCATGTCAGCAACCTTTTCTGGACTGGGCAGCAGCACCCAATACACGGTTATTGTAATAGCGGTAAATTCTAAGGGCAATGTTCCTTCTGCCCCCTTTACCGTGTCAACCCTGAGCCCTCCTCCTATACAGCCTCTTCTAAGTGTAACAAATATCACCACAAATACTGCTCAGATTAATTGGACTGGCGGTGATGGAGCAACATCCTATTCCTATACCTTAGACGGAACCCCCACTACTCCTATCGTAGACAGTGGACTCATTTCTAATTTCATTGTCTTTTCTGGTCTAGTAAGTCAAACGACATATACTGTAGTGGTCAACGCAACAAATGCCTCAGGCTCAACGGCTTCTGTTGGAATATCTTTCACAAGCTTATAAAGTCCTCTAATAACTAAAGAGTAGACCACCACGACCACCATAGACCTTCAAGATGTTATATGTTTCCACCCATACTGATACAGTATAAGTAGGAACGTTTGAAACTGAGACAGAGCCACGGAGAGGTTTGAATGCCAGGCTGAGCTCTAACTTTTGTATCTTATCCAAGTTTGCGTGGCCTGTTGGTACGCCTACTCCATACTCTTCTAGACTTGTGCCAAAAGGTAGATTGTAGATATACTTGTTATGCCATGGGCTCTTTCTTTGCTCTAAGCTCGGTAGAATGCTCCTATAAAAGGCTGGATTCTGCGTTGAGTATCTGACTATACGCCCTTCGTAGTTCAGACTCAGGCTTGAAATCGGCTCAGAATCTTCGGCAGAATACGCTGGACTATGTGGTGAGTAGGATGTCAGACTGAGTCCTTGGGCATCTGGCCACCAGGGAGCGACAAGTCCTATGCCACTGGCGTCGCCAATAAAGGTTCCACTCAAATCGCGCGTCATGAGAAAGGGGGCATTCAGTAAATCGGCGTCATTGCGATGACATGTAATAAAGAGTTGCCGGCACATATTTGGCACTCTCATGTTAATACGGGTTGTTGACGCGCCCTTGGTATCTTGTGTAAAAGAATAATGCTGGAGAATTGGATAGGTTAAGTCTGATAGACGAATCCTATTCGCCTCAGGCTTGTCAATATAGACGTATTCCACGAGTAAATAGGATTCGGCAATCTCAAAGGAATCTGCCATCTTAATTCCAGGAATCTGGCGGACCCTGACTGATTTCTCAGGATTTCCATTGAGTCCATACATTTCCGTTCCATTCGGGTCTAGGACAAAGAAGGGACTGGACGCCATAGGTGGCATGGCCAGATTCCCTTTTCTTGGAGCTGGAGGTTGAGAAGCAATAACGGTATCATAATTCGTATAAGTTATATTACACTTATTTGACACATATGAGCCACTCGTAGGAACCTTTTGTATGGTGTCTCCCTCGGTTACTTGGTTCTGACCACTGCCATAGGCATCATTCGTCTTTATTCTGCTCGTTGTCGTGTATAGTCGGTCAACTGTGTTAAATCCGATATTGATTTGGACGGCATCTATACCTATTGCGTCAATCGGCAAAGCTACAGAAGGGTCTCCTCTCGCGAACCAGAAAGGGAGGGGTGTTATGAGAGTTTGTTGTCCTGAGAATCCGTTAGATTTCGGTGTAAATCCGTGGTCCCAGCGTCCAATCATACGATTCACCGTCGTTGTCTTTTCAAGAGGTGTTGTAAATTCATCAAGGACTTCTAAGAGTGTTCCTTCTATGGCATCGATGGGTGCTCCTCCAATAGTGAGGGATGCCGAAGTCAGAAGAGCGTTGCCAACAGAATTTGTCCATCCAAAGGTCGGGCCAGCGAAAGGAAGATTGTTAGCGGTTGCCCACGCTCTCGCCGTCGCTTGCGTTGCCGAGATATCTGGCATAACTGTTACCAAAAATACTCGCTTGATAAGATGACCTCTGCGTGGTAAGGTTATGCGGGCAGTTGTCCCGAATGCCGGTTGATTATCAAAGTCTACACGATATGTTTCTGTTGTAAAGCGCCCAGCCTTTATATACGATTTCTGGAAGACATCAACCTTCGGCTGCCCCTTTGGCGGTAAGAGGCGCTCATCTTGGAGCCCTGACACTAGCATTTTTAATAGGCTTGCCGATGCCATCTGTTTGTGTCCTAACTATTTCTTTAGAACTAGGAATTTCCGAGGGTCTAAGTAGAAATGACCATCTTTCACATCTATTTAATTTTCTTAAAGGTGGCCTTTGTTGTCCAGTTTATCTTGATTATTATGAAAAAACAAGACCATCACGGAATCGTATTTATAGTAAGTAATATGGTATTCAAGATATCAATTGGTCTGTTCATTATGATTTATTTTCTTTTACACGATATTAAACAAATGGATTATTACGATAAGATGATTATTGGATTCGCGGGAACAATTCTCATTTATGACGCCTTCTATATTGATATGCCGAAGGCTCTGGCAATATACAAGATTAATTTCAGCCCTTATACGATTATAAGGGATATTATAAAGGTCTGATAGAACTCAGAAGCTAGAATAGATACTAGAATTTATCTTTTTGGTTGGTGTTCTTGGAGGAGAGGCCATAACCTTCTGAGGTGGAGCATCCTCATCAGAAGGCTCTGGCTGCGTATAATAACAACAAGGAAAGTAGCTGCCATTCTTACAGCACGCCTTGACAGGGTACGGATACGTCGGTGTGATTCCATTCGAGGCATTCTCACACTGGATACAATGCTCGACGCATATAATAGGCAGGGAGAGGGGAAAGAAACAGATGGCACAGGCAGAGCATACGATTGCCTCTGCCTTTGACATTTGGGGACTTGTGTTAAATGGATGTTTGGAATTGATTTTTTTAGCGACGTAGCGGGCAAGTGCCGCAATCTTAGCTCTGGAACATCGGGTTCGCCATACCGTTCTGGAAGCGCAGCCATTGAAGCGTAGTGACAAATACCTTGACTTCCCACGTGTCTTTCGGCGCGGCGACATTTAAGGTTAGACGAATTGTCTGGAGCCGTGAAGCATTCAAGGTTCCTGACGGTTGATGTTGCCCTGGAGAAGTGGCCAGTGAATATCCATAAATAAATTTCTTATATGACGTTATGGAACCATTATGTTTCTTAGCTAGATGACTCCTAAAGAATTGCTCGTCGGCATTCACAATTTCCACCCCATTAAATTGAATACTCGCCGATTTTAAGAGAGGAACGCGAGGATTATAGATGGGGTCTTCTTCTTTGTGTAAGACAGATGAATAGTTCGTCCATTCACTTTGATTCGCTGTTCCCTTGCGCCGAACAAACCAGAAAAACTCTTCCATGGGATGATTTACTTCTAAGGGAAGCTGGACCGTTATTGTGTCAGAGGAGGTTTTATTGGTTGCGTATTTGAGGGGCTCTTCAAAGTAGAAGGTTGATACATCACGTCGCAAAATCTCAAACGGACTTCTCAGAATTCGCTGGCGCATTTCCCCATCCGTATTCGCCGCCTGCGTCACCAGCTTAATTGTCTTGAAGTTGGGAATGGTTGCCTCGGCAGTAACGAATTCATCGATCTGGACAGAATTCAGAAAATTCGTCGCGGCAAATGTTAGACCAAGGGGAGTATCTGTTACACAAGGACGAGGAGAGGTCAGATTCTGAATACATTGATGAAAGGGGCGTAGGGTAACGTGTATTCGAACAGACCCCTCCTTACATGCCAGAAGTGGGAGCGCCTCCTTGAGTTTTATGCGATTAAAAAAGAAGGGGAGAGGAATATACAGAGTTCGGTCCTGCGTCGGGAAAGGACGTGCTTGTGTGGGCTGGGAGAACCCAAGGCCATCTTGGGCAATTCCAAATTGTGCGTTTATATCTTGTATATTGAAAAACACATTCAAGAAATCTCCGTCAATAGTCTCAATGGTAGAATCGCCAATTTCCAGCTCCGCCTTTTCCACGATTGATGCGCCAAGAGCTTGGGCATATGCCCAGAAATCTGAGGTTATCTTGTATTTACCTGATTCTAGACGTAGGAGGGTGGTATCATCTAACCAATGTCCTAGCTCAATCTGTAGCATAGTATTCAACAACAAATCTCCACAACCCACTGATTTTACATCAAAGGTGAACCTCTGACCAAAGACAGTTGGTCCGCGAAAGGGAAATTCTTGTATGGAAAGTGTAAAAGGGTTTAGTTTCTGATTTCTTGGTAGCCACCAGGTTTTTTCAGCACCTAGAGGAAAATATTCATTATCTTGAAAGTCTCTCGGGGTTAAATCAAGGAGTGTCACAATATCTCCTCCTGCTCGTTCATAACCGACAAATAATTCTCGTTCAAATGTGTCTAAATAATTTGCCGATAAATCTGTTAGGGTCCCCATCTATCCTAGTTCGGCATCTCAGTTAAATGAAAACAACTCAGCCCCACCCTTTCCATCTGTCTGGAACTGTCCCCAACCTTCTTGGATTATGTTTAATTGAGTTGTTTGTTTTGCTATGGCAATGCCGGGATTAGCTAAATCAATAAAGAATGTAGGTTTATCAGCAGTGGAAAAGTTCACTGTTCCAATCTTATCAAGCTCTGGCCTTCCTCTAGGAGTCGCGCCAAGAGTCCAATTCATCGTATTAAGCTCTAGTCCAGAATCACAGTCCTCTTTGGCATAATTCGTCAAATCTCTCCAGACTTGTGGAGTCTGGGGGCCCTCTCGTTGGCCGCCAGCAATAACCAAGGTAACTGTGTTAAAGTAGGGTTTGCCAGCACTCGTCATAACTGAATATAAGCGATTAGCCAAGATATCTGCCGAAGACCTGAAATACCAGATGAGGCGGCTTGTCGGATGTCTTCCATCAATGCGGCGTTTCACTTGTGAGATTCCTCCTGCCACGACAGATGTATATTCCAGTGCGCTTTGTGTAAAGGTGTTCTCAAAGAGTCTGGTAAAACGGACCTTGGTAGGAATCTTTTCTAAGGCTTGCTGCATCTCATTGTCGACATAGACTTGGCTGGTTTCCAATTGTAGCTCTATAGGAGGAATATTCTCCCTCTTCAAGCTTGTAAACGGCTCTAAGGTGGGGGGCTCGTAATTTCTTTCCCTGCTTTTCTGAATCGTCATTGCCGTATTCCAAGGAGTAGGTTTCTGTCTCTGGTCAGATGCCTCAACAAGGTCTTCAAGTCTTCTCAGCTTACACCTCAGGCGATAGGTATGCCGCATAGCTCCTCGTTGAGGAAAGCCTTGGCCTTCCCCTTGGCATCCAATAAGAGGAAGCTCTAGCCGTAGGAGTGGAGGTGTTGCGTTCTTTTGAATAGAGAAAGGTGAGCCATCGTGGTCGCCTGTTTCTTCCATCGTCAGAAATCTGCGCGAATATGTTCCAGAGTTTTTGGAGAGAGCCCATAAGGTATCGCCGCTGAATTCTTGAAGTAGGATATTATCTTGGAAAAACTGAATATTCTCAAAGAGAAAGTAGGCGATTCCTTGAGTATAACCGTAAGAAACGCCACTTGTATCTTTGATGATAGATTTCGTGTTTAGAGCGGCCTGTGTGGCAGGAAGCCAGGTAGGGAGTTTTATTAAGATACATGGGTCCTTCATGAGGTCGCCGACAAGGTCAAAGGCGAACTCTACAGAGCGTCCAAATTCTGCCGTAGATACGGGAGGGACTGTTCTGCGCTCTGCTAAAAGTGGGGCCTGTGCCTCATAGGATGAGTCAAATAGAAAAACGGATTTGGAATCATCTCCATATAAATACACGTCCTTGTTGCCTCTGGCGAGGAGCTCATATAATGAACCTTCGGCGGTGGCAGTCATTCTCTTTTCTTTGTCAGTGTATTTTAGACTAGCCTTCTAGGCTAGTCTGTTTCTTTGTTTGTGTTAGAAGGGGTATTTACCTTCTCTGATGAGGGAGAGGGGGCAACTGTATCAAGAATAAGTCGTGAGATACCCATCATGATGACCGTTGAATAAGAGACCTGCGTTGCGGTCATGACCTGAATGCCCACTTGACAGACCGGGCTTCCTGATGTTACTAGGCCTTGGAGGAAGCCGTAGAATCCATCAGGAACACAGGCGGTTGAATATGCCTTTGTCGCGGCATAATGCGCCGAGTAAGAAATTAGTGCTGAAATGATTCCCTTTGCTAGAGATGAGTTTAGAATGTCCATGTTATATAGTGATTGTTAGGGGAGTTTAGGCATCTGCCTCTTCCTCTGCCTCTGCCTCTTGCCTGTCAATATACTCCTTTAGCTCCTCTGTAGCTTTCAGAACAAAACTCGGTTTCTTATAGTTGGAATACATACTCAGATATCCAATACGCCCATATTTCATAAAGTGAATCTCCTCATTCAGAATATCATGGTCGCCTCGTAGCCAGGCATCCATGAGCGCCTTTGTTGACTTATAGCCGGCATCGGTGGAAGGAATGCCAATGTCATTTAGTTTTTTGAGAAGAGGAATAATCTCGTCTAATTTCTCTTTCATGGACTTTGGCATTCTGAGTCATAGTTGGAGAGATTCTTTAGTCCAATCCTAGAAACGTACGGCCAATCTTACTCGTTACGAACATTCCACAACCGGACGCAATCTGCGCATAGAAAATAGGAGTTCTTTTTGAGCAACATAATAAATATGCTGATAATCCAAGGAAGAGGACTGAACACAGCCAGAATAAGGTAGTGAACGTATCCATTCTTTATTATATACAAATAATAAAAAAAGATTTAAATGTCTGTGGTCAGCCCTGGGGTCTAATTTTAATTAGAGCCTTCCGCCGAAGGCGTGGGTGCGGACTTTAGTTCGTGCCCTCACCGAAGGTCCTGGGGTCTAATTTTAATTAGAGCCCTCACAGCCAAACGCGCCCATAGTAGAAGCAAATTTAGGAACACCTGTATCATAAGATAAATAGGAAATTCCCCCCTGGTTATTATACTTTGACTCGTAGGAGTCATATTTGAAGAGTGAAGAAGAAGATGGGGCCATAATGACGTTTGTTTGAGTAGCCTGTGCTGTGGTTGTATTCTTACTTATTGTTACGGTAGTTCCTGAAATTGATACGATGAGTGTGTTAGATGGAATTCCTACAGCATTGACGTAGGCACCGACTATAGGTGATGTGCCACTTACATAGGTCAAGGTGGGCTGACCAGAAGTCCATGTTGCCAGAAAGGTCTGTTTCACGGAAGCCGCGGCAGCTA
>Ga0209354_10001472_pt1 | contig 10375 bp, 2 predicted proteins | sample LauGreSpBDMM15DD_2_FD_187562 | JGI IMG/M metagenome (GOLD analysis project Ga0209354, IMG submission 187562) | Freshwater lake microbial communities from Lake Michigan, USA - Sp13.BD.MM15.DD (SPAdes) (version 2) | ecosystem: Environmental > Aquatic > Freshwater > Lake | place: Lake Michigan, USA...
ATACACACTAAATAAAGAAAGGGGATCACAATTAAGTGTATCCCCTTTTCTTTCATAAGAGCTTTGGGTATGTTGCCCATTTAAAATTGCTCTGATGGTGATTTTAATCCGCCTGGACTTTGTAATCCACCTGGAGATGTTAATCCTCCTTTAGGTTTAGGAACAATAGCAGGACTTTCATCTCTTTTTATACCTAAATTCTGTTCACTAAATCCAAAAAGTAACGCTACTCTTTGCCAATCTTCATTTTGAGAATCAAGTGCTCCACGTATGTTTTGTACTTTTTGATAAATTCTATCTGTAGGTAAATTTTTAGTTACTGATATAAAAGAACAAGTAGCTTCTACTATAGCCGTTGTAGGTATAACTTTGTTTCCTTCTTCATCTTCTTCTTTGTTATATTCTATTGCTTTTATTGCTTTGTCAATTTGCCTAGCTTTAATACCTACCATTGGTGATATATTAGCTAGTTCAAGAATAGGCGCAGAAACTGCTTGTGGTGTTCCAGTAGTATCGTACCATTTCATCAAAGCATTTTTAACAACTGAAAGAGCAACATAATGCATACCCATACCTCTAATAATACCATCAAGAATACCATTTAAAGTTCTAAGTGTTCTTTGTTTACTGTCTTTTGCTTTTGCTTCTTCATCATCATCATCATCACTCCATATAGTAGCAAATACTAAGTTTTGTAAAGCATTAAACATGGCATTTTGTAAAAAACCATAAAATACTATTTTACTTATATTATTAGCACGACTTCCTCTTCCTTTAGCAAGATCTATAGCCGCTTTTTTCATAATTCTAGAATACTGAAAAGGTGTATTCATAAATGATAAAAGAATTCTACCTGTTTTACTTGCTTGGTTTTCAGATATTTTAGATACGTCAGCAGATTGCTGTGATTTTTCAGATGTTTGATAAAAATCACCCATAGTCTTTTTCTGAGCTTGTTCTTCAGTATAACCTTGTTTTTTATATGTATTTAATCTATTTCTATAAAAAGTAGCGCCACCAGAAGCAATAGCAATAGCATCAAATACTCTACTACCTATAAAACCATTTACTCTAATCCAGTTTACAATACGTCTATATTTATTAATAGAATCATCTCCTTTTTGACTATCCATTAATTGAGCTATTTCAGCCTCAGCAACGTCATTCATAAGACCAGATCTTCTGTCTTTTAGATAAGGAGAATTCCAAAGATATTTTACATCTTTCCAATATTGAGGTAAATTAGCGAAAGCAGCGGCGGCTTGCACAATATTATTGTCAGACGTATTGATAAAGTTGACAGAACCTAAAAGTTGTAATATTGATGATCTAGTATTAAGGAACATTACATTTGCAGTAGATTTATTTAACCAGTCTAATAACTTACTATTAGCCCCAGGATCTCTATTGGTACCACTCTTTAATCTACCTAACATATTTTTTAGTGCTCTAACGTATTCACCTCCATATATTGCTTCGATTTTGCTTAAGTTTTCTTTAGAGAAAATTTTATCAGCTCTATTTTGCCAGTCTTGTAGATACTTAGTTCTATTCACCGTAGATATTATATTATTCATGTCACCTAATACACTACCAAAACTCCAGTTCTTTTCTGGTTCTATGTATCCATTAGCTTGTTTAGAAAGTAAACTAACAGAATTTGCAAAGTCTTTTAATTTAGGATTTGTTCTAACAATATCAGTTAAATTAAACTTATCTCTATTATTTATACCAGGTATTGGGTATTTTGCTTTATCCCATAAGTAAACCCTAACAGCTTGATCGTATGTATAACCTTCATAGTCAGTTTGTTGTGTTAATAATTTTATTATACCTTTATGTTGTTTTGTTATAACTTCTTTCCAATCACCATACATTGTTTGTCTAGCAATCATTAAATCAATCATAGCTTCACTATATGGTATAATTAAGTTTTCATTAAAGAATTCAAGTTGAGCTTCTCCCATTACACCTACACCTGAAGCTAATTTGTAAAGTAAACCTTCAAAATCTTCGTCACCTGGAGGAAGATATGCCCAGTCTAATTTTTTACCTTTACCAAGGTTTTTAGCTGTTTCTTCTGAAAAGATTTCAGTCCTTGGAATTCCTTTGTTCTCTTCTATGATTTCATTCATAGTAAGTTCTAAATTAGAATTTCTAAAAGCTGTTTGTTTTATTTTTTCAGAGTTAGCATCTAAGGCATTTAATACTTGTTTGGTCAATGTACCATCAGCATTTTTCTTAACATGAAAGTCAAAACTATTATAACCTTCAGCCATTTTGTTTATTATAAAAGTAGCTATTGCCTTATCAGTAGAATCAGACATTCTAGGAACCTTGAAAAGAACTGTGTCTGCTTGAAACAAATCAGACATTTCTTGTCTAACCTTTTTTATTTCAATAGGATCAGTTTGATTTTTTAATTTATCAGTTAACTTATCCATTTCTGTATTTTTAGCAAGTTCTGATAACTTACCATTCATTATTGCTTTATCTATGTCTCTAGCAATAACAGATTGTTGTGTTAGATTTAAACCACTTAATAAAGGATTTATTGCAGCGTTTGCTTTTTCTGCTAAACTAAATTTAACTCTACTACTTTTACCTTTAGCTAAGTCATTAAGAACTTGTGTTCTAATAACATCATCTTTAAGACTATTATATAAGTTAGGTTTTTCTTCACCTATTTTTTCTATAAAATCAGGATTACGTAATAATCTTCTTGCTTCTTGAAGAACCATAACATCTCCAAACATCTCCCTCAATGCTGTTCTTCTATCAAACCAAGCATTAGTTGTTAGTTGTTCGTAATCTAAGAATTTTGAAATCTCTTCTTCAGGATTAACTGAATTGTACTTTCTTATTATATTAGTAGCATCTTCTTCAGAATAAAATGATTGAAGAAATAAAGATCTATTAATATTTACAACTTTTTGAAATTCTCCTTTTTCATTTCTTTCTTTCAAATATGGAGGAATTTTTTTAGAAGCATAACTAGATTGACCTGTAACCTCGTCTACTGGATTATTTATAACATCATAAATCAATTCCCATTCGTTATACATAATAGACTTAAGTCCTTCGCCTGTTTCAAATGTAATTCTTTTCATCATAGTCATTGACTTATCTGCCAATAACTTTTTAAAGTTTCTAAACTCTAATGTTTCTACATTTGGAGATCTTAGTATTTCTTCTGCAACTTGTCTAGCGACAATCTTAGCAGGTGATTCTTTTTTAATTATAGCTTTAAACACATACTCAACGTCTCCAGTAGTTAAGTTAAATGCTTTTGTAGGTTTTAAAGACTTGAGTTCTTGTTTCTCTTCAGGAGTCAAAGGTTCTTCTTTATTTTGTAAATCTAAACCTCTTTGTAAGTCTCTTAAGTCTTTTTTTAGTTCTTCTATTCTAACAGGGTCTGTTTCTGTTTTTAATTGCTTATTAGCTTCTATACCTTGATCTTTAGATGAAATAACATAATCACCACGTTCAGGAATTACATCTATAATAACATCTTCTCCTTTTTCATCAACAAATTTGAATACAGGATCTTTTAATATGTTTGCTAACTTTTCTTGTTCTTGGTTAAAGTCTTCAGTAGCTTCCAATACATCAACACTATCGCCTAATAAATAATCAGGTGTTTCACCAATGTCTGTAGTACCTCTTCCTTCTACGAAATTCTCTCCCTCTACATCCATAGTAAATTTTTCATCTACTATACCTGCTTTTTGAAGAGCATTCTTCATCTTATTTAAAACCTGAGAGTTTATCCAACCATTTAAACTGTTGTTCTCTTTAACGATGCCTTTTTTACCTTTGTAACCTTCTGTATCTTTAGCATCTAATATTTCTTTAAACTCTTTAGAGTTTGGATCAAAACCTTTAGAAATTAATTCTTGTTTATACTCCTCTCTTAATGCTAGAAATTCTTTATTAAAATTTCTTATATGAAGCATTAGTTCAACTTTTGTTTCAGCTATAAAATCCTCTTCACGGTCAACTCTATCTCTTTCAAAACCAGGTAAATTAAAAAATCCTTCTGACTTAGCTTTAGCCTTTATTAAATATTCATATTCCTGAACTATATCATACAGTAAAGGGTCTCTTTGACTATTTGTCTTTTGTGTAAATGTTTCTTTATTGTAAGCATTGTCAACATCTTTCTTTATGTCATCTGATGATTTTTTCTCCCCTGATTTTCTATCACCACCTAGAGATAGTTTAACTCTAGATACAGTATCAGGTGCCTCAGCTGCTTTAAGAGTCATTCCAGTCTCTTTACTAAGTTTTTCTCTATTTATCTCTGCTTTACCACTACCTAACTTTCTCATAGCACCTAAACCAGAAATACCAAAATTTCCAGTTTTAACACTTTGATTATAGTCTTTTAAGAAATTGTACACATCTTTACCAGATTCAAATTTTATATTCTTAACACCTAAATTCTGCAATACTTGTCTTACTACATCTTTAAGTTTAGTAAAAGTACCTTCATCGTATTTAACAGAACCATTACTTATTGCATCAGAATAAATTGTTAATGCTTCTTCCCATTGATCACCAATTAAAGAGTCAACTTCAGCATCATGTTCTTCTTTTGATATCTTACCTAATTCTAAATCTGCATTTACTTTTGCTATTTCTTTTTGATATTTTCTAATATATAAACTAAATCTATCTTTGAATACTTGAGGTAAAGGAGTTTCACCAGTTCCTTCGGTATCTACTTTATCTTTCATTTTCATTAACTCTTTAGTTAATGATCTACCTAATAATTGTTGAGCTTCTGGATCACTCTTAATAGTCTCATGAATTAAACCATGTAGAAATTCATGTTGAGCTACTTCAGTATTTCCAGTTCTAATAGCATAATCTTCATTTACAACTATTAATTTTTGACCTTTAATTATAGATGAAGGATCTCTAGAATATTCTTTTAATAAACTTTCGTCTAAGAAGAAACCTCCTGAATCAGCATAAGATTTAGCTTCATCTTCAGGCATATTTAATTCTTGAGTAAGATAATTAACAATACTATTATCATCAGAAAAACTCTTCATTTCAATGTTTTTCATAACGCCTTTTTTTATAGCGCTTTGTATTGCTTTAGTTTTTATTTTTAACTGATCAGCATTGTATAGACCGTTAGAGATAGCTTCTTCTTTTTTTATCTTCTCATCTATTGATGGATGAAAAGCTTTATCCAAAGATTCCTTCTCGTCTTTTAATTTTTGTATTTTATCTAAAGATCTTAGAATAGGCATGGCAACTTCTGCTGATACATTTTTAGGCATCTTATTAGCATTGTTAGAATATATATCTACATCTGCTTTTAAGTTGTCTACTTCTTCTTTAGTAAAAACTTCTTTTTTATAAAGGTTATCTACTACTTGATTAAATTCGTCTTTGTTTTTAGATAAAGTACTTAAAGATCTTAACTTGTCAAGGTCTTCATTTCTTGCCTTAAAACTAGGAATCTTAGCTTTAGCCATTAATCCAGATGATATAAACGAAATCATAGAGGTGTTCATGAAATCATCACCAGATATAGTTTCATTCATTATATTCCTACCAATATCTTTATTTGTTAAAGCATTTACACCTTTAATTTCACCAATTTGTTGTATATTTTCTTGAACAACTTCTTTTAATCCATCTTCAACAAATCCCGTAAGTTCTTTAGGCGCATTTTTTATCGCTGAATTAAAATAATTAACAAATCCAGTTTTACCTTGTTTTTTAAATGTCTCTACAGCTTGTTTAACTGTATTTTTTAAAAATAATTTATTAGCAAGATTTGTTTGTGGATTTATTGGGGTAGTTACAGCATACAATACTCCCATTCTTTCAGCTGCTACACCTGCTAATTCGTATGCTTCATCATCATTAATACCAGATGCTTTAAGTTCTCTAAAAGTATCCTCTAATCCAGATGAGTATCCCATAGCTCCTTGAGCAATCATTGTGTAACCAAGATCTCTTTTGATAGGTAGTTTTTTCATCATATTAGATGAATAATTCATAAGTCCAAGAGAAGAACTAGGCAAAGGTTTAGGACCAAGTGCCATAGTTGCTTTACCAGTCATTGCTGCTCTACCAGCACTTGCTACATATCCTATATTTCCAACTGCTCCAGCTATAGCTGATTGAAGTACCATGTCGGCAATAACGCCTGTTGTAGTAACAGCAGCTCCTTGCGTACTAAATATATAATCAGATTGTCCAGTCTTTGACTTACTTACTATCTCATCATATTGATTTTTATCTAATAAATCTGTTACTACTATATCATCATCAGCATCATAAACATTTCCTTTCGCGTCTACTAGGTAATTAGTACCATTAGATTTAGCTGTTTTTCCAGAAACATAACCAACACCTCTAGTATTTGGTTTTAATAACATGTTTTCATCTGCTACTAATCTAGAACCTTCTGCTTGTGTATCAAGTCCAAGAACATCCATTGTTGTTGCTGTTGTATTTATTATCCTATCAGCAGACATATTCCACGCATTCTTAGCTATTTTAACTGGTGTATCCCAACTCCAAAAATCAGTTCCACCAGCTTTAGCTTGCTTATATAGTTTTTTGTTCTCTAAATCTAACTCGTCCATCTTTTTTACATAAGTTGGAAAGTTTGTTTTATAGTAATCGTATAAAGCTCTATTGTCAAATAACTCGTTCTTCTTTATCTCTTTTTGTTCTCTTACTCCTTTATATATTTCTTCATCTTGAGTAAGATCTTGTCTAAGAAAGTCCCTATTACTCATGTCTTGCATGTATAGATCTAGCGCCTTCTTTTTAGACATCTCTCTAGCAAGGTCAATATCATAACCATGCATTATTGATTTACCAGAACCTTCAAATACTCCTTGTTCTTGCTTCTTTAGTATATTCTTTTTTTGACCGCTTTTATTTAACCAACCATCAAAGTTGTCTAAATTTACACCCATCTTAGTTAAAGCAGGTACATCGTAATTATTATTAACAAAATTAATACTTGGTTCTTCTAAATCTTTAGCGTCTTCTATATCAAGTAAAACACCTTGATCACCTCTTTGTTTCTTCATGTTTGAAGAATAGTATAGATACGGATTTATTAGGTCAATGTCATTTAACTTTTGCTTTCTCTTTACATCACTCAACTGAATAAGTCTATTATTTTTTACAATAATATCTTTTGGTAGATTATCAGTTTCTTCTTCAGTAACAATTGGAGTAGTTTTTACCCCTTTTATTTTTAAACCTGTTAAAGATTTAGGAAGTGGTTCTTGTGGTCTAACTGCTTTCGCTTCTAAGTCTTGACTACCTTCAATTTTACGACTAGTAATCTTATTTAATTTGTCAGTATAGTTTAAAGAAGGTTTTAACTTTTCTTTTTCAGAAGGAGGCGCAATTAGTCCTAGTCTCTGTAAGTTTAAATCAGCTTGAGAACGTGCATCCCAAGAACCATTTGTTGATTCTGATACCAAACTCTTTGGTTGTGCTTTTTTTACTGGCGCTACAACTGCACTCTTTGCACCGCCTTTGAACTTTTTTGCTGTAGGATTTTTTATAAAAAACTTGATTTTATCGTTTTCAGAATACCCAGATACATCTACTTGAGAACCGTCTGATAATTTATATATTTCTTCCATATTATTTTGTTTGATTGTATAATTGTGCTATGCGTTTTGAATATACTTCTAACGATTCATTTGCTCCTTTTGGATATTCTTCTTTTAACGATGCTATAGTTTCGTCACGTATTTCTTCATCAGCACTAGTACCTGCTCTACTAAACGCTCCAAATTTCTTAATACCACCTTCGCCTGATAACGACAAAGCTAAATCAACCAAACCTTCTCTAGATTTAGTATCGAATTCTGGTTCAACGTAAACCCCACCTTCTTTTACGAATATAGATGTTTTTCCTGGATAAGATTTATTAAACTCATTCATAACTTTTTTACCATCTCTTTTTAGTCTTTGAGCATTAGTAACAATTACAGGTTTCTTTTCAGTACCTTCAGTTACTGAAGTTTTCTTCCACCTTTCAAATAACTCATCTCTAGTCATGAAAAGTTTTTGACCTTTACCTCCTATAATTTTATTAAGCACAGAAGCATCTTGCTGTCTTTGTCTGTAAGCACTTGCAGCTCTATTTATTTTACCATCTGCTCCTTTTATCGAAACAGTAGAAAATAACTTATTGAATTCTTTTGTTCTAGGATCATTCAATAATTCAGTGAGTTGTTTGTTTTGTTCTTCATTATCAGTACCACCTCCAACTTTTTCAGGTTTAGGTACCAAACCAACATCACCTCTAGGATCCCATATTTTATAATCTTCTTTACCTTTGGTTCCTGTTTTTTGGAAATTAGCTGTAACACCATCTAAACCTTGATCAACAATCATATTAGTTAAAAAGTCTTGTTGTTGTTGTAGTGTAGTTAATGTTGGCCATGTTTTTTGAAAATATTCTACATCATCAGTTCCTTTTCCTAACGTATAATTCACAAAGTTCTGTAAAACCTGAGGATCTCCAGCAGAAAGTAAACCAGCTGCTTTTACTTTAGCTGGTTGCATTAACGTTGTTTTTATTGCATTAATATTTAAAGCTCTAGCATTTCTCATTTGGTATTTTTCTTTACCTTTAGAATTGATAGGGATAGTTTGTGTATCAGTAGTTAAAAAATTTTCTGAAATCTGACCATCTTTCATGAATAATTTATTAGACTCTGTGTTATATGTATCTAAACTTTCTATTTTTGACAGTAAATCACCGCCTTTATTAGCTTCACTATCTAAATAAGCGGCTGTATTAATTACTTTTGAATATGCCGTACCTTTTCTTTTATATGGTTGTCCAGTATTTGGATCTATATATCCTAATGGTGTACCATCTGCAAGAGTTACATCTTGTTCAGGTGCTTCAGCGTTTGCTGATATTAAAAAACTAGTACCACTTTCATCTAGATTTACATCTAAATTTATTAAACCATCTTTATACAATCTTTTGTTACCTTCTCCCATGCCACTTACGGCATCTAAGAAAAACTGATTATTTTCTATTTCTTCTTTAGTTTTTCCAGCTACAATTTGACCGCCTGGTCTACCCATTAAAGAAGCGGGAGTTTGTAATCTATATCCAGCTGATTGTGTAGCTAATGCCGATGTTGCTTTACTAGCATTGTCCATTAAGGCTTCTGCTTTACTTATATCACCTAAGTATTGATCTCTTAATGTTGGATCTGTTTCGTTTATTAATCTTATTCTACTGTCAGCTGCTTTAGTTATAGCTTGTTTAACAAAATCTTTTATTTTTGTATTTACTACTCCACTAGCAGTGTTAGTTTGTTTTATGGACCAATCAGACATTTTTTCGTTATAGAATAAATCAACTTCGTTTTTTCTATCTAAAACTTTCTGTAAAGTTAATTTCTGTTCTTTTTCCTCTTGCCTTCTTCTTTCTCCTATTCCAGCTATTATCTGAGTCATTTGAGCAGCAGCATTACTTATTGCGTTTGAATAGTGCTGACTACTGTTATCAACGATTATAGGCGGATTTTCGTAATATCCCATATTTTATATTTTTAAAATTCTATTGTCATTTACAAATTACGCACCTTTACCAGCCAAACTAACAGCCGCGCCAGCAATTCCACCAACAGCACCTATACCTGCGGCATAAGCAGCGGATTGATTTGACTTCGCTTGCATTTGTGCGGCTTTACTTCCAGCTTCTTGACCCGCTAATCTATTAAGTTGTGCTATATCTCTAGATTCTTGCTCACCATATTTGAATTTCTGTGCTTCAATATCAGTTTGTTGCATTCTACCTGCTTCATTGATTTTTAGATTTTGTAATCTACTAGCTTCACCAATTTTAGCTGATTCAACTTTTTCAGATTGTTGTATCTGTAGATTTTGAATCCTCTTTTCTTCTTCTAGTTTAGCGTCTTGTAATTTAGATGCTCCTTCTGCTTTTAATTTCTCGTTATTTGCTTCTTGACTCTCTATACTAGCAGCGACACCTTTCTTACTGTCTAATGCAGCTTGAGCCAATGCAGTTGCTCCACCGGCACTTGCACCAGTAGACTTTAATATATCTAATGTATTAGCCAATGCTTTATCTGTTTCTTCTACCTGCATTTTAGCAGCTTGAGTAGCTACTCCAAGATTTTCAAAAGGATTAGTCATCTTACCAGACTGATCTTTAGCAAGTCCACTAAGATTACTTGTCAATGAACTTAGATCTACAGCCATTCCGCTAAGATCTTTAACATTTGAATAAGGATTAGGTATAGACTGCCTATTGGCTTCAAGTGTAGCTATTTCACCTGCTTTTCTTTCAGCATCGTTTCTATAACCTTTAGCTGCTTGTTTTTGCTGA
>Ga0209354_10001474_pt1 | contig 10363 bp, 20 predicted proteins | sample LauGreSpBDMM15DD_2_FD_187562 | JGI IMG/M metagenome (GOLD analysis project Ga0209354, IMG submission 187562) | Freshwater lake microbial communities from Lake Michigan, USA - Sp13.BD.MM15.DD (SPAdes) (version 2) | ecosystem: Environmental > Aquatic > Freshwater > Lake | place: Lake Michigan...
AACAACTCTAAGTACTGATTTAAATATATTATTACCTGTTAGATCAAACCAGTTCTCATTAATAGAAGATAACTCTATAATTGCAAATATGTAAAGAAGAGCATTTGTAAAGATTGCTTGTGTAGGTATTGTAATACTATATCCGGTTGCCTTAAGTAATCCTTGGACAAATGGAGTAAAACCATAATAATCTAGTGGAAAAACAGCACCTGCAAATATATAATAACCAGCACCTTTAAAGATATAACCTCTTCTTAACAACTTAGATTTAAAGACATCTTTATATTTTCTACCTTCATCACATGCAATTTTCTTAAGGGATATAAGTTTGACTATTGTGTCTACTAAAATTATAAACATTAAGAGAATAGCACTTAGTTCAATTGGAGCAAAGAATGAGAAGAGTGACAAAGTAAATAGGGTTATTTTAGTTTTCATTTGATAATCAGTCCAGTGGTTAATAATGCATTTAATAATACTGAAATATTTCTCTGCTTCTTTAATCTTTTAATGTCAAAAGCTTGAGTGGTAATAATAGTATCCTGGCTATTAATAATATATCTCTGAGCCTGAATAACTGTATCTTGGTTTTTTATAATTATATCTTTCTCCTTATCTCTACGGTATAGAACATGGATCATAGTATCTTGTATCTGGATAATGTTAAAAGTATCTCTAGCATTCTTAACAGAATCTAACTGGGAGTGTAGATCAAATAAACCGGCATTAAGCTCTGAGATAATTTTATTGCTGTTATCTATAAGTTTACCCTTTTCTCTTATAACAGTTTCCTTACCTGCTATTCTCTTTTCTATAATAGTTTTAGAAGAAGTAGGAAACACTTCTTTACTTGGTTTAAAAACCAGGTACATGCAAATAGCAACCAATACTACCTGTATAACTAATGATATGTTAGATTTAGTTACCATTATACTTCTTCTTCTAAATTAACTTCAAAGTCAACTGGTTCTCCTAATACTGGTAAGAGAGATTCATCAAATAAAATAAAGTAAATATTATCATTTGCTGAATATTCATATTCTACCCAGTGCTGTGTTACATCATCTGGATTTTTTGGAATTCCATAATATGTGTCACACTGTTGTACAGCTGCTTGTGCATCTATTGCACTATTATATGTATAGCCCTTAAAAACCATAATAACCTCTAATATTAGTTTCTATTGCAAGTCTATCTGTTGTCATATCACTAGGATACAAAATAATTTCTGGTGTAAGACCATCATAGGCTTCCCCTAATGTTCTTCTTCCCACATATAAACCTCCCATATTTCCTGCACTATAGGATGGAGTTCCTGGTGTTGCAGTATCCCCATTAGTAAATCCATTAACCCATAGTTGTGCAGCTGAAGATCTTCTAATTAAACTAAGCATATTTAATGAAAATGCTGAACTAGAAAAACCTGTTTCTGTTGTACTTGTAGTATTATTATTGGAAAATACTAAAGAAACATTACTAGATCCGTCCACTCTAAACCATTGACCAATTCTTATAGAGCCTTGATCTTGATGAAATAAGATTTTTGTTCCAGAAGTATTGTAAAGTAAACCAACTCCAAAAGCTGTATATAAACCATTTGTACCAATTGCATTTGTACCTGTTGCAGATATTAGTCTTTGTCCGCTAGATGCAATAAATGACAAAGCATATTTATTATTTATTACAGTAAATTTTGGTTGCTCAAGAGCAGTTGCATTTGTTAAGTTATTTCCATTTCCGGATTGATCATACCAAATTGTTACAGCAGCTGTAGTATTAGAAGCAAATGCAATAAGTGCTGCAGAATCAAATTCATTATTTACAAAGCCAATATTTTGGGTTGCATTATCACTAATTCTTCTAACTTGTACTGCATACCCTGTATAGTTTTGATCCAATCTTCTTAGAGAATATGCTGCTGTTGCTCCTGGATATAAATCCAAGAGTAAAGGTGGATTGTTAACAGGATCCCTATCTATATAGGTTCCCCTATTCCACCCTGGAAATATCTTTTGAAATATTTTAGCAGGCATACTAAGAAATGAAAATAATCAAAAATTCTGTACCTGTTGCATCATAATCAATAGCATCTAATGTGTTATTGATAGCCCCTGCATCAAAGTTTACTGTTTCACCTGGTTTAAGTGTAGTTGCTTTTACAGTACCATTAGCTGTTCCTACATTAGATATTGATGCTGAATATGTTCCAGCAGCAATTGATCCAGCTGTAGTTGGTCTAGAAATATTAGTAATTCTAGAAGCTCCTGTAGTAACTCCTGTTAGAGAGTTAATGAGATCTGTAATACCTTTTAATACTTTTAACTGAAATGGAAAGTTATTCTTTTTATCTCCGTATGAGTTAATGTTACCTACTGACATCTTAATATGTTTTGTTTAAAATAAATATATCACTGAAAATGCTGTTTCCAGCATTATTACTTCCCCACTGTACTGTTATATCAAGGGTGTTTGGGATAGTAGTGTTAAATGTTGTATTGTTTACCACATTAAATGCAAAACCTTGAACACTAGTGTTTGATGTTTTTGCATAATGAAAAGTGCCTAATGAAACTATAGATGCTACACCAGTTGTTCCAAGTTGTCTAATGGTAAAATCAATGTTTAAAGAAAAAACATCATTAGTAATATTAGTAATATTTTGAAGACCACTATCTAAAAGAATTACACTACCTGTTTTTACTTTGATCCTTATAGTCTGATTATTGGCTACATTTAAAACTCCAGCCATTATAGCTCTAAAACTATCTCCTACTTGAAATCCATTAGCCGGTACAGATAACGTACCTACACCCCCATTAATTAAAGAGGTTTCTGCAGTTGTACCAGTAACAGGAATACTATTAGCTGTTTGTGCATAAAGACCATATAATCCTGGAGGTGATGGTGGTAACTGGTTAATAACAGAATTAACAACAGCACTTAATGGTGCTACTACGGGTTTATAACTACCATCATATCTTGTATCTCTTGTTCCAACCACAAACAAATCACCATCTTCTAAAACGGTCTTCACCATTCTAGTTCTGATAAGATTAAATAAGTTAGTAAGGTTGTTTAACATAATTAGTTAAGAATAATATAGTGTACTTTAACTACATTGTTTAATGCAGCTACACCAGCACCATTACTAAGTACTACTTTGAATGATCCTGCTGCAATATCAGCAACACCTACTACTGGAATACCAGTTGCTGCTTCATCATATTCAACAGATACTAAAATTCTTGATCCTGCAACAACCAAATCATTGTTTACAGTAAAAGAAGTTCTAGCATTAGCTGCTAATGTAGATGATACAGTTGTGATAACACCATTAAGTGCATCTACAGTAACTGCTGTTGTAATACTAGTACCTTGAGTTACATTAGCTGTACGATATAATGTCTGCAAAGGAGCGGCATTAACCGCAAGAGAAAGATACTGATCATCACGAGATGGATCTTTTGCACCTACTGCAATCAAGTTAGTAACGTCTGTTGGAAGGGTAGCTCTATAGTTACCTGCTTTAATCCAAGAAATAAAATTTAAAATGTCCATGGTTATAAATATTAAAATCTAATTTGCATCTGAGTTTTCAAATCTTTTGAACCATCTTCTTTTAAGATTACTGGTCTACAATTAATTAAACCACTAACTTTTTCTCCTCTTAATGTTATAGTAGCACTAATAAGTTCATATGTTTCACCTTCTCCAACTTCTGGTTTATGTGAGTTATAGATACTATTTAGTTGTTCTACTACTTCTGTAGAAATTTCTTCAGAAGGGTTTGTTGCGTAGAATGCTGCAATAGTTTCTTTAAGAGCTTCTTTTGCTGCATCATCTGCAGAATCTTCAGAATTAAATAATGCTGTTTCAGCTTCTGTAATTGGATAGTGTGCTGGAGTTGTCCATACACCTTCTTGACTTGATCTATATGTTTTCATAATTTATTTTTATATTGTTACAACAACGTTACTTCCATTTACACACTGTAATACTGTTGGTGCACCCGAAGATGTATAATAATCCCCGTAATTTTTAATACAAAAGGCTGCTCTACCAGAGAGCAAATAATTAGTTAATGTATTATCATCATTACCAAATGAATTTTGACCACCTATACAGTGATTGAACTGACCAGCTACTGTTAATCCAGTTGTATCCCAAGCAAATGCGCTACCACTAGCAACACAGTTATTAAATATACCGTCTGCTAATCTACCAAATGCAGCAGAAGAACCTATACAGTTTGTAAAAACACCATTAGCTGTTTGATTACCAAAACTGAAGAATCCATATGCTGCACAATTAGTGAATGTTCCACTTGCATATCCTGCTCCAGGATCAGCAGCACCAAATGCATATGCAAAACCACCACCAGTGGTAGGAGAACCTACTCTACAATTTATAAATAAACCACTTGCTTCATAACCACCAAAACCTTCATTATTAATAAGAGTACAATTTTCAAAAGTACCACTTGCCATACCTTGGCGAGTCATTCTAGTATATCCAAATGAGAATATTAGAGCAGTACAGTTTTTGAAGAAACCAAGTGCTTCTGCAGTATTACCAGTTGAAGAGTATCCAAATGTGTGTGCTTCAGCTTTACAATTAGTAAATACAGCATTAGATTCTATAAGAACTGAGGCACCTACAAAACCTGTATGACAACCAAAACTATACCAACCACTCTTACAATCTGTAAAAGTTGTACCAGCAATATAAACAGTTCCACCACTAGGTCCAAAATTACCTGCATAACCAAAAGAAGAAGCTAGCGATGGATCCGTTGTTGATACCAAGCACTTATTAAATGTTGAATCTATAATTCCTGCATCAACAAATGCAGCACCAAATGAATTTGATCCAGCAACACAGTTTTCAAAAGTACAAGCTTGAATGGTAACTGTTTGTGGTGTAGATTGAGGAGGTGTTACAAAAGGAATAGGTGCAAATAATACCATAGATGATCCAAAGGAATTGCTTCCTGCAGTACAATTTTTAAATGTGTGTCCATTCATTGTTATTCCTGCACCAAATGAAAAATCACTAGCAATACATGTATCAAATGTAATAGATGTAGTACTTGGGTCAATAAGTATTTGACCATTATTTGGGCTTGCATCAATACCTTTAATAGTACAGAAACTACTGCTAACTAAGAAAGTTGTAAGAACAACATCAGCAATTCCAGAAAGGCTGATAACATTTACATAATCAGCATCTATTTCCCAACCATATGCTCCATTATAAGCACTCATATCATATGTACCTGGAGCTACAAGAATAGTATACTCATTAGAAGATGACTTAGCACTACCATATGGGGTAGATGCAACAGCAATATCATATGCAGCTTTTAATTCTGCACCATTTTCGGCAGCAGTTGCACCATCACCTTTTACTACAATATATGATTCTCCTTGAATACTTGTATCTACAAGTGCAAGCAAATCTTCTACTGTGATAGCACCTGCAAGGTAACCATCATCTCTTTTTGCATCTCTTAATCCAAGAGGAACTAATGTTTTGGATGCATCTACAGTAGAAACTTGTCTACCACCTTTGATCCAGCTTATAAAATTTAAAATATCCACGGCTATAAATGTTAAATGTATACATTATAATATACAAAAAATATTTTATATAACAAAAAATCCCCGGTAAAAACCAGGGACTTTGTGACAGGGTAGGGAAACTAAACTAAAGAAGAAGCTATCCTATCAGATATCCAAATAAAAATGATACTAGTATTAGGGCACCAATGGTCCAATTAGCTATGGCACGGCCCTTCTCATCTTCAACATACATGTTATACATCTTGTTGTAAACAGGTCTTGTCATAGCATTGATTATAATCCAGAAGAAACATATTGTTCCTATCCCAAATGCTGCTAATAATATCTTTAACCAGATCATAATGAGTCTATTCTTCTTTGTAAATATACTAAAGCTTTCTTAAGATCCTCTTTTTCAGTGGATTTATTTTTCTTTCCTGCTCTTGCAATATACTTAACTACATTGCCAAGATAGAAATCTTTATCTATACCCCAGGCTTCTAGTACGTTGAATACTTCATAAGTAGTACCAGCACCACCGTAGTGATTAGGCCTAGTAGAATCATTAACAATAATAATTCTAGATTCAATATCCTTTGCTGGTACAGCCATTTCTTCTTTAGAGCACATGACTTTTTCATACCGCTCTTCTGATTCTTTACTAAAGTTTACCATACTATAACAACATCTCCTTCATTAAGGACAAGTTTAGTTTCTCCATCAATATCAATGCGTTCAACTACTTCTAAGTTAAGTGCATTTGTACGGACATAGACTTTGTCTCCCTCTTTAACTTCTTCTACTTTATCACCTACGGCATAAACATTTAGTTTACCCCACATCTTCATTGCTTCTTGCATGATAGCATCTTCATCTTTAGCACTCAGCTGAAGTCCTGATTCTTTTTTCTTTGGAACATCTAATAAGATTGTTCTTCCTCTTAATAATTTAAATGGTTGCATTGGTTTCTATTTTAGTGTTATTACTTTTTCTACTGCCATTTGAGCATTCAGTATCTCACCTACTGCATGATCAAACAACAAACTCTTTACTGGCAGCTTTGTATCCATTGTATATCTACGCTTTAAGATCTCTGCTATCTCTGCTGCTAGTTCTTTTACTCTTTGGACATCAGCATCTTCATGTGTGATATCAGGATTTAGTCCTACTAACTGTTCTCCAAAACTTGGTAATCTCACTTCTTGAATACCTACTTGTACTTGTTCTTCCATATATTTATCAAATTTAATCCTTGCTTCTAGATTAGTTTCTGACTCTGCAGTCAGCTTTCTCCACATCTCAGCTTGATGCTGTGTCATGGCACTAACTCAAAATCTTTTTTAAAGTCAATGGGGTCATACACTTTGATAGTATTATCATCAGTCAACAATATATAATCGTCAAGGTGTACTCTTTTTTGACCATGTGGTAAAAATATCCAGAGCCCATTGCTACTACTATAAAAAGCATTCCCTTTACCTATAAGTTCTATGATGTCATCAGCATTCCGGCCATTGAACTGGATTGCTTTAACTTGACACATAATTGGCTTATAGATGTATACCATGTAACAAATATAAAAAATATTTTTAAATAAAAAAGCCCAGGGTATTAATCTGGGCTTTCATTGTTTTAACCTTTAAAACATTCACATTATGAACACATACAAATATAGTAAAATATTTTATCTACCCTGTGCTCTGTAAGATTTTTTATAATTCTTACTTTTCTTCAACTTGCTAGTCTTTGCTTTAGCATGAATACCTGGCCTGGATACTCTTACCTTAGCCAACTTAGTTGTTCCTTCTTTAATCTTTGCCATTGTTATAAATTTATAATACTAATATACTAATTTGTAAACTTGTCTAACTTAAGAAGTCTAACTATTTTATTAGTATACTCTTCTGCTTGACTAATTGCATCTTCTTCTTTATCCATAATCTTCCAGTTATTCAAGAGTATTGCTACATGCATAGCCTCATGATTTACTAGTGTTATATCAGTAAAGTCTCCTTTGAAGTGTTTCTTATTTAGAAATAGAAATGGTTTGTATGGTGCTTTGGCTTTTAGCTTTTTATCCCGGGGATCATAGTTAGTCCAACCATATATATAGACACCATTGCCTTTAGTCTTGTCAACTTCTTCAGCTTGGGCATCTTTACGGTTTAACCCGTGCATTTGATCTACATCATAATAGTCAAAGATCTCAGTAGCATCTTTACCTATTAGTAGAACAAACTTACCCATGTCTATTTTCTTCATACTATTAATATACAAAATTATTCATTATCATAAAACATCCTATCGGAATCTTCTGTACTCCATTTCTCAAATCCCTCGCAGTTGTAGTAATCTTTGTTTACTAAGTAATCAGGTTTCTCTGGGAATGGTTTAGTTACAAAGCTTGGCTCAGACCATTTGATCCGGTTGTTTGGTTGTAGAGCAATCTGTCCATTATCAAGTAAAATGATGTGGTGACTCTTATGCTCCAGTGGATCTTCTGCTAATGACAAATCTGTGTTAGGATCATTAGACCCCCAGTTGATGGTACCATAATAACTACCCGGGTAGAACTTATGATCCTTCATATACACCTCTACTCTGGTATCATACAAATACGATAAGTGAAGTAAAGTAAAGTTATAAGAGAAACAGTTCCATATCTGTAAGTAATGAAAAGGTAGATCTGGGTTTGGCATCTCTGGCTCATGTAGTAAAGCATGACTTGGTAACTTATCTCTAAGTACGCCATTCTCTAAGAGTACTTGAAATAACGCAGCTTGCCCTGGCATACACCTTACTGATATAATAACCCCCGGGGTCAATTCTCCATGACCCTTCTTGTGCTGATACATGTACTCATTCCTGACAAATACCTTCAGCGGAAAAAAATTATGTTCTATATATGCCATAGGGTAAAGATAATTATATGTAGGATAAATCCATCATAGAATGTGATATTGCTGTATAATGTGTTATATAACGGACATTAACATACAGAAATGTTCCTTTAAAGGGACTATATGTAAATGCATACAATATGGTCACATCAGCCTAAACTATATGTAGGTGCATATAATCCCCCCGGCAATCTACTTAGTCTATGTACCCCCAGTATGTCCAGTTTATTGGACTAATAACTGGACACGGGGAGGGAGAAAATAGTATACGGGAGGATGTGGTAAATGGGTTTACTCTATATAAGAGAATGTGGTGACCCATATGCAACAGACCCCCCACCCCTCTGCCCGCGCGGGGGTACCCCCTGGTGTTCTGAACAGCTCACCACCTATTCTGAATTATTTACCTAAAACATTTACCATGGAAAAAGTTTTACCTAAGTGCTCTTGTGGAGAGACTGTGCATGCTGAGCTAGTGATCCAACCTGTCTACGATGATGGTGGTGCTCTGCTCTGCGTGGACCAGGACTGGTTACTAATGAATGAGTGCAGAACCTGTCTACATAATATGGGCCACGATCGGATGATGTCTGATATGTGGGATGACCATTGGCCTACGGTTTATGATGATGAGAGAGATGAGTCGCCCTTCTAGGGCTTCTCATTTTTTGTAACAGCTCACTACCTGTCTTGAACTTAAAAACCAACACATTGAAAGAAACACTTTACACACTGCACTACAAGAAGACTCTTGGGGGCGGAGACACAGAAGAACCTGAAGAGACAACAGAACACACTCTGCACAACCTGACAAAGCAAGAGCTTGACTCTTGGCTCTACACACTTAAGAACGGAGACTTTGGGGCAGACTTCTGGGACCTGAGGACTGAGGAGCATTAGCTCCTCTTTCTGTATAGTATATTGAACAGCTCTCTACTCATCTTGAATTTAAAACTTATTGTTATGTCTGATATTTTATCTTATGGTGCTTATTGCACTTATTATGGTCTTGATCCTTTATGTGATGCTTCTCTTGAAGCCTATGACTATTATTTTGAATCTATGTTGGGGTGGTAATAACCCCAACATATTTTATATAAACAGCTCATCACCTTTATTGAATATTTAATCTATTACTTATGAACCAAGAAAAGAAACTTGCTTTATTAGTTACCCTTGTATTTGGCTTGGGTATACTAAGTGGATTGTTAATAGGTGCTGTAAGACAGCATCAAACAAGACACGTTGACCCTGAATACTTCATTGAACTGAAGTCAGATGGATCAGCCATTATTGAAGGCTTAGATAGGCACACATACTTCTGTCCTATTGATAGCATACCAGCTGTATTAGATAGAGATAACCTGTAATGGGTTATCTTTCTCTATATATAACAGCTCATAACCTGTATTGATATAATAAGGAATGTTTCCTGGGAGATACTCTTGCTTGCAGAGTATAACACGGAAACACTTGTTATATCTTTTTATTTAAACAGCTCATAACCTTTCTTGAACCAATAAATTTATACCACATGCTTGCAATTTATTTTATCAGCTCTGCTACTAATAGCAGAAAACAAAACCTTATTGATGAACTTGACGGTCTTATGATCCTAAAGTTTGGAGAAGGTCTCAGTGATAGAGCCATCTCACTATTACGTGGGTGGACCAATGAGGCCATAGAAGACATTATCTCTCAAGCAAAGAGAGCTGATGTGGTAGGTTTAATTCTAGAAGAGGACTATTAAAGTCCTCTTTTATTTTTTTTAACAGCTCATAACTCATCTTGATTTAAAACTATACATTATGGATACAAACACATTATTAAGAGTAATTGATATGCTTAGTGATAACATTAAGTGTCTCAATTTGGAAAGTGAGAAGAACTCATTAGATGCAT
>Ga0209354_10001475_pt1 | contig 10356 bp, 13 predicted proteins | sample LauGreSpBDMM15DD_2_FD_187562 | JGI IMG/M metagenome (GOLD analysis project Ga0209354, IMG submission 187562) | Freshwater lake microbial communities from Lake Michigan, USA - Sp13.BD.MM15.DD (SPAdes) (version 2) | ecosystem: Environmental > Aquatic > Freshwater > Lake | place: Lake Michigan...
GGACAGAAGGCTACAGAGGAAGTGGCTGCACTATTTGGGTCTAAGGCTAAGGTACTTAAACACCCAGCAGGATGTAAGGATGCTAATGATTATCTAACCAAGCAATCTAGTGCCAAGTTCGTTAAGGCATTCTGGGAAGCAGAGGAATATAGGCCAGAGGGTATTGTCTCTGTATCTGCAATTAAAGAGAGATTACTGGCACCACAGAAACCTGGCATCCCTTGGTGTTTCCCTACCCTGACAACCCTCACTCATGGGCGCCGTGAGGGAGAACTATATGGGTTTGGTGCTGGTGTAGGTGTAGGCAAGACAGATGTATTTACCCAATCCATTGCTTATGATATTGAGATGGGAGAATCTGTTGGTGTTATTTATCTGGAGCAACCAGTAACAGAAACAGTATCTAGGGTCTGTGGCAAGATTGATGGCAAGCTATACCATATTCCTGGTGCTGCTTGGACACAAGAAGAGTTCATCACCTCAGTGGAGAAACTAGAGGTAAGTAATAAACTCTGGTTGTTTGAACACTTTGGTAGTAAGGAATGGTCCACCATCAAGGCTAAGATTCGATACATGAAGAAGGCACTAGGTATCAGAATGATTTATCTGGATCACCTGACAGCCCTTACAGCAGACGCAGAGGATGAACGTAGAAGCCTGGACAAGCTTATGGCAGACATGGCATCATTGGCCCAGAGTGACGGCCTTATCATTCACTTCATCAGTCATCTGTCAACACCTGCCGATGGCAAGAGTCACGAGGAAGGGGCACGAGTAAGGGAGCGTGACTTCACTGGATCTCGCTCCATTGCACGCTGGAGTCACTATATGTTTGGCCTAGAGCGTGACAAGCAAGCAGATGACCCTATTGTTCGTCAGACTACTACCTTTCGTGTACTGAAAGATCGCTACACTGGGCAAGCCACTGGTGAGACATTCTTCTTGCGCTATGATGCCACCAGTGGTAGGCTACATGAGAGTGCTAAACCTGAAGAGGAAATCCTATGAATACTTATAAAGTTACTTGGTTCAGTGAAGGAAATAGGGAAGTTTATCCCATTCAAGTAATTAGGCTAAATAGATAATTCTTACTAATTAGGGCTCGTTTGTAACCGAACCCATACCCAAGGAGATATACATGGGCATAAAGAACCATAGTTGGACGCCTCTTTACACCACACCGCAGCCACCCGCACAATCACGCCAAGGAGAACTCATGAGCTTACGAGAAGCAGCCCAGCAAGCACTGATGGCAATGGATTACATGCTCAACCACGGCGAGTGGTATCAGGCGCAGGAACGCGCCGACGCACTACGCGCAGCACTGGCAGAAAACGAGCGAGATTGGTCGCTGTTGGAGGCAACGCAGGAATCCTTGCGGGAACACATGGCTGAGATTCAAACCCTTCGCGCAGCCCTGGTCCAGCCTGCCGCCAGCTTTGAGGAATGGTTTACCCGTGGGAAGCTCGACAAATCAGATAGGTTTATCGCAGGGCTTGCGTGGAACGCAGGGATGGACTGCGCGGTGCAGTCTCCACTAATTGAAGAAAAAATCATTGACCTTTGGGCCGGCGTTTCGTGTGAGTACGACGACGAAATCAACATTATTGAACTGGCCCGAGCCATTGAGGCAGCCCACGGTATTAAGGGGTAACGTGGTATTCCTAGATATTGAGACCAATAGCAAACACACCCATATCTGGTGTGTAGCTACCAAACTACATGGAAACGTACGGGTACATTATGATGCAACTACATTAGCACCTATAGTACAAGATCAAGTATGCGTAGCACATAACGGCATTGCCTTTGACTTCTACCTACTAAACAAGTTATGGGGTATTAATATTCCCCATAACATGCAGCGTGACACCTTAGTCATGAGTAGACTAGCTAAACCTGACCTGGAGGATGGGCATTCACTAGATGCATGGGGTAAGAGGTTAGGAATACTCAAGGGTAGCTATAGCAATTGGGATAATCCAGATATGGATCTTCTGGTTGCCTACAACAAGCAAGATGTAGAGGTACTAGAGAAACTATATCTAACCCTAGAGGTAAACTTAAAGAGGTTCTCTAATAAGTCCATTGAGTTAGAGCATGAGGTTGCAGACATCCTTGCAGAGCAACAACGCAATGGATGGATGTTAGATGTACCTCATTCAACCCTATTACTAGCCACCCTTGAGGATAGACAACAAACCATCATCAAGGGTCTACAGGAACAGTGGCAACCCAAGGTGGAGGTAAGAGTATCTGAGAAGACGGGTAAGCGACTGAAGGACAAGGTAGTTGAGTTCAATGTCAATAGTCGTGACCACATTGCAGAGAGACTTATTGAACTAGGATGGAAACCATCAACCAAGACACCCAGTGGTAAGTGGATTGTCGATGAGGGAACATTAGATGGTGTAGATATTCCAGAGGCTAAGCTAGTCAATGAATCCCTTATGCTCACCAAGCGTATTAGTCAACTGAAGAGTTGGCTAGAGGCAGTAGAAGATGATGGGAGAGTTCATGGTTATGTTAATTCCATTGGGGCTGTTACCGGGCGTTGCACACATAGTAAGCCTAATATGTCTCAGGTTGCTGGTGTCACTGTTCCATATGGTAAAGAGATGCGTCAGTGTTGGTCTGTGCCGAAAGACAAGGCATTAGTTGGTATTGACCTTTCTGGTATTGAGCTACGCTGCCTTGCCCATTACATGCAAGATGCTGACTATCAGCGTGAACTACTTGAAGGAGATATTCACACAAAGAACCAACACGCAGCAGGACTAGATACACGAGCACAAGCTAAGACATTCATCTTAATGTTAGGATGACTTGAGGGAAACCTCTCGATTAAAACTCGGTGAACTCAGGGAAACTCTCATGTAGACAATCCTGAGCCAAGCTAAGTATTGCATTGAACATTATTTTATGGTATAATACTCGCGTACACTCAACATAGGAGGGAATATGTACGCAGTAAAGAACAAGCCTCAGTCAGAAATGACAGCAGCACCTAACAAGTATCCACAGGGTAAGTTTCATCCAAAGCCTTGTAAGTGTTGCGAAACAGTGTTTACCCCAAAAGCACCTAGTCATCTCTACTGTAGCCAGCCTTGTGTTGATTCTGGATTGAGTTCTGCGTACCTACAGCGCACATACGGAATCAAAATCAAGGACTATTACCGAATGCTCAAGGATCAAAACGGTCTTTGCAAAATCTGTAATAGTGAAGGCTTTGTAATGGCAGAACACCATAAGATGAAGTTAGTAGTTGATCATTGCCACAAAACAGGAGCTGTCAGGGGACTACTCTGCCACAACTGCAATAGGGCATTAGGTCTACTACATGACAATACGGAAGTATTGTTGAATGCAGTAAAGTATTTAGAAGGTGCAACGACTATCCCGCAAGGGAGTACACCACAAGCTATTGGTGGTGGAAGCGCCGAGCCCCTTGAAAAAGGGTGATGATATAGTCTGCTCTGCTAGGCGACTAGCAGCAGTCCGCAAGGACGGGTACAGAGTAGCGACCTGTACTGAACACAAGGATGCGACATTGTATGGTGCAGGACCAGCTAAGATTGGTTCCATTGTTGGTGGTGGTGCTGATGAAGGACGTAAGCTATTGAGTAACTTCCTCAAGGGAACACCAGCCCTTAAGAAGCTACAGGAGAAGGTTGCTAAGATTGCAGAGAAGGGTACACTACCTGGGCTAGATGGTCGTAGGGTGCATGTCAGAAGCCCTCATGCTGCCCTTAACACCCTACTACAGAGTGCTGGTGCAATCATCAGCAAACAGTGGCTTATCTGCCTACGTAGAAACCTACAGGCCGCTGGCATTGAGTACAAGCAGATCAACTATTCACATGACGAGGTAGAGATTGAAGTAGCTAAAAACTTTGTTGACATTGTAAAAACCATAGCAGTACAATCTGCTCACCAAGCAGGTGAAGTTTTAGAGTTCAGGTGTCCAGTAGATGCTGAAGCTAAAGATGGAACCAACTGGTACGACGTACATTAACCCAAAGGAAACACCATGAAGATCAATGCACAACTGTTCTGGATTAACGACTCTGTTACCCTAAATACTTCATTCGATTCAGACAACAAGAAGTTCAAGTTAACAGTGTGTCAGGTTAGCCCTAAGGCTGCTGAGAAGCTAGCATCAGAGTATGGCATCAAGATGAAGAGTAACCCTGAGAAGCCTGACTATGGTCTACACTTCAATGCTAAGTCCCTATATGCCTGGGAATTCAAGGATGATGCTGGTAACCTCGTACAACCTGGTGACATTGGTAATGGAACTAAGGCAGTGATTGATGTAAGTGGTTCATATAGCCACAAGTTTGAGAAGGCACATGGTAAGGGTCCAGTGGTCAATAGCAAGGGTGGTGTAGTCATCACTGAGCTAGTGGCACGAGAGGCTAAGACCTCACAAGAAGAAGCAGAAGAAGTTCTCTAATAGGAAAACCTTTGAAATCTGTAACAACGCTAGTGGCTGATGTATATGCCACACTAGAAGGAAAGGAGCCTTCGGGCTCTTTTTCATCCCTTGATCTAACAGAGGCACTCACTAAGGTGTATGCCAAGATTGGCACCACTAAGACACGTGCAGATAAAACCCTGCACTTCAGTGAACTAGGTGATCCATGTCCACGTAAGCTTAATTACCGCGTTAACCATGCTACCTTAGCAGAAGACATTGATGGTAATACTCGCCTCAAGTTCTTCTATGGTGACATGCTAGAGCAACTGGTACTTAGTGTTGCAGAGGCAGCAGGGCACACAGTGGAGAAGAAGCAAGAGAGGGCTATCCTCACTCTCTCAGATGGTTGGAAGGTTACAGGGTATATTGATGCTGTTGTAGACGATGTACTGACAGATGTGAAGTCAACCACCAAGTATGGTGAAGAGAAGTTTAAGAATGGATTGGTTGATGATCCATTCGGTTATAAGATGCAGCTAGGTGGCTATGCCCTAGCACTAGGTTATGAAGATGCAGGCTTCTTAACAATCCAAAAGGAACTAGGTCACATTGGCTGGTATCCAATTAAGGTTGATAAGAAGATGGTTGAGGATAACGCAGAGGCAGCAGTAGAATACGTCAAGCGTCCAATCGAACAACTACCTCGACTTGCTCCAGTACCACAGAGCAAGACCAGTAAGAACATGAAGCTATGTACCTCATGCTCCTATTGCTCATATAAGAAAGTATGCTGGCCTGAAGTTAGAACATTCTTGTATAGTAACGGACCAGAGTATTTAGTTAGTGTTGTAGACCTACCCCGAGTAACTGAACTGAAAGAACATGATGCAACTATCTATTGATGATGACATGCTAGATGTACTCATTCAAAAGCGCTTAGCCAGTGATTTTGATAGTTTGAAGAAAGACTTTCTAGATGGTAATAGTGTTCCTATGTACAGTAATGATCGAGAACTAGATAGAGAAATGTTGTTCACTCTTATCCAGGCTATCCGTACAGTACATAACTACTACGCAGTGCATCTGGATAAGATTGTTTATTGATGCGCATCCTAATCATTCCTGACTGCCAGATTAAAGAGGGTGTACGCACATCACACCTTACTTGGGCAGGACAGGCAATCATTGATTACAAGCCTGATGTAGTTGTTAACCTAGGGGACTTCGCAGACATGCCGAGCCTCTCTAGCCACGACAAGGCAGGTAGTAAGTACTTTGAGGGTCTACGGTACAAGAAGGATGTAGAGGCTGCCAAAGAGGCTATGAAGGCCCTTCTAGACCCATTGCGAGAGAAGCAAGCACAGCAGAAGAAGAACAAGGAAAAGATCTACTGCCCTCGCTTAGTGATGTTGATGGGAAACCATGAAAATCGCATCAACAGGGCAATCAACAACAACCCTATGCTTGAAGGGATGCTTAGTAACCAGGACTTATGTTATGAAAAAGATTGGGAAGTTCATCAGTTTCTACAGCCAGTGTTTATCTCTGGTGTTGGTTTCAATCATTACTGGCCTGTCGGTGCTATGGGCCGTCCTGCTAGCAGTGCAGCAGTAATTATCAGTAAGCTACATATGTCCTGTGTAGCTGGGCACCAGCAGGGTAAGCAGGTTGCCTATGGTAAGAGAGCAGATGGTAAGGCCCTATGTGCCATCATTGCAGGTTCCTACTATCTACACGATGAGAGTTACATGGATCAACTAAGCAACAGACATTGGCGAGGCTTAGTGGTTCTTAATGATGTTAAGGATGGTTGCTTTGATGAGATGTTCCTAAGCATCGAATACCTTGAGCGTAAGTATGACAACCTATCAAAATAAACTACACTCAATGATTGAGTTCATTGGTACATCTTTCGATAGCCCAGAAGATGTGACCACATTTCTAGAGATCTCAATTGAAGACTTGGTAAACCTATTCCCAGATAAACTTGTTAAGATGTATCCCCGTGTATATGTACCAGATGTAGATGAACAGGAAGAACTAAATGACAATGAAGAAGATGAGGCATGGGACGGTTACAACGAAGGAACCGAAGAAGACCTTTGGGACAAAACCGAAGAAGATCTTGAATGACACAAAATATGAAGAAGCCCTTGAAGAAATCAGTGAGTTCAAATACGGACATGAAGATACAGAGTTGCAAGACCTGCCATTACCGCCCCACAGGCTTAACTTCTATTGATGATGCACTACCTATCTGCTGGACTTGTTTAGGTACACAGGCTGCAACAGGATTCCCTTTACCCTTCTGGAAACCAAATGAAAATCTCTGACATTAGTGTTGAGTTCCTTGATTACTGTGGTAGTGATCTTAGTGTTGTCAATGCAGCACGAGTATCCTTCTCAAAGGCTAGTGAGTGGGAAGGTACTAAGGTAACGATACTTAACTCTGAAGAAACCTTCACCATTAATCAACTGTCTGGTAAGGATGTAAAGCTTATCAACTACCTTGCCAAACACAAGCACCTTAGTCCCTTCAACCATTCATTCCTATCCTTCCGCGTTAAGGCCCCAGTGTTCGTAGCTCGTCAACTTGTTAAGCACAAGTTTATGCCGTGGAATGAAGTGAGTCGTAGGTATGTAGATGATGAACCAGAGTTCTATTTCCCTGCTGGCTGGCGTGGTCGTAATAAGGATAAGAAGCAAGGAAGTACAGTGGACATTGTTTCACCAGTGACAGTTGTAGATCAGGACAGCACCCGGTGGTCCCTCTCTCAATACAAGTCACTGCTAGAAGAAGGTGTAGCCCCAGAGCAAGCACGCATGGTGTTGCCTCAGAACACAATGACAGAATGGATTTGGAGTGGAACACTAGGGGCCTATTGTGATATGCTACGCCTCCGCTTGAAGGAAGACACACAAGAGGAAACACGTAAGGTTGCACAACTCATTGCTGTTGATGTAGAGAGTGCATTCCCTGTTAGTTATAACGCTTTGCTAGGAGAAACAAATGCCTGACATCTCCATGTGTAGTGGCTTTGAGTGCCCACAGAAAGAACAGTGTTACCGCTACACTGCAACACCAAAGGAACACTGGCAATCCTGGTTCAATAAGCCACCAGCACATGAAATCACTGGTGATTGTGAATACTTCGTATCTAATCAATTTCAATTAAAGGAAACAAAATGAACTTCACCCAAGAATTTGAATTCACCTGTATCGAAACAACCGATGGTAATGCAACACAAACAGTAAAGCGTATTGTTTCAAATGGTGTACCCTACAATGATATTGTAGATTTATTCCTAGACTTCCTATCATCATCCTATGGTTATCCAATCACACTAAGTCGCCTACTGGATGATGTTGAAGCACAAGGAGAACAGTTCTAAGTGAACTACCCTCCTGAGTGGACAGAGGGTAGGTATAACTCCTTCATCACTAGTGTACTTAGGTCAGGGGCACGTAAGTGGCCTAACAAGTGGAAGGCACTAGAGGCAGCACGTAACGGTCAAGGCGTTAATGCTGCTACAGGACGTAAGGCAATGCTCTACACCTGCGCTAGTTGCTCTAAACTGTTCACTGCTAAGGGTGTAGAGGTAGATCACATTGTTCCTGTTGTAGACCCCCTAGAGGGCTTTACAACATGGGACAACTACATAGCCCGCCTCTTCTGTTCAACAGATAACCTGCAAGTCCTATGCAAACCATGTCACAAAGTAAAAACACTATGCGAGAAGAAACAAAGATCACCAGCCAAGAAGCAGAAGACTGGGTTGAAGCAGGCTACTTCTACGCGATCTACACGTTCGAAGAGTTCCTCAAGTCCAAAAGATTCGGGCACACCATCTGGCAAGACCTTAGTACGGAAGCCAAGGCGATCATTCGTCGCCAAGTAGCTCTAGAACAAGTACAAGCAGAAGGTCATTTATGATTATTTCATTAGGTTTAATTACCGGCTTCATGGTTGGTATTGAGTTTCCAGGATCAGATGGTATTTCATGTGTCATTGATCTAGGTATTATCCGGTTAGTATTTCAAAAGGAAGAAGAATGACAGAAACACCTTGGTCAACCATTGGCTATTTAGTTTACAAGCGTACCTATTCCCGTCGAGTAGATGAAGCAGACATTAACAGCCGCACAGAAGAGTTCCCAGAGACCGTAGAACGCATCCTACGCAGCGCAGACAAGCAACTAGGGGTAGGGCTTACCTCAGAGGAAGAAGATCGCCTACGGGGCTATCTAACAAGCCTGAAGGGTAGTGTTGCAGGACGCTTCTGGTGGCAGATGGGAACAGAGACAGTAGATCGCCTTGGCCTATCATCCCTACAAAACTGTGCCTTCACAACAATTGATAACCCCATTCGTCCCTTCACCTGGGCAATGGACATGCTGATGCTAGGTAGTGGTGTTGGCTATAACATCCAGAAGAAGAACATTGATAAACTTCCTCCTGTTAATCTGGACTTTACTTGTCCTACCCGTAGTGATGGTTCTGACGCTGATTTTATCGTTCCAGATAGTCGTGAGGGCTGGGTTAAGTTACTTGCTAAAACGCTTAAAGCAGCTTTTCTAAGTACAGGTGCTAAGACCTTCACCTATAGCACCAAGATGATTCGTGGCAAGGGTGCTCCAATCAAGGGCTTTGGTGGTGTAGCTAGTGGACCAGAAGACCTATGCTGGGGCATTGAGCAAATCAGTAAGGTCTTAGAGAAGAGAGCAGGTAAGAAGCTACGACCTGTTGATGCCCTAGATGTTATGAACATTATTGGTGCTGTTGTTGTTGCTGGTAACGTCCGACGTAGTGCTCAGATTGCAATTGGAGATTCAGATGATGTTGAGTATTTACTTGCTAAACGATGGGACCTGGGAAACATCCCATCATGGCGAGCCATGTCCAACAACTCCGTGGTCTGTGACGATGTCTCTGACTTGCACGAATTCTTCTGGGATGGTTACGAAGGTAAGGGTGAACCCTACGGTCTTATCAACCTTAAGCTCAGCCGAAAGGTTGGTCGTCTCGGAGAAACTCAATACCCAGATCCAAATGTTCAAGGATACAATCCATGCTTGCATCCGGATACTCTAGTTAGTACAGTATTCGGACAGAAACGTATTGCTGACATTACAGAACCTACATATGTCTACACCATGCTGGATGATGGTTCACTAGGTGTAAAGAAAGCAACTGCTTCTTGGATTAGTAAGAAAGATGCTAAGACTATTAAGATTAAGATTAATACTGGAGCAGAGGTAACCTGTACTCCAGACCATAAGATCTTCTCTGCTGGTCGTGGTTGGGTAGAAGCTAAAGACTTACAGATTGGTGAGAAGGTTGTACACCTATCACGTACTCGGCGTGGTGCTCAATATTCAGGTGTTCGTCTTACTTCACAACCAACAGCACAACAGATTATGGAACATCGGTTAGTGTGGGAAGGAGTGTTTGGCTTTATTCCAAAGGATCATGATATTCACCACGTTGATGGTAATACTCACAACAATAGTATTGAAAACCTAGAGTGTCTCAGCCATTCAGAACATTCAACAGTAACCCGATATAGTTGTGATAACAATCACCAGCAGCATGGTTTAAATGGTGACTTCATCTCTACAGAGAGTGACTATACAAAACCAATTATTAATATTCCAAAAGAGTTACGTACAGGTTTAACTAACTGGCCTATTGTTGTTGGTATTGAAGAGGGTCCCATTACTGACGTGTATGACATGACAGTTGAAGACACTCATAACTTTGTTGCTAACAACATCATTGTTCATAACTGCGCTGAGCAATCCCTGGCAGATTACGAAACATGCTGCCTCGCAGAAGTCTTCCTCCCCAACATCTGTAGTCGAGAAGAGTTCCTAGATGTATGTACTCTTCTCTACCGCATTAACAAACATAGCCTAATGCTCCCATGTCATCACCC
>Ga0209354_10001476_pt1 | contig 10341 bp, 19 predicted proteins | sample LauGreSpBDMM15DD_2_FD_187562 | JGI IMG/M metagenome (GOLD analysis project Ga0209354, IMG submission 187562) | Freshwater lake microbial communities from Lake Michigan, USA - Sp13.BD.MM15.DD (SPAdes) (version 2) | ecosystem: Environmental > Aquatic > Freshwater > Lake | place: Lake Michigan...
TGTAGAACTTCTTGAGCTGAGTCACGAACCCAGAGTTCTCACGGGCGAGGGCAGTTCCCGCCTGGTATACGGACTCGAACCTCGTGCACTCGAGGGTCCACAGGTTCTTGGTGGGATCCGGCCGCCGAATCTTAGGGTTCACAGGGATGTATGGGGCAAAGGTCAGAACAATAAGCTTGAAGAGTTGCCAATACATTGCTGGGTCAACGACAGTGTTCTTTAACGAAGGGAGAGCATGTACTGCGTGGAGCGCACGAGCGCCACAATCTCATCCTGGATATTGCGCAGGTACGAGTCGCGCGGGAGCTTCAGGGACCGAATCTGGGACAGAAGAGACCGGAAGTAGAGCTTCGGGTTCCGGGCGATCGTCTTCCGACCGTACTTGATCTTGCGGAACCGACCGTACTTGCCCATGACGCCCTCGGCATACGCGTCGAGCAGGGGGATGATGCCCTCGTAGTACGCCTGGAGAGCCTTGTGCTCGGCATACGACTTGGTCGTGAGGTGAAACGCGTGGGACTGGGTGCGAGAGTTCATAAGAAGACCGACAAACTTTGGCGCGTTCATTCTTTCTAGTTACACAGAAATATTCATGAGGTCTTGAAACTCGTACTCGAGGCGGCGACGGCAGGCTAGGTGGCTCGGGTCCGTTATGCACTTGCGCCACGTCCGCTGGAGGACCTGGGCGTGGTGGTTCATCATCACCATCTCGGTGCGGAGTGGCGTGTAGGCCACGTCAACGTAAATCTCTCGAATGTTGTCCAGGACCCTCTCCATGTGCCGATCGGGGTCCCGAGGATAAGGAACGTTGATGGCTGCAAAGACGGCGTTGTGTATCACGACGCAAGCCGCCCGGAGGATTTTGATAACCTGCGTCCCTTCGTACCGTTCCATCATCTCGTGGAAACCATAGTCTATGGCCGTCTCGATACCCATAAGACATTCGGTATGTAGGTGGTCCTCAAGTTCCCAAAATGTCCGGTTGGTGTTGACAATAAGTTGAAACTCCAAGTTTCTAAAGAGTTCCAACTCAAAGTCGTCGAGCTGAACGTCCACTGCGGCGTAGAGTTTCCGGGGGGCGTTCATTTGTGTGTGGAGTCCTCTTCCTCTTGGAAGGACTGGCCCTCACGGGACTCGAATTTTTTACCAATTTACGAATCAAATTGGTCGCACTATTCGTGGAGAGACCAGCCTTCTCGAGGTTGGCCATAATCCTGGCCCGAGTTTTGTTCGTGGGTTCTCCATAATAAAAACTCACATTTCCCCGAGCCAAGAGGTTCTGGACGGATCCGGGAATTTGTGGAACCAGGATGTCCGTGACATAATTCAATTTTGGAACAGAATTACCAAGGGCATTTTTTACAAGAGCTATGTAATTCTTGGGACCCATATAATTCCGAGTCTTGGTCATGAGGTTCTTGGTATATGTCCCACTTTCCAGATTGAAGGTAATTTTGTTTCCTAATTTAGAGAGTTCCCCGGCCGCTACTATGACCCGTCCCTGATTTCTGGTCGGTAATTGAAAGTGGCGGGAACCAGCCTCGAGTTTGTTGAGGACTTGGACAAAACTCTTATGGTACCTATTCGTTTCGGGATTGTATTCTATGAGGTACAGGTAGGCGCCGTCCGGGAGAGTCTTGACGTTTGTGTTTCGGTACGTCCTATTTTGATTCAAATTTGCACGAACCTGCCCGTAGTATATTTTGGGCCAGTGACTGGGAATACCTGTGACGTGGTTTTCTTTGAGGATTTTCTGGACGCGCTCGATGGCGTTTCCACGGTTGACGACGGGCCAGGGACGACGAGGGTTGTTAAAGAGACGACTAACATTGAGTGAAGGAACGCTCATTACATTTTACACACATATTAATTGACGTCCATGTCCTGCGTGGAGTCGTCGAGGATGGGGTCGTAGGCCGGCCAGCAGACCATCTCCTCGTGGATCTCATTCTCGAGGCGGGCGACGGCCGCACGGTTCGTGGCGATGATGCCGCGCATAAAGTCGCAGTACTCTTGGCCGATCGGGCTTGTGTGGTCGAAGGGCTTGTTGGCCTCGAGCATCGCGTCGATGGCTGCCGTCTCCTTCGACTCGGCGGTGTGCTTGGCCATGCGCAGGTTCACAAGCTCCTGACTGTGGCGATCCCATCGTTCAATTGCAGAAAGCTCGAAGTAGGCATCGACCGCTGCAGCCTCGAGGTTTCCGCCGGCGTAGTCCCAATCGTCGATACTTTGGATGTGTTCGTTGGTTATGTTGTTCTGCACGTAGCTGGCCATCGAGTGATACATCGATGGGCAGATTGCGGAGGGAAGGAAACGCTCAAACTCGGAGTAGGTCCAGATGTAAACCTTGTTGCCGAGGGTGTCCCATGAGCACAGGAGGCTGTTGTCCCAATCGAGGCGGGCCATTGTAAGTTTTAGGTGTTTTTCATATGGGTTTCAGGAAACTGGCTCGGGGCGGACACGTTTTTCACCAGACCTGCAGGGTCTGTGGGGCGAAGCCCCCGGGAGACTCTCACGAGTCCCCCTCCTCGGCCTCCTCCTTCTTGGTCAGCATGGTCAGAGTAATCTTGAAGGCGTTGGAAGCTGCCGCCTTCCCGGGGATCTTGTTCTCAGAAGTCTCGTTGATGGCTGCCAGGAAAGCCTTGTACATGGCGGTTCCCTCGACAGCCTCCTTGAGCTCGGCGTTCGCCTCCTTCAGGTCAGCCTTGAGGTCAGTCACGCGGTCGAGAGCCTTCATGAGGGTCTTGGAAGCGGTAGCCATTGATACCTGTTTCAGGGGCCAAGTTTTTATCTGGGTTCAGTAGTAGAATGAACCGTCCAAAACGCACGGCAACAATCCGAGCGGAAGAGGAACGGATGGCGCGAAAAGTAGTGACGACCTCTAATAGAAATACGTTGCGAGAATTTAAACAAAAACTCAACCAAGGCCTGAAGCTCTCTAAGTACGAACAGGCGGAGCAGACGGAGTTGTTGCAAAAACTCGCGAACGCCGGAGAGAACACGTCTCCGTACGCAAAGATCGCAACGAAAAGAGAGCCGACCGTCCCCGGGCAGCCCCGAGTAAAAAAAATGAAAATGGTATCCGACGCTAATGTCGCCAAGTCCTATTACCTATTATCTATTGCCATGGGAAACGTAAGCGGTATCCCGGTCGATCCTAATCAGAAGGCGCGCCTCGTGAATGCTGCCCGCAAATTCAGACTTGCGACCAAGCATCAACTCGCATCCTGGGCGGGAAGTTTCCTAGAGACCGCAGGTTTCAACACGGGAGCCAAGCGCAATCAGGGCGTCGAAGTCGAAGACGGCAAGCAGAAAGACAAGCCTAATGGTGGCGTGTCATATGGAAACCCTAAATGGCTCATTTACAAGAATGGAAATAGTTCACGTCCGCGAACGGCGCCGACTATTTTCCTCAAAACCGCATGGGACATGGACCTCATAAAGGGTTCGAACGCCGTCGCCAAGTCCCGCCGCGTGATGCCCGCCAACCTCGCCAAGAATATGACCAACCTGGTCGCATTCACTGAAACTTTAATAAATACACCAAACGATACAGCTGGAAACTCGAACGAGGTATTGGCGGGTAAAACGAAGGGCACGACACAGATTCAACCGGACATAATACTCACTATCCCTGCAAAGCACGAAATTCACATTTACGAACTAAAAATCGGCGCGGGTAAAAAGGAGACGATTCCGGCCGAGGCTATTCAGCTTGCCAAGATGAAATATATACTCGACGTTCATCTGGCAGATGAGGCGCCCAAGTGGAAGGTTATACCCCATTTCCTTCCGTGGCGTTTCGGTCAAATGAACACAACTTCTCTGAACTTCAAGAATTGGGAAACAACTCAGCTCAAAGGCGTGAAGAAGATTGCGGACGCGCTTGTTGCGTGGGCTGCTGCCAATCCCGACGAGCGTGGGTCTTACAGGATTATTCGATCGACGAAAAATAACACCCCACTGCGCAACTATTTGAATGTCCCAACTGTTAATCGAGTATTAAATCTGTCGCATATAGGGCGTATCGGCAATGCGGCGAGTGGAGCCAGGACCGTCGCGGTTGAGTCGTTCAAGAGACAGATTTCAAATCAAATGAACGCGGCGGGCATCAACGGCGTCAAGGCCTATCTACTACTCGCCGGAAAAAACGCGAGAATTCCTTCTCGTGTCAACATCCAACGCGCTCTTTTGGCCGACCTCAAGAAACAGAGTGCTTTTTATTTTGCAAATATAACGAATCAGTCTCTGATTCCACAATATTTCATAAAGCTACGCCTTTCGAACCCTAGGAATTCAGCCGCCTCCGAGGTGAGTGGTTACGCACGCGGAGCCCCAGGGTCCATATCACGCGACGTCTTGAAAGCGCGTCTTGCGCGCTCTGCGAGTATAGCAGATGCGTTTGTGAGTGCAACGCGAGCCATCAGTCAAAACCCAGACCCAGAGCTTGTTGATCTCGTAGATAACGTAAAAAAGCTACTCGAAACGGGTGGCATCGCCTTCTCAAACACCAACTATAACGCTACCACGCGCAATATTCTCAATGCCGTTAGGGCGAACCGAGAACTTCAGGCAAACAGGGTATACGCCAAGTTTGTTAACAAATTTGGGAACTCTGCCAAGAATTTGGCGTCGAAGGCCATTCTACAGACTCTCACAGCGAACCAGTCGCTCACCAACAATACCAGAACAAGGGCTCAATTTCTACTTGAGAACTTCAATGCGGGTATTAACGCGGCCCGTGCGCGTGCGCTGCGCGTTCCCACAAACAGACGGGCCTGAAATAATATCGAGTAAATATATGGCGGGTCAAACACTAGCTGAGATGCGTGCAGCTGCAGCTGAAAAAAAGAAGAAGGCGGCGAATCGCCACGCCAAGTTCTTGGAGACGAAGAGGGTACAGGTCGCCGCCCTCCCAACGGCCCCACTCGTGTTCCTCGCCGAAAACTATGTAAACCCAATAACCCTCAACTTTCCAAAAAGTACTATAGTCTATGAGGTGCGGAATCGCACCACGGGGAGGAAGGACTATTATGATAAAAAGACATTCTTCATGTTGATGAAGATGTTAACCAACGACTACAATCTCCTGATGCGTAGTCCAAAGGCGCCCATCCCAGGCGCGCGCAATCCAGTGACTCGTGGACTCATCTACCCTCGGAACGTCCGTCGCGTGACCGTCAAGCCCAAGGCCAAGAGTCCCAGCAAGTCGGTGGCGGCCCGCAGGATCCAGTCGGCTGTCCGAAAGCACCTGTCAAAGAAGCCCAAGACCCCTTCGCGCTCCAACTAAAGGAGTAATTTCCATCTAAAATTAGAATGGACCCATACGGAGCCCTAGGGATCCAGAGGGGAGCCTCTGACGCTGACGTCAAGAAGGCTTACCGAAAACTTGCTATGCAGCACCACCCAGACAAAGGCGGTGATCCAGAGCAATTCAAACAGATTCAGGGCGCCTACGACATCCTGTCCGATCCCCAGAAGCGCCAGAACTTCGACCAGTTTGGAAGCGCCGACGGTCCCCAGGGAGGTCCCGGCCCCAACATGAACGACATTTTCAGCCAGATGTTCGGTGGGTTCCAGCAAGGTCCTAGAGGTCCCGTCCGTCGCGCAAATCACAGCCACCAGATTCACATCTCGCTAGAGGAGTCTTATCGTGGGACGACCAAGAACCTCAAGATCAACCTGACCAAGCCGTGCTTCGAGTGTCAGACCAAGTGCCAGCACTGCCACGGTCGCGGGATGGTCCACATCCAGATGGGACCCATGGCCCTCCAGCAACCCTGCCCCGGATGCCAGGGTCAGGGGGTCCGGTCATCGGGTGGCTGTCAGTCCTGCAATTTCAAATCAAAAAAGGTGGAGACCCTAAATCTCGAGCTCAAGATCCCACCCGGTGTGGAGTCCGGGAATGTCATGATGGCGCATGGACTCGGTGAGCAACCCCAGAAGAAGGATGAAGAGCCGGGAGATCTCGAGTTCCACATCAAGGTTGGAGAACACCCCGAGCTCTTGCGCCAGGGAACGGACATCATATTTCAGACTAAAATTGCATTCGAGGATTCAGTCAATGGAAAAAAGATTCAGATCCCACACTTTGACGGGCCAATCGAGATTGACACGGCAGACTGGGGAGTCTTGGATCCTCGTGAAGACTATATAATTCCCTTCAAGGGGTTCAAGACGAATGGGAATGTGGGACGGCTCAGGGTTTTGTTCAACATTGTGTATCCTCATTCAAAAACTAAATTCAATCTGACCCGAGTTGCGATGCCACAGTCATCGCAATAGCCATAACGGCCGTGAGACCACTGATGGTCGCCTGGTCGACCACGAGATGGACGGCTTCGTCCACATTTACTTTCGCATGGTGGAATGCGAAATCGTTCAGAGCATCTGGGACGAGGCCGAGTGTCGCCGCCCGTACCACATGCTTTTTGATGAGTGTGCCCGACCTGATGGTCCGCTGGGCCACCGGGTGACGCTGGACTCGCCGGATCGCTATTCTAACGTGGACACAGTTCATTTACTACTATACGTCAACAAGTTCTAAGGCGCAGAAAAAGGCGCAGGTCAGCGGGTACTCGCGGAAGGCCACGTATACAAATGGCCACAGAAGCGCCGCCACAAGAGAGTTGGTGAGCGCCTGGTTCATTCTTCGTTGTCAAACAGGTTCCTCTGGGACGACTGACTGTAGGAGGACACGTTTTTTGAAAGAGTCCGTTCATTACACTGAGGTGACCTCCGGCTCGCCATCGTCTTCTTGGTCTTGGATGGTCGCCTCGCGCGAGTAGCACTGTACCCTGCTCCCTATGGACTTGGCGCCAAGGGGTGGCTCTGGCTCGCGCGAGTGGAAGCGCAGAATACACTTCTTGGGCATGAACCCAACCTGAGTCACGCGGTAGAAGTAATCGTTGCCATTCTCGATGAGCTCCCAGCCGATAGGCTGTTCCGGGTCGTAGACGGACTGGATAGACCCGTCTCGGCACACGATGTAGAGCTCGTTCTGCTTGGGCTGGCACTCGAGACGATCGCCCATCCCGTATGTCGAGACCGTCCGGTAAAGACCGGGACCGGGCGGGTACAGGGGCTCGATCGCCTCGGCGAAAAACTTGAGTCCGGGAGACATGGTGCGTGCCATACTAGTCGCTCGTGGAACCCTGGCCGTGGCGAGACACGAATTTCTCGCGCTGAGCCTCCTTGATGCGGACAGCCTTCTTCGTGTAGATGGCGCGCTCTTTGTTCTTGCGGGCCGAGTCGCGTTTTTGTTCACGTTTTGAGGGCTCACGCTCCATTACTTGATACCCACATTCATATATGTGGCCACCTCCAGACACGAATTTTCCTCCCTGCCCATAGTAGAATGGAATTCTCCTTTCTCAAGTTGCGCACCAATTCTCACAAGTTTCGCGCCATCCTCACCCAACCTGAAATCAACGCCGTTCTTGACAAGTTCGTCCATCGATTGCGTTCAATTCAGATATTGAATATAAAAGAGTTCCCAGAGGTCCAGGACGAGTACCACGAAGAGATGGATCGCATCGTCGCAGATGCCCGTGAGGCCCTCAAGGATAAATTAAGAAACAAAATTAAAAAGAAGCAAAGCGACCTAGGCCCCGTCGTCATCGATGGGGTCATCTACCGGATGGTGGGCTAGACGGTGGCGAGCCATCTCCGCAGAGAGCTCCTCAACGCGGTCCCATGCGATCCGGCACTCCTGTGCGTCCTCGAAGTTGTAGCAGATGTTATTGGCGTGCTGAATTGCCCTCTTGATGTCGGCCGGCCTCACTTGGGAGCGGCGGGGAGCGGGACGACCCGCACTGTCCCCGGTCGAAAATTTGTGTGAAGAGCAAGCCAGGATCCTGAGTGACAGCATATAGAGGTAAGCGCATTTTAAATATCAAAATGACACGCATCATCCTCAAAGCCTCTGATATCGCGGCCATCATCGGCCGGAACCAGTACAAGCCCCGCCATGAGGTTCTCAACGAGCTCTGGAAGAAGCATCGCCCGGACACCTTCACGGGCAAGACCAAGAAGGACCAGGCCGAGGAGACTCTCAAGATGTCCCTGGACGCTCAGCGGGTCCTGGATTCGGCTGTGAAGATCCACGCCAAGTCGTCTGACGAGGTCCAGAAGGTCTTCCGCGAGGCCCAGGAAAAGGTCAATTTAGATTCAAAATTGAATGAGACCCAGAAGGCTGAGGTGATTGAGCACATCCGGTCCAAGGTGTACACCAGCCATGGGACTCGCACGGAAGACCGGACGGCCGACAAGGTTGTGGCTGACACGGGTGTGCGTCTGGAGCGCGACGACGCCTTCCACACCTTGCCCATCTGCCAGCTCGACGACAACAACTACGTCATCGTGGGCAAGGTGGATCGCATCGAGGTGGCGCCGGACGGTTCGCGGACCCTCGTCGAGATTAAGAACCGGACGAACCGCCTGTTCCGGCGCGTGGTTGACTATGAAAATATCCAGATTCAGGTCTATCTGCAGATGCTGGGTCTTGTACATGCTCGGCTCGTCGAGCAGTACAACAACCAGGTCGCAACTCACAATGTTGACCGTGACGAGGAGTTGTGGGCGAATGAAGTTATACCAAAGTTGAAGGAGTTTTGCGCCGAGCTAAACGAGTGCCTGCGGGACGTTTAGGCGTGAACCTGCACGCGGCCCTTCACAAAGTCGTCAAAAGTGATCACGTACACGGTGTCGTCGTCGTCCTCCTGGCTCTGCAGCTCCCATCCCTCGCCATCGACAAACTCGGTCACCAGGCAGTCCACGAAGCGCGTCGTCTTCTTGGACTTGACCGCCAGGGTCACGTGGTGGCCGACCAGGGACTCGAACCAGTCCTCATAAGTCTCCAGCTCCTCAGCAATGTGGTCGCGATCCTTTGCCAGCTCAAGAACAGCCTCAATAGCCTCCATTTGTAATAGAACAAAGGTTCGACTTTTTATCTGTCCACAGAGTAGGATGATGCACCTTCGCCTCGCGGCGACCATCGCAACTTTAGGGTTTGTCTTCACGAGCCGCCCGTGGCTTCAGTGGTTGAATACACTCGGTCCAGAGGTTGGACTTCTCGTCAAGCACGTTGTCATTCTATTCTCTATATTCCTTGTCGGTTTGGTCGACCCACACATCAAGTTTGTGCATCATCGCCAGGTTTTCGGGGCTCTCCTCGTGTACGTGTCATTCGTCATGATTTTCAATTACCAATCAGGCTGGATTCAGGACGCAAACGCGGAGAACGTCGAGAATCAGACCGTCGACGGTGCTGTGTATCACCGAGCTCGGGAATCTTTCAAACTGAGCCCTGAAGTCTCTCGGATCGTAACCTTTGTGATCGTCCCTTTCCTTCTAGTGCTCGGGGGGTCGAAACTTCTTAGGAACGGACAGAAATTAAATGTTGATTAAAACTAAAATGGGAAAGTACGCAAATATTTTCAAGGAGAGCGCTGCAGGCGGCGCCGGTTTTCTGACCGCCTTTAGCGGCGCGCTTCTGCTCGGCATGGCGCTCGGCATCCCGGGCCTGATCCTGGTGACTCGTGAGAACAAAAAGCCCAAGTCGAAGCGTGACATGACGCTCTTGATCCTGGGGTTCATTCTCATGATTCTGGGTGCGGCGATCGGACTCGGATTCAACGCGGGAGGAGTTGTGAATGGTATCCAGAACCAGTTTTAGATTTCAATTACAAAATTCAAAGTACACCACTCGTCTTCAAGGGCTCTGCATCGCTTGCCCCCAGTTTGAACTCTTCCAAGTCCAAACCCTGGGTACCGCGTCTTGAAGTCCTGCTCGGGCTCGTCGGCCCACTGCCACTTGTCTAGGTGGCGGTCGCTGTAGTAGTCGCCGTAATAAAACACCTCTTCGATGTCTTCGAGCGATGCGCCGTAGGCGCGCATGACGCGCAGAGTCTTGTCGAGGTCGATAAAGTCGTCGATGACCTCCTTGAATATTCTTGCGTGCCACTTTTTGGGAAACTCTTGTGCAAACTCGCGAGCCTCCTCAAAGGCTTCATCGAGCGCATCACCAAAGAGTTCGGCGCACTTTGTCTCAAAAGCCTCGGCGCTCCACTCCTCGCGGACCTTGTGGAACCCTGCAAAGTGGATCGGCCGTCTGCACATAGGACACGCCGTTCCATTGACACCCTTGAGGTACCAGGACTTGATGCAACCGTTGCAGAAGCTGTGGCCACACGACAGATTGCAACACTTTCCAGCGGGAACGTCCGCGTAGCAGACTGAGCACTCCATGAGTTCTAGGATTGTCCAAGAAAGTTTGTGGAGTGCCTGAGTTTTAGGGTTTCAGGAGTGGCTGTGGGAGGACACGAATTTTTACAGTTACTG
>Ga0209354_10001477_pt1 | contig 10339 bp, 4 predicted proteins | sample LauGreSpBDMM15DD_2_FD_187562 | JGI IMG/M metagenome (GOLD analysis project Ga0209354, IMG submission 187562) | Freshwater lake microbial communities from Lake Michigan, USA - Sp13.BD.MM15.DD (SPAdes) (version 2) | ecosystem: Environmental > Aquatic > Freshwater > Lake | place: Lake Michigan, USA...
TAACTCATCAGGACCATTTGCCGTTCGCGGACCAGTTGATAATGATCACCTAGATGGCGGCGGGTATATTGGAAACAACTATCTAAACTCCAACGTCAATTTTACTTCTGGTGTGGGTACTTTATATCCAGCGCCAGACATTGTTTATCAGGTAGCCACTAACGGTTCTGAATTCATTTGGCAGAACGTATTCTCTGAAATTGTAACAGGAACTGGAACGAACGTTGACGTTGAATATTATGTCACCAGCGAATTTTGGGTTGATTCCGACACAAATCTTCCAACAACAAACAACGTTAAAGTTTACGGAACCCAGAAGGGTGGATCATTTGGTCAACCAAGAACCCAAGCCACAAATAATACCTTTGATTATAAGGGTAAGATTGTATTAAAAGATAAGAGTGTAAATGGCATTTACCTAGTAAACTATTCTGTAAAGATTGATGGCCTTAATGGTAACCCAACGGTTGATCCGCTGAATCCCGCATCTCAACCTATCGAATACGGTGATCCATATGAAGGCTGGCCTATGTGGCGTCACATGGGCGAGAATGAGTTTGCAATTGCCGGCGATGCCTTACATTGGATAACCGACGCATTCTATATTCTTAAAGAAGCCGATCCATATTCCGTAGTAACTCCTACAGCCACCGTAGAAAATCCGAATCCAACTCCAGTACCATTATGGCAAACCGCATATGATAGAAGTATTGAGGTATGGAAAGAATGCTGTAATCAAGACAGCAATTCAACTCATATATTCTTAGCTGGATCAAAGGGAGAATATAATAATTTCCCCCTCACATACTCATACTCTTACGGTAGAACAAACCTTGATGATCCAACCACATCTTGGAATTACCTTAGTGCTGCAAGTTCAGACTTAAATATTGATGCTGAGTATACCGCTAAACGAACTACAGCGGGTTGGATTCAGTTTGAAACTAAAAATAGAAATGCTGTAATTGGTACTGGCGCAAATATTCGGTATGGACTTTCTTTTGAAAACTCACCATTGTTTCTTAACATATTGGCTGGTAGTAGTCTTCAGTTGGCATTATATACAGACCCATCCTCAGTAAGCACTAACGTTCTTTGTAGTCTTGAGATTATTGATAACGCTAATATTTCACATATTGCAGTTTCATTGGCTACGAATGGGACTGGGAAAACTCCCGTAACATTCAAGAACGTCGCCATGTCTTCGTTCTTGGGATTCCCAACTACTTCTGAAGATAAACTTACAGTGGGTGTTGACTTTGGTGATTGGTCTACCGATGTTATTATTGTACCATCAGACCAATACGTTATTCCACCGTATAGTGCCGTAACGTTCCCAGGAAGAACTGTTGCCTTGGTTGGCGATAGTATTACATACATGAATACTTCTTGGTATAATCCAACGGGTACTGTAGGATCATTTGATTATGGTGAAGAAGTTGATATTACCACCGCCGGAGAATATTTTGGTAATTCCGGCGGGTCAGCTGATTCTCTTGGAATCAGAGTTAATGTTCCCGCCGGATATTTTGCTAAGGGTGTTACATATACAATTGTAAGTAGAGGGTTTCTTGCTGCTACTCCGAATACTCCAGCAGATATAACTGATTTCACATTACTCGGTGCGCTCAATAATAACGTTGGAACAACATTTGTAGCTAATGGAAGCGGTTCCGTGCATTCTGAAATTGTTAACCAAAATGGAAATGATGTTGTAGTATATAATCATGGGCTTGCGTCTTCTTTAGGTTCTCAATATAATCCACACAAATTTGGAATTAACGGTTACTATAACATAACGAATCTTGGAACAACCGACTGGAATTTCTGCGCAGGAACCACTGGCGTTACATATGCTGTTGGAGATACGTTCTTATGTAAGGCTATTCCAGCATATAGTGATACAGCGGGTTGGGCTGAACGTTGCGGATACTATGAATTCTTTGGACATGGTACGGGCGGTTGGTTCACATACACTAATCAATTCCTTGGACAACGGTTACAATTAGAACCGTCAAGAGAAGATAGGATGACCGCCGAGACAATTATCCATAGCACAGAAACAACTGAATATCCAATATCAAGATATAAGAACGGAAACAACTTTGGTATCGCTGGCTCGCGTGTATTATCATGGGAATTACCTCAACAAGACGTTCTGAATAATAGCGTCTATGAAACCATGCCCATGTATAACGCAAGACGTTATATAAATGAATACAGCATAGTCTGCATGCTGGGTGGAACCAATGATATAGCAAGTGGAACTGCTCCATTGGCTATCTTCAAGAAACTAAGAGATTATGTATACGAATTCGCCGCATTGGGTAAGTGGGTTTTCTTAATCACGGTCATGCCTAGAACCAGAGACGGTTTCGGTGGCGCGTTGTATCCATCATCTGGCGGTAGCTTTGCGGATCAGGATATTAAACGTGATAGAATTTTAGAATTGAATAGAATGTTGTGTCAATGGTTTGATCCCACTGGTACCTCCTACCTTGGGGTAACGAATGGACGATATAACGATGACGCTAACTGGACTCCAGATACATTTATCGTTGGTAATTCATATAAGATTAAAACTCTTGGAACAACTAATTGGGCTTTACTGGGTGTTGTTGGTATACCCGCGATCGGTAGCGAATTCACAGTCACCGAATTATTAGAAACTCCTGGCGATGGAACGGCTTCTGCTCTTGGTCCTGCCGCGAGATCTGCCAATGTATGGTTGACTGATGTGTATGGAGATCTTCTTGGTCCTGCAAATAATTATGATCCAGCTGGACATTTATCTGCCTCAGAAGCAACTATTGGTGCCAATTATCAAACCGCAGCAACTCTAGGTAATTATAAAGTTGGTCAGGATGGCGTTGTATTTTTATATGACGGACTTCACCCAGCACCTGGTGGTGCCATGACCATGGGGCGCAAGTTGGCGAATACAATGATCGCTGCAGGTGTACCTTCTACAACCGCATTATATCCAACGGGTTCTAATTTGATTGGTAACCCAAGTATGACTTGGTCAGACACTACGAATAAAACAGTAAGGGGATATGCTCAAGGTCTCGGAACCTTAATCGGTAATGGATACCCTTATGGTAATGTTCCAGATTATTGGCATTTTTATAGATCATCTAATTCACAAGCGAGTTTAACTTACAGTAATTTCAATCAATATACTTGGTCTGCATTATCATCAAAGTATCCTGCAATGTTAGAATATATGAATGATAGTACATGGGTTGATGGTAATGTTACTTTAACTAACATTAAAGTTGATCCAATTACTATGGAAATATCAACAGCATTAAACGCTGTGGGCGCACTACAGATAACTGTAAATATTCCTCAGGGGACTAATCGAAATCAAGCATTCTTATTAAAAACATTTATACCTAATCTTCGTGTTGGTCAATGGAATAATTATTACTTTTCTGCCGCCGATTCACTAGCAGCAGCTGCAGCAAATTCTGCTGCGTTTACTCTTTGGTATTCAACTTCCGGACCTGGCGAAACCCCAGGCGATGCTGTTCCAGCTTCAGTTAAAGCAGCTGCCGCCGCATATAATATATCAATAGGGTCGCCTTCTATAGGGGGTGATAATATTTACGCACAATATCAAAGATATATTGTTTCTGCTGCCGAATTAGCAAATACCTCTTATACAACAGGTGATGAATTGTTTGGTACTGCTGATGTTAAATATTCCGGTATAAAGAACTTATATACATGGCGTTTAGCATTAGAATTCCTCTCAGTTAATACTACCGCGAGTGGTCAGTTCGAAAGCGTCACTTCTGGAGCACCTATGTCAAGTTACGCAAATCACATGTTGTTCTGGCCTCCAACAAATATTTCTAAGATATCAATGCCACCATCTTCAAATGGGGTGTTGACAATGAGAACTCCTGCTGTGAAAGCGCCTCTTCAGGCATCCAATGAAAATGATTATTATGCTCAATTAGTTTTAGCTTTCGCCTTTGATGCAACCAGAAGTGCTGATGGTGGAAAGGGTACGATCATAATAAAGAACCCAGGAATTTATAAAGCGACAACTCCGGTAACGTATCCAACACCAACGCCATCAACGATCACGTTCGATAATACAATCGTAACACTACCAAGCGTATCAATATAATGTCAGCAAATTCAACAGTAATTAGAAATCGCGGAACCACTCCGGTCGCCATTGAAATCACTAGTGTGACTGGTGATGGATTTTCCGTAACGTCACCCTTGACATTCACTGTTCCTGCTGCGGTGGGTTTAGTGGCTGGCTCCTCTACTATTACCGCTGCATATGACGCACCATCGGAAGCAACTGGAGGCGCAAAGAAAGGGTTGATGACTTTTACAAGCACATCAATGCCGCCAATTTTCGGAGATACAACGCCTACTACTAGAACGGTTGAGTTACGGTGTACCGTTATTGATAGTATAAACGTATCCGCAACATCCCTAATATTCGACTCAACCGTAATCGGACAAGTTTCAGCAACAACTAGAACAGTGACGATCACTAATAGTGGGTTGACGTCCATGACGATCACTCCATACATATCTGCTAATTTCACTTTGGTAAGTTCAGCAGCACTTACGATAGCTGGAGGTGGAACAGCATCTGTTGTTATGCGATTTGCTCCATCTTTGCTTGGATCAACAGGTAATTTGACAGGAACGTTGACGTTAACTAAATCTACTGGGTCCTCGCTGAGTGTTGCTTTGAGTGGATTAGCCAAGGCTCTTCCTACTGTTACATATCTAACGGCATCTGGATCAAAGGTTTATGATACATTAGGTAATAAAGTCGTATTAAGATCAGTACATTGGTGGGGATTAGATCAGGCAAATACTGTGGCGATGACGAATCAAAGAGCATATAAAACAGTAACCACGGCTGGTGTTACTCATATTGGAATCATGGATGATATTAAAAATTCAGGATTCAATTCTATACGTCTAGCAATTTGTATTGACATGACTGGGGTGATTACGGGAGTATCACCTAAACCTAGAGTAATTGCACCAGGAACTGCGCTTCCAAATGGAACTGGAGGTGTAGAAACAATTTGGAATGGTTCTTATATAGATCCTGTTAAAAATCCAGATCTATTTTATCCAGGAACGAATTTAAGTTTCGTTGAATATAAAAGAGATGCAAACGGATCTCAAAGCGATCTTGTTGGGGGAGGTGTACTAACTGCTATTGAAATTCTTGATAAAGTTGTTGACTATGCCGAATACCTAGAGTTGCGAATAATTTTAGATATGCATTCTTTAGCCCCAGAGTCTAGCAATCATGACGGCACTAAAGGTAAATGGTATACAACTGCAACTCCAGCATCAGCTGGATCTCCTTTACTTGATGCTGGTGGTACTCTACCTTCTTCTCCGCTGCGTAGTGAAACTCAAACAATTGCTGCTTGGGTATTATTGGCAAATAGATATAGAAATCGTCCAACGGTTTGTGCGTTTGATATTATCAATGAGCCTTGGAATACGACTTGGGATAGGAATCCAAATCTTAATGTATACAATACGAGTTTAGTTTCATATTATGAAAGAGTTGGAGCGGCTATTCGCGATCCAGCTCTTGGCAATAATCCAGATGTCATGCTAATTCTTGAAGGTGTTGCTTCTCAAGGGGCGAACGTTAGTATTCGAGGAGCGACTGGAATGAATCCAACCAATATAGATAACGGAAACGTTGATCATACTCCGTTAGGTACTGGATTAACACCAACTCAACAAGCTGAATTGGATGCTACTAGAGCTCATGACTATTATTTTTGGGGAACTGGTTGGTCTTCTGATATGGCCATGTTAGCCACTGTTGATAATATACCTTCATATTCGCAATCAAGAGCAACCACTAAATTAATGCCAGTGATGGGCGAAATTGTAGCACCAAGTACAGTACCAAAATACCAAAATAAGGTAATATATTCACCCCATGATTATGCAACAGACGGTGCCGGTGGATTGAAGCAGTGGTTTAATCCAGGTGGGTATGTTGATTCTTTCGCTGGTGCTGGATTCTACGCTTCACATAATGGATTACCATATCCGGATAACATGGCTGAAGTCTGGCGTAGGCAATGGGGATATTTAGCTGAGCAAGATATTGCACCGCTTTGGCTTGGGGAGTTTGGTGCTAGATTTATCACCACAGAAAATCAGTATCCAAGAGATTTGGCTTGGTTAAATGCATTGGGTGCTTATTGTAAAGCACATGATATCGGTTGGGCTTATTTTGCAATGAATCCTCAGAAGGAAGCAATGCTCAGTCCTGAGACGGAAAATACAGTTGGTGGTATTATCGTAGACACTGATTTTTCAGTTCAACAACGTAAAATTACCCTGTTAACCAACGCTGGATTCTTTGATGCGTTGACCGTCAACGATGCGAAATATCGCGTTATAGAAACCGGAACTGGTTCAGCAGCATATCGCGTAACCGAAGATTCGAATCCGCGCATAATAGAAACTTAATAAATAACAGTAACAATAGGATTTAAAATGACAGTCAAGATATCTGCTCTCCCCGCAGCTTCTACTCCAAACGATTCTACAAACTCTCTGATGATGGAAGTTTCTCAGGGTAATTTTGGAGGATCATCATGGACTTCAAAATTTTTAACTGGTGCTCAACTAAAAACATACGTTGGTGCGGGAACGCAGGGACCAGCTGGAACTGCAGCAACTCTTAACGTAGGTTCGATTACAACTACCACTGGAGCCGCTGGTTCTGCCGCTGCCGTTACTGTGAGTAACGTTGGATCTTCTTCCGCTGCAACCTTCGCATTTACTTTTGCAATTCCAACAGGACCAACTGGCGCATCGCCTTCCTTTTCAATAGGAACAGTAACAGCGGGAACCGCAGCTGTGACGTTGACAGGAACTTCGCTGGCTCCAGTATTGAATTTCGTAGTCCCACCAGGAACTAGCCTAGTATCTAGGGGCGCATGGTCTAATACAAATACATATTATCCAGGTAATTATGTATTTGATGCTGGATCATCTTCTGTATCGTCAATGTGGATTTATTCTGGAACAACATCATATCCTCCTACATCAACAATACCTAAATTAGATACAGCGCATTGGACAGAACTCACTGGAGCATCGACTTCTTTACCAAGTCAAACTAGCAATACTGGAAAATTCTTAACCACAGATGGAACCTCTCCTTCTTGGTCTTTAATTGATCTATCTGGAACAAGCGTGAGTTTATCCGGAGCCTTGACCTATGATCATGGCGGTACTGGTATGAGCGTGGCTGGTACATCGGGTAATGTATTAACATCAAACGGCACAAGTTGGTTATCATCACCTCCTGGGATGACTAAAACTCGTGGCGTATCTTATTCAATGATCTTCGGAGGCTAATAAAATGGCGAACCCAAATTTAGGTAACTTAACAACTATCAGTGGTAGTACACAAATTCAAACGATAGGAACAACGGCAGCTGCAATTGTCGCCAATGTTTCCGGTTCTAATACGATATATAAAATTGAATCGTTGTATATTTCAAATACAACCGGAGCCACTATAAACGTCACGGTGACTTATTTAAAAGCGGGTGCGTCATACTACATCGCATATCAAGTTGGAGTGCCGGCAAACGCAACTCTTGACGTGATTAACAAACCAGTATATGTCATGGAAAACGACGCTCTTCAATTAACTGGCGCAAGTGCTGGCTTGTCTGCTGTATGTTCATATGAATTGATGTCATAAAATGAAACGACATAATGGCGGTATGATCGGTCCTACGATTACCACGACACAATCTGGTATTTTTGGACTATCACAATTACAAGAAGCAAAAACAACTCCAGCATCATCTGGCGGAACCGCTTCATATTCAGCCAATTATGTTTTAGTTGGCGGTGGCGGTGGAGGTGGAGGTGGTTTTAATAACCCAGGATCTGGTGGTGGTGCTGGAGGATATATAGAAGGATCTGTAGCATTATATGTAGGTGTTACATATAACATATCTATTGGCGCAGGTGGTATCGGTGGTGTAGGTGCAGCGGCGAACGGTTCTCCAGGAGTTGAGTCTACTATTATCGCAAGTAACGGATTTTCATTACTTGCTCTTGGTGGCGGATCTGGGTGTATAACTCCAAACTCTACACCTAATTCTTCCCTATCTGGGGGATCTGGTGGTGGAGGAGATGGTACTGGTCAAATATTTGGATTATCTTTATTAGGTCAGGGTAGTGTTGGGGGAATTGGTTCATTTTCTTCTAGTGGTGGAGGCGGTGGAGGGAAGGGAGGTATTGGTGGATCTGCGCCAACGGGCGCAGGAGGTCTTGGGGTTCAACCAACAAACACTACCATTAGAGATTCCCTCCCCTCTTTCTTTTTTGCTGGAGGAGGTGCTGGTGGATCATTTGCTGGAATTCTTTCTGGTGGAAGTGGTTCAGGCGGTAATGGCGGATATGGATCAAATGGATCAAATGGATTGCGTGGAGGAGGGGGAGGAGGTGCTGGTGCTGGTGGAGTATCCAGAAGCGGTGGTGCTGGTGGAACCGGAATTGCTGTTCTTAGCATGCTGACTACTAACTATAAAGGTGATGCAAATGTTGTAGGGACTTTTACTAAAGTAATCATTGCACCGTATACAACAATTATCTGGACATCTGGAACTGGATCTTACCTAGCATAATGGCTATCTATAATACTTGGCTCCCTGGCGGAAAATATTACCTCTATCCTTCAACAGATGGAGGTAAGACAAGCTCATCTGTTAGAACATCGACTGCGGAAATAACCTCAAGCGGATTTACAAACGTTGTACAGACGTTAGTGATTGATGATGGTAACTCCGGTTGGGGTACGACGTTTGATATGACGTTCCCTGCGTTCACTATGAATCAGCCTCCAAGGATAGCCTACACATCAACGGCAAATCTGAGTTTGTTGTTACGAGATTCCGATGGGTGGACTTGGAAAGCGCCCATGAGAGCGCAGAGCGTAACCCCTGGGGCAAACGTCACAAGCTACGAACGTGGCTGGGCGTGGAATAGATTTACTATTGCCTCGGGACCATCAGGAAATAGAGCAGCCTATGTAAATATTACAAATGGTGGAAGAGGTTATACTGTTCCTCCCTCAGTTACATTTTCTAAACCTCCGGAAAGTGGGACTGCGGTTCAGGCTCAGGGATATGCCGTGTTGACGGGAGATATTGTAACTTCAATTGTGATTACTTCGAGAGGTTGTAACTACGCAACCGCACCAACTGTTTCTATTGGTCCTCCGACAGAAAATTCTTTAGTTAAAGAACAAGCCACAGCTGACGCTTACATGGAGTATATAGATCCTCTCGTTTATCCAACCGAACCAGCCACTGGAGCAATCAATTTATTCCAATTACAGTTGGCGGATGGTATAACTGGTCCGGCAAATATTGTTTTGTATTATATCACAGGAAGGCGTCCAACGGTTTTATCCACGGGAAACATTAAGACCTTCAAGTTGACTACTACAGATCCAAGGGCATTCAAACTTAATGTTGGTGACTTCATATTAAATGGTGGAGAACGTCAGCCTATCAATTATCTTGGATCATTACCTTTCGGATACATGGTTGGCGGACCATCGAGATATCGTCAAAGTTCAGCGCCATATCGCGGACCATACATCGCGGGTTATCAAGATGGTACACCATGGGCTGAAATTAAAGATTTGAATGCTCAGGAAAACCTTTCCGGCATGATGGATTTCATGCTTGATGCTCAGGCGCAATTTGTGAGTAAGCGTAATGCAGCAAGAGTAAGAATTCCTGGGTTGGTTCTTGATGACATCATAGGACCATTCATGCACTGCTACTTGCCCGCAACGTGGGATAGTTTACAAACAGGAACAATTGATACTTGGATCTTTGAGGCTCCGGATGGAAACCCAGCATGGACTGGTTGGCAGTGGAGAGCCTATGATTCAATGTGTAAGACTTGGTATAGTTTAGTGACAAATTCCGTAGATTCAACCAGCGCAGCATATACGCTTTATTTGTCGAATCTAGATAAAGCCGAAACAATATCAACTAGATTTACTTACTGGTTATATGAATGGCTTCTGGCAAGACCGGATGTTAATTATGTACCATCCGGTTCGCTAGAGAAACCCTCTGAATGGGCACCTCAGGGTTGGTCGCTCGGAGATAAATTCCCAACCGATTTATACCTTGATCCATTATCTGGGGCTACGAATGCCCATGATCTGGCTCTTGCTTTAAAGGGTGCTATCTTCTCGTCACTTTCTGGCGCTGATCCTATAAAATGTAAATACATTATGTTGCGTTGTATGAGAGCCTTACGACTTATT
>Ga0209354_10001480_pt1 | contig 10320 bp, 18 predicted proteins | sample LauGreSpBDMM15DD_2_FD_187562 | JGI IMG/M metagenome (GOLD analysis project Ga0209354, IMG submission 187562) | Freshwater lake microbial communities from Lake Michigan, USA - Sp13.BD.MM15.DD (SPAdes) (version 2) | ecosystem: Environmental > Aquatic > Freshwater > Lake | place: Lake Michigan...
ATTTGTACCATTTGTGATTATTTGACTAAAAATGCTCCTTTTCAGCCGTTTTGGTGCTGAAAAAGGCAAAGTCACCATCCAACGTCACACCCTCCAACCCTGTCGCTGCCCTCCAGATTGAGCGAAAATCGCTATCCTGAGACTTGATTTCGCCTGTCTTTCCGAGTCCTCGCCACACTTTTTCCCTCCACAACGACACCAAAGCCACCCGTTTAGACCCGAACTTGGTGGTCTGGATGCGATCAGTTTCACGCAAAGACTCGACAAAAGCGGTCATTGCCTTGCCCTGGTGCTTGCCCTGGCCTGTCCTATTGAGGCCAACTTGCTGGGTATTGACAACGATTTCCGATGCCTCAACCGCTAAACTCTGAGTATTATCAAACCCCAACCGACCATTATCTAGATTAACTTTGACCATGCGAAATCCATACTTAGCACCGTCACTTCCATCCTTTTGTTTGGTGATAGTTATATTGCCACTGCCTGCATATTGATTATCTTGCAACGCTGCATCCAGGCGCTGTAACTCCAACTCAGTGTCCAATGCACCAAGCAAAGAACTATGTCCACGCAAACCCTTCGTTATATCTTTTCCAACGTGGTGGACTATCTGCAAGGCGCAGTCCAAGAGCCGCTGAATCTTTGAGAGCGAGGCAATAAAAGCACCCATATCTGAGCTGTCATTCTCGTTACCACCGCCAAACGCTCTGGCTAAAGTGTCCACTTGGACCAGCTCAAAGCGAATCTCCTCCCGCTGCACAAGGTTGCTGATGGCAAGGTGCAGCTGCTGGATGTCCTCCTTAGAGCTGCGTAGGTTGAGCTGGTGCCTGATGACATAGACCTTAGCGCCAGGCTCAGTCCTGTGATGCAGGCGGCAGGCTCTTATCCTGGCGCCAACACCACCGTGACCCTCACCGCATATGTACAGCACTGCCCCTGGCGTTGACACTTCCTTGCCCATCCAGGCCGTACCCGTAGCAATGGAATGTGCAATGTCCAAGGCAACAAACGATTTGAATGAACCTGGTGGCCCAAAGAGTGCGCTGAATCCTCTGCGAGGCAGTACGTCTTGAATCAACCACTCCACAGGTTCATCCTGGATAGTGTCCCAAGGCTCAATGCGAATCTTGCTTTCCGCTGGCACCAACTCTAACGCTGGCTCTGGCTCGAAAGCCTCGGCGTCTATCGATAGGTCTATCTCTGGCTCTACGTCTTCTGCTGCTGGTGGTGAGAGATATACGATGGACTCGGCGTCCAGCACTGGCTGCAGCCCCTTGCACAATGCCATCAGTTGAGCCTTGTCACCGCCAGCCGCAACCCACTCAAACGCATCCTCAGTGTGCTTGACAGGTAACGCCAAGAGTCGAACTGACTTGGCGATAGGCAGAAGTGCTGATGCCACCAGAAAGGCGTAGCGGTAACCGGGTGCGTCATTGTCTGGGACCAGGACAATGTTAAGGTCAGCAAACAAGTAGCTGTTGGCGGCAGGCCAACTGCCTGCACCAGTGTGCGAAGTGCTGGTGAACACTCCGATGGACGCCAGGGCATCAGCCGCCTTCTCACCCTCGCAGATGAACACTGGCTTACCTTGTAGTCCAGCCTCTATCACATCCTTGAGTCGGTAAGGAACGATCTTGGCACCCTGCATTGATGCCTGGCGTGTACCGTCCTCCAATACCCGCAACAGCTTATAAGTCTTGCCCTTGGTGCCTGATGTGCTGTAACGCTGCTTGACGAACTGCACTGAACCATCCATAGCAGCATATTCCCACTCGTCTGTCAATTCCATTTTTACTGGTGGTGTCAAATGCAATTGCACTTTCCCAATTGCACGGGAAACTTTCCCCGTTACATCAGACACTTTCCCCGTTGCATCAGGCACTTGCACTGGTACCGGGTAATGCCCATTCTGTCGCCTGACATTGATAGGCTCAACCCACTCACTGAGCTGGGGCAACAGCCCCAAGTCCCTCACCGCTGCCCAAACGTCATGCTGAGAGCAGCCACCGTGACACTTGAGCAGCAGCTTGCCATCAGCGTCTGTCACTGACAGGGACGGGTTGCGGTCCCCATTGCCTTGTCCGTGGTCAACTACTGGGCAAGACGCTAACCACTCTCCGTTTGCCGCTGGCCTTGACCGCCCTAACGCCGCCGCAATCAGTTTTGCATCCATGTGCAGTTTCCAATATTTTTATTCTCTGCTCCAACTGATAGACCCTTTGTGCCAGGGCAATGAGGAGCAAATTCCATTGTTCTTGTGTCATTGGGGGCAAAAAAACCCGGCACCAGGCCGGGTTCCTTTGTCAGTTTAAGTTCAGTTGAACATTTCCTCGTCATCCTGCTGCACTAAGGCTGGTGCTGGCTTTGGCTTTGCAGCCTGACGCACTGGTACTGGCGCTGGCGCTGGCTCCTCGAAATCAGCATCTGCCTGGTCAGCGTCAAGTGCCGCTGGGCGGTTAATCCAATTCTTCAAGGTGAAGTTTGGTATTGCCGTGTTCCCTGCACCAATCTTGAGGCTGGTGGCTCCCTCATACTTAACGACAGGCACCTTGCCAGGATTTGCATCAGCCGCCTTGTCGCAGGCGTTGTAGATTTGCTGGAAACCTTTCGTGACCCCTACGCCATTGGCGCACCACTCAACGACACCAGTCGGCTTTGAGAACAGCTTGACTGAGAACCCGTATTTGTACTCAGGTGATGGCTGCTTGCCCTTGACGCCAACTTGAGCATCCTCCACCCAATCCCGTTGTCCCACTGCCAAGAGCAGCCATCCAGTTCGCACTGAGTCCAGGTCCATGACCATTGACTCAATGGTGATCACTTCCTTGCTGCTGTTTTCCCAGGTCTTGGTCTGAGCCATAAACCTGATGTAGCTTGCGCCAGAGTTGCTTTGAAGATTTAGCATTTTGAATTTCCTTTTAGAGTTGAAGATTACGCTTTCGCCTTACTCACCCAAGTCCATTGCTCGGCACAGGGTGAGTCCACTAGACACCTTCTTTGTCAAAGTATCTGTGACCGTTGTACCCTTCTCCAGCAGCTCCTCGGCTGCTGCAGGGGTAATGATTTTGTGAGGGAATATTTGGCTGGACACTAAGCCAGCCTTGTGCAGCCACTCAGCAGCATCAGCCTCGTTGACCCATGACCTGTGCGCCTTCTTTGGACCCATCTGCCAACCGCGCAATGCTGCACCATCCTTGATGCGCTTGGTGGCGTAAGACTCAAGAGCCTTGATGAACGCCTCGACCTTGCTGATGCTGTCCAGGAACGATGTCAGCTGCTCATCAGAGAGTGCTGGTGGTGCCTGCGCTACTGACATCACATTGAAGGGTTCAATGTGCGCTGGGCATATTGCTTTTGCTGGACACCAGGCGCAGGCAGCTTCACTCGGCACTGCCTCGGCTGTGGTGGACATCGCAGCCTGGACAGCTGGTATCAGCGTCTGCGCCTCCCAGCGTAATAGGTCAGGCACTGTCATAGTGTGACTGCGATTGACGCCATGACAAGGCTGCACAATGGTCATTGTCACTGTCTTGAATTGCTTCTTCGCCAACCGCATACCACCTAGTGCGTATATTCGCATCTGATCACTGTCAGCATCAACCCAGCCCCGGCCTGTCTTGAGATCACCGATGATGAATTCTCCAGTGTCGTCAGACCAACCGAGAACATCAGCAGTACCCGCTACACGCACTGCTGGAGACTCGTAGGCTGTGACAAACTGCTCAACAAACACATTGCCCAGGCGCAGCTCTTCTGTCTCAATGTAGTCCAAGTGCTTGCGAGCGTAGGTGATTGCGTCCTCGTCCATCCTAATGCCTTCTACACTGACGCCAAGCCACTCCTCTGGTGCGCTACTCGTCATAAAGCAAGACTCTGACAAAGAGTGAATTGCAGTTCCCCGCTGCGCGGCAGCACCTGATTCACCCTTTGGCATCCTGGCGCTGAGTTGAACGCTTGCAGGGCAAGCAATCCATCGTGCGGCTGCGCTGGGCCTGAGAGTTATCTGTTCCATAAGGCTCTTTCGTTGTGACTGTCTTCAATCAGGATTTGATACACCAAGGTCCGAATCTCCTGGCTCACCGCATGACCCAGATCGTCAGGGTTCAGCATCCGTTGCAGGAGTTCAGTCTTCATGCTGCACTGGCGTCTGGACTTCTCCAGTTCCTTGCCTAGCCAGAGAATGTGCGCCTTCAGCGTTTGGCGCTCGGTGCTTTGAAGTGATGTCATATCGTCCCCGTCAGTGCTATCAGAACAGCGTCTGCTCGTCCATCGTCCTTGACTCGTGCAAAGAGATGCGCCTCTTGAGGAAACAGTTCCATGACCCTTTGGCGTGAGCCATCTTTGCCCTTTGCGGCACCTGATTGTTTCTGCCAACTCTGAGGTGTGACGAAGGTGACAGGTATCTGCTTGGCGGCAAGCACTCCCTCAATGATGCCAACGCTGCGCCCAAAGCTGAACATGGAACTTACGCCCTGGCCTGGTCGTGCGCCTACCTTTTCGCAGATGGCTTTGTGCGGTGAGAGCTGCTGCATCAAGAGTGAGAGTCCAGCGGGACAGACTTGGCGCTTTTGTGCCTTGTTGCGCTCTACGGTGACTGTCGGCATATCGTGTACGCTGACCAGCACCCCGCCGACCAGGAGAGCAATAGCGCCTGATGCGCCAGGGTCAATGCCAATGACTCGGGAAAAGGATGGGACAGGCGCTTGGCCTGCCCCCAAAGTAGGCAACTGCATAGCCTGGTGGGATTGTAAATTGCTCATGCCAACTCAGGCCAAATCTTGGCCCAATTGCCCTGGCAAAGCATCTGCCGGGTGACGCTGCCGCCTGATGCAGCCTCCACTCGGATGGCCTCTGCTGGACTCATGTCCCGCCTACCGCTGAGACACTGGTACAGCCATTGTTCGTTGAGTCCAACCTTCTCGGCGAGTTCCTGGCGCTGCTGCGCTGTGAGTTTTTGTTCCATGCCAAGAAGTCTAGCAGACTGCTATAGCGTCAAGTCAAGGAATTTGGCTAGGTGTTTACCCTTAAGGGTTTTCAGTTGAAATAATTGCTTGTGCTGTACTAGCGTGACGCTAGAATCTCAATCAAGCCCTCGCACTGTGCATAGGGACTCAACCGAGGAAAACATGATGACTACAGAATACGGTGAAATTTTTAAGAACTTTCTTGGTACAGGTGTCGTAGACACAAAAGGCCGTGAGATTGGTTTTGCGGTGGTGTTTCGTGACAACGGCACAGATTTCCGCGCATACGTGCAAAACACCCGCTGTATCAAAGGCGAATGGAGCGAGTTTGGTGTTCCACAAAAAAGCAGGTCTTTTCCTTCTCAAGAAATTGCTACGGCATGGGCTTATGCTACCGCCCAAGTTCGCCGCCACAAAGTTCGTTCAGCTTAAACACAACGGGGCTTCGGCCCCAGAAAGGACAACAAAATGAACATTCAGTACACAGCATCAGTGTTTACAGCAGCAGGCTGGAGATCAATCAAAGTTACAGCTACTGCTGAACAGGTTAGCCCTGGCATGGCCCAGGTCATTGAGGTAATTGAAATTGATGGGCGTGAGCCTGTCGGTTACACCAGCCGCACCGGGGCCAAGCGCCAGCAGTACCATGCCGCTGGCATTGCATCCCGCGAGGTTGGCGCAAAGAAACGCATTAGTTCCTGCAAAGTGCTGGAGGCAGCATGAAACCCACTACCTGGACATCTGGATACAAGCCCACCAAAGCAGATTTGTATGGTCTGTGTAACCACCGTTTTGAGACTGCTGGCGGTCTGGTGCTGGACTGCTATCTGGCTTTTGAAAAAGAAGAACGCGCCACCTTTGATGACCCTGGCTGCGCTGCTGCCGTTGAGTTGATCTGGGCCTTGGTTGAAGGCGTGGATATCAGCGAGGTGCTTGGCGACCTGGCTGAAACGATTGAGGAAGAGGCACTGAGCGACCTGGAAGACCAGATTGAAGACGCTGCACTTGAGCGAGGTGAGGCATGAACTGGGTTGCTGCAGCACTCGTCGCCTTGGTGCTTGGCACCAGCCATTACCTGGATTGGCCTTCAGAGTTTGAGGCAGCGCAGGATGCTGCTGCCGCCTACCGCGCAGCCAGGACTGAGCAAGAGCGCCAGCAACGCTTCGAGGCGGCTGCACAGGCAATGTGTGGTGAGAACGCAGCCTGGAAGCTGCTTGCAGACGGGTCGGTGCAGTGCTTTACTCACCGTGGTTTTAAAACTAGGAAGGTGCAACTATGAATGACGATGATCTGTTTAATTTTGGTACTGATCCCAAAAAACTGGTGCGAACAACTGACCCAGACACAAGCCATGAGGCAGCAGAAACAGTTGACACTAGCCACTTGGAGTCACTGGTTTATGAGGTCATTTGCAAACACAAGAACGGCTGCATTGCAGATGATGTTGAGCGTGAACTGTCCTATTTACGCTCTCATTCAATCACGCCTCGCTTTGCGCCCTTGATTCGCAAAGGATTTATTTTTGACACAGGAGAACGAAGAATGGCATCGTCAGGCAGGTCGCAGCGTGTTGTCAAAGCATTGGTGCAACTATGAGCGACAGATTAGAGCTAACAGAACACGCGGTTTACATCCTTAACAGCATCAAGCTGTTGCCGCATTACACCCTGCCTGGCTACGTGACGCCAGGGCATACCAAGGATTCGCCGATGAAGCTGTGGACGGTGGAGCAGCTGAAGGATGCGGGTGCTGTTGAGAGCAGCGCCTTCCTCTGGCCTAGGCATACCCTGGCGGCAGGGGGCTGGCATGGATGATGATGACGATTATGAGCTGATGATGTGGGCGTACTTGGTTGCCCACTTGATCGTAATTTTGCTTGCATTGGTTGGCATTGCAGGCTTGGCGGGTTATGTCTGGGGGATGCTATGACTAAAGATGACATCATCCGCATGGCGCGGGAGGCTGGGTTTGCTGACGATAAAGGCGTGGTACATCCTGCGTATCAGCTTGAAGCCTTTGCCACTCTTGTTGCCGCTAGTGAGCGTGAGGCGTGTGCAAAGATTGCAGAAATGGCAGAGCCATATAAATGTGCAGACTTAATCAGAGCAAGGGAAAACATATGACTGACCTAAGACAAGCCGCGCAGCAGGCGCTGGAGGCGCTAGAGAATATTGACAGAGCAATGCCATTTCCTGTTGGCAAAAAAGTTATCACCGCCCTGCGCGAAGCCTTGGCACAGCCAGCGCAGGAGCCTGTGGCGCACACTGTTATCGCTGGTGCATTGTTTGACTTTATGGGCTACCTTACCTCATGCAAAGAGCGTATCGTGTTGTCAGCTTCTGATGACGCAGCGCCAGCAGCAGATGCAATCAGAGACTTTGCAAAGAAACGAGGCTTGTCACTTGACGATGCACAAGTACGCGAATGGATAGACGCATTGGCACAGCCAGAGCAGGAGCCAACCCCTTGGCGTGACATGGTTGTGGCTACCTTAGTTCGCGAGGGCGTAAACAAGCACAAAGCGCGGGAACTTGCTGATCACTTTGCAGCACAGCCAAAGCAGGAGCCGTGGAGAGAGTCTGCCTCAGACTATGAGCGTGGAGTCATTGATGGCAGGCAAATGCAGGCGCAGTCCAGCGTAGACAAGGCAGTCAAGGCCATGACACAGCGCCCGTGGGTGGGGATGACGGAAAAGGATTGGGAGTATGTTAAGGACAGTAAAGGAACATCCTTAGACACTTTTGATCAAGGCGCTGCATGGGCAGCAAATCAACTCAGGAGGCGCAACGCATGACAATCACCGTGCTTTCAAAACGCATCAGGGACGCCCTGGCTGCAGCGCCTGATGGCATGACCGCCAGTGAGCTGTCGTTTGCGCTTGACATTGGCGCATCCCAAATCAGCAGGTCACTCGCGCTGATGCCTGATGTCTATATTGATCGCTGGGTCCAGACCAGGACCAAGTACGCTGGTGTTCACTGCTTGGCGTTTGTGCCAGAGGATTGTCCGCATCCCTAGCGGAACAGCAGACCACCTAGTTTTTTGCGCTCATCTTCGTCTTGCATTTGCTGGTATTGCATCAGGTCAGGCGTAGCGTCTTGTTGTTGAGTCCTAGCAATCATCGGCTGTCCGTTGCGCTCCAGTATGGTCATGCTCTGTTCTTCACCTGGGAAGGTGACAAAGTTGCGGGTTCCAGTTCCAGCACCTCGGCTGGTAGCGTCTAGGTATTTGATGCCGGGGATACCAAGTTCTCGGAGTTTTGCAGATGCCGCAGAAACGTCCCCGGACATACTTTCAGCAAACGCTCGATATGCAGACTCCCCCCGCAGTCTTGACGCATCCGCTACTTCACCATTTGGCAACTTCACTTTTCCATTAGCAGTAACACCAAACACCTTCTGCACCTCCGCGCTTTGCTCACTCAACGGCTTATCCCAATCCAGCATCTTGGCTATTTGCTCGTCTGGTAGGTCTACTTTGTAGAAGTTGCCTGATTTTTTATAAATTTCTTTAACATCAATTAAATCTTTCATTGCATCATCAAAAGACCCGCCATATTTTTGTGCATATAAATCTAATATGCTCATTTCAGGTCTTCCCTGACTTAACATATCTGCAACAAATTCTTGTTTATTTGTTAAACCACCATGAAGTGTTTTATAAGTCGCCTCTGCTAATTGATATTCTTTTGCCACCGCAGGAGCTTCAGCCGTATACAACCCATGCCCATAGGCTTGATTTCCTTCACCCGTGCCAATCTTGCTGGCATCAAAGCGGTCAAACTTGTGTGGACTGCCGTGGTACACATCCAATTGAGGCATTAACCCCTTGCTTTGCAAGTAACCCTCTCCCATACGCACTGCCGTTGGACCTAGCGCCCTTGCGCCTGCTTTAACGGCTGGTGCAAGCATTGGTGCGAGTGGTGCTATCTGGGCTGCAGTTCCAACTGGAAACCCAATCTGAGCGCCTGACCTGACCCTGGCGGTGTTGGGGTCCAGGACGCTCCCAGCCATCTCGTCTGGTGCCATGCCCAGCAGTCCACCTAGGCCACCGTACACCTCTGGATACTGCTGGCGCAGGTAAGGCTCTGATGGACCCTGCAGTTGCCGAACATCAGCAAGCAAGTTTGGCTTGCGCTTCTTCAGAAACTCCAGGTCATCAAGCAGCCCCATGATGCGCTCCTACGAAATCTGCGTGATGGACACATCGGTGGCAGTAGCGCCACGAATGACAGCCACCTTGTCACCAGAGGCGCAGGCCACATACTCGACGGCATTCGCTGGCAACATCGGTGAGGTGGTCAGGCTGGCGGTAGGGTTGGAGCCAATTGCAAAGTGGCAGTGCGCTGCAGAACCATTCGCCAGCCGCAGTATGGTGACGCCTGTTGCCACTGCCGTTGACTGTACGCTGCTGGCTGTGACCGTCATCACCTGGGTGGTGCCAAGTGCGCCAAAGATTGTGACCTGACCATTGTCGTCCCGAGAGAGTTTGCTCATTGTGATGCTCCTGTTCCTATTAAAGTTCCAAAACCCATTTGCTGTGCCTTCTGGCGCAGTGATGTTGCCAACGGCTCCACCCGCATGATATTCGCCTTCGCCATCATCATTGCCGCCAGCTTGGGGTCCAACATGGCCTGCACCAGCAGCTGCTGCACTTGCTGATCAGGCAACTTGTAGAGCCAATCCAGCGGCCTTGTCATGGTGCGGAGTGTGGTGTTATCAGCCAGGGACTCGCTGAACACCCGCCCAATGAGGTTGCCCATGCTCATGTTCTGGAAGGTGTTTGAGCCTGGTGGTTTTACACCTGGCGCAGTTGCCGCCATGCCCCTGTTGATCTCGTTGATGATGTTGTCCAGCTTGGACTGTGCTGATGGTGATAGCTGAGTGCCAAGCTCATCCTGTGCAGCAGCAAGCTGCCTGCGTAGTGCTGATGCCGCCAGGACAGGGTTGCCCGTACTCAGGTTAGTTTGTCCAGTGGTGACCTTAGCCTCAATGCCTTGGAGCAGGCGCATCTGGTCTATGGCACTGGAAGACTTAGCGTACTTGTCCATGTAAGCCATAAACCCTGGTGCGCCAGCGTCAATGGTCCTGTCAATGACAGGCAGAAGGTCAGCCAGTTGTCCCTTGGCGAGTCTGAGGTTGGACAGGTCACCAGACAGCTTACCCGCCATTGCATCCGTGATGTCCTTGCGGATGCTGTACAGGGACATTGGGTCAATGGTGCCTGTCTCTGGGTTCACCCGCTTTGCCAATAGTCCTTGGACGTAAACCATCGCATCATCAACCGTCTTGCGCTGCGTTGCCGGGTTGCTCATAATGCCCTGGATGGCTGACAGTACGGGTTCAATGTCCACCGC
>Ga0209354_10001483_pt1 | contig 10315 bp, 17 predicted proteins | sample LauGreSpBDMM15DD_2_FD_187562 | JGI IMG/M metagenome (GOLD analysis project Ga0209354, IMG submission 187562) | Freshwater lake microbial communities from Lake Michigan, USA - Sp13.BD.MM15.DD (SPAdes) (version 2) | ecosystem: Environmental > Aquatic > Freshwater > Lake | place: Lake Michigan...
GCTATTCAATCCGAACAGCAACGGCTCAATCAGATTTCACAGCAGGAGCAAGCACAGACGATGCAGCAATTTCTCGCTCACGAGCAGAATTTGTTGCTGAAGGCACTGCCCCAATGGAGCGATCCAGAGAAGGCAAAAGCCGAGAAGTCCATGCTGATCGAGTTCGGCCAAAAGGCTGGATTTGCACCTGATGAACTGAAGAACATATTTGACCACCGAGTCGTATCGGTGCTGCGTAAAGCGGCCCTGTACGAGCAGATGATGTCCAAGAGGGGCAACATCAAACCGGTAGTCAACAACGGCCCTCGCCCTGCCAAGCCTGGTGCAGCAGGTCGCGTCTCACAGTCAACTGGGAATGCTCTCGCACAAAAGCGTCTTGCAAAAACCGGTCGCGTCCAAGACGCGGCTGCCGCAATTGAACTTCTACTGAAATGAGGCACTTAAATGGCTATTGTTGCTAACACCTTCACCACCTACTCTGCAAAGGGTATTCGGGAAGACCTTTCTAACGTTATTACTAACATCTCACCGGAAGATGTCCCGTATATTTCAAACATTGGACGTGAAAACGTCACCAACAGTTTGTTTGAATATCAAACAGACACCCTCGCCGCTGCTGCTGCAAATGCACAGTTAGAGGGCGACGACGTCACTTCATTCGACTCAGTGACTGCCACTGTTCGTCTGCAAAACTACGCTCAAATCTCTCGCAAGACAATCATCTTGTCCGCGACTGAAGAGACTGTAAACAAAGCAGGTCGTCGTTCTGAGTTGGCTTATCAGATCGCCAAGCGCGGTTCTGAATTGAAGCGTGACCAAGAGTTCAGTATGCTCAACGCCCAAGTCGCTGCCGCTGGTAGCACTACCGTTGCTCGTACTACCGCCTCTTTGCAAGCGTTTATCAAGACCAACGTTGATATGCAGACCAACGGTGCTAACCCATCGTACACAACCCTGCCAAGCAGCGCACGTACTGACGGTAACGTTCGTACCTTCACTGAGACAATTTTGAAGAACGTCATCCAAAAGGTTTGGTCCTCTGGTGGCACTCCAAAAATCTTGATGGTTGGTCCCGTCAACAAGCAGCGTGTATCCGGCTTCACCGGCATTGCATCTTCTCGTTTCAACATTAATGGTGGCGCAAAGCCAGCAACACTGGTTGGAGCGGTTGATATTTATGTAAGTGATTTCGGAAATGTTTCGGTCATCGCCAATAGATTCCAGCGTGAGCGTGACGCTTTCGTGATCGACCCTGATTACGCAAAGATGACCGTTCTCCGTCCTTACCAACAAGTTGAGTTGGCTAAGACCGGTGACGCTGAGAAGCGTATGTTGATTGTTGAGTTTGGCCACAAGGTTTTGGCTGAAGATGCTCACGGTCTTGCTGCTGACTTGACTACTTCTTAAAAGTAAAAAGGGAAAGGGCCAGGGAAACCTGGCTCTTTTTTACATGATTGAATCCAAACATTTTGATCGCAATGACGCCTTGAGCCTTGATCGTACATGGCATTACAACTCGGAAACCGACGAGGCGACCATTGAGACTAAGCAGGACGTCACTGCGATCATTGAAGAGAACAGGCAAGACTTCAACTTGCAAGAGAAACACTCCAAGTACGGCGAGTGGAATAAGGTTGCGAGCATCCCTTTGAGTATCTATTTTGAACTCAAGGCGCAGGGTAAGTTGGATGATGATGCGTACATGAAACGCTGGTTAAACGATCCCGAAAACCGCTACTTTAGAACTCGCCCAGGACAAGTATGAATTACATTGCAGTCTGCACCCCAGCGCGTGACATGGTCCACGCAAACTACACTTATTGCATGGTCAATATGGTGGCCTATCACACGCTAAACACCACAGACGCAATTGCTCTGAAGATCATGCAGGGTACGCTGATCCAAAACCAACGAGCCGATCTCTGCCTTGACGCAATGCGCGAAAACTGCACCCACATCCTGTTTGTTGACTCGGACATGACATTCCCGCAGGACATGATTGAGAGGCTGCTAAAGCACGACCTTGACATTGTGGCCACCAACTGCGCACGTCGCAGGATGCCTACGGGTCCAACGGCTCAGAAGTACGGTACTGACGGAGAGCGCGAGTTGGTCTACACAATGCCCGAATCCACTGGAGTTGAGGAAGTTGGCAGCATTGGTATGGGCGTGATGCTGATTAAGCGCAACGTCTTTGAGGCGTTGACAGAGCCTTGGTTCGAGACTCCTTGGCGCACCGATAAGCGTGGCTACATTGGCGAGGACATTTTCTTCTGCCGTAAGGCACAGGCCGCAGGGTTTAAGATATGGATTGACCACAATGTGTCTAAAGAAATTGGACACATTGGGACGTTTGAATTCAAGCACGACCACACATGGGTCATGCGTGACCTTGAGGAAAAGGAAAAGGCTACCTAATGGCTCTCACGACATACACCGAACTCAAGGCATCAGTAGCGGACTGGCTTGTCCGTGCCGACCTGACGGCTGCAATCCCTGACTTCATCTCTCTTGCAGAGGCGCAGATCGAACGCAACTTGCGTACACGACAGATGATCGTCCGTGCCGATGCGTACATCAACACTGAGTACAGCGCGGTCCCTGACAACTTCCTTGAGACACGGGCATTTAAGTTAAATACAAACCCAGTGACGCCGATGCAGTTCGAGACGATGGACTCATTGGACATATTGGCATCACGTACAAACGCAGCAGGAAAGCCTATCTACTTCAGCATAGTCGGGAGTCAGATTCGCGTTGTCCCAGCCCCTGATACATCGTACACAGGCGAACTGACCTACTACGCAAAGTTAACTAAGTTATCAAGTACTGTTGCAACAAACTTCCTGCTGACATCGTCTCCTGACATCTACCTGTACGGCGCACTCCTACAAGCCGCGCCCTACCTACAGGACGATGCGCGTATCTCTGTTTGGTCTGCGCTGTACCTTGCTGGGATTGAGCAACTGCAACTCGCAGATGACAGAAGCACAACATCGGGCGGTTCTCTGACTGCACGAGCAAGAACACTGGGATAAAAATGCTAATCACAACGACCAAAGGCGAAATGGATGACTCCCTACTTGAGAAAAAAGAGGGGATAATTGATACTGAGAACGAGACAACTCGGTGGGTCGAGTACTGGCAGAACAATGAACTTGTTCACCGTTCCGTTGATATGACTTTGAAACGCAACGTCGCAACACTAGCCGTTGCTCAACCTTTAGGATAATCATGGCAAATACTCAGGCAATGTGTACCTCGTTCAAGGGCGAGTTATTGGTCGGCCATCACAATTTTGGTACTGGCGTTGTACGCGCCGCAACAACTGCTGACTCATTCAAAGCAGCCTTGTACTTGGCATCTGCCACAGTCAACGCGTCTACTACGGCCTACTCTGCTACAAACGAAGTATCAGGAACTGGATACACGGCTGGCGGTGTGGCCGTGACTTTTGGTACTGCTCCAAGCACAAGCGGAACTACAGCCTTTGTCACCCCAAGCGCAAGCATTTCTTACTCTGCTGTGACCTTGTCTACAGCCTTTGACGCGGTCTTGATCTACAACTCGACCCAATCCAACAAGGCAGTAAGCGTTCATACCTTTGGCTCTCAGACAGTGACGGCTGGCACGTTCACCCTGACCATGCCAACTAATGACGCAAGCACTGGCCTGATTCGGCTAGCTTAAGACGGGAGCAGCGGCATGGCTGCTTACGGCACAGGCTATTACGGCAGGGGAGCCTATGGCATAGGCAACATTGTCATCAGTGGCAACTCGTCCACATCTGCCGTTGGCACGTTGCTGGCCAGCCGATCAATCCAAGAGGATGGGACGATTGCCACCGGCAATGTAGGCACTATCAGCCTGTCTGTCTCTGTTGCCATCACAGGCAATTCAGCCACGGGTTCTGTCCAATCCCTCTTTGTATCTCCAATTATTACAGGCAACAGCGCAACGGGTGCTGTCGGCACAATGCTTGCCGAGGTTATATCATTCGAGGCTATTACTGGAGCTGAGGGAACTGGCTCAGTTGGCTCCGCCACAAGCGTCGTTTCTGTTGCGATAATTGGCGCACAAACCAATTTATCAGTAGGGACAATGATTGGATTCGGATGGGGTGCAATTCCTGATACGTCAGAAACTTGGACTGCAATTGCAGATAATTCGACAACGTGGCAAGAGGCCGCATAAGAGGTGAAATATGGCTGATACAACAACGACGAACCTATTGCTTACCAAGCCTGAAGTTGGGGCTAGTACCGATACATGGGGGACTAAGATCAATACTGACTTGGACTCCATCGACGCATTATTTGATGCCGGCCCAGTGCTGAAGGTCGCCAAGGGTGGTACTGGGTTAGCAACCCTTACAGCCAATAACGTGATGCTTGGCAATGGAACATCCACTGTTCAGTTTGTAGCCCCAAGTACCAATGGTAATGTGCTATCAAGCAACGGGACAACTTGGGTAAGCACCCCTCCTGCTTCGGGAGGCACAACAATACCGGCTGGAACCGTTATGTTGTTTGCGCAAACAGCAGCGCCAACGGGCTTTACAAAATTAACGACAAATAACGACAAAGCGTTACGGGTTGTTTCCGGTACAGCAGGCACTGGCGGCTCTGTTGCCTTTAGCACTGCTTTTGCAACCCCTGCGGTTACGGGTTCTTTGTCTGGAACAGTTGGGGCCACCACGTTAACTACAGCGCAGATACCAAGTCACACGCACTTTTCCGGTATATACGCAAATACATCAGGTTCAGGGGCAAGCCCCTATGTGTTTTCTCAGGTGACTGCTGTTAACCCAATTGACACAGGAGCGGCTGGCGGCGGAGGTTCACACAATCATAGTTTTAGTGGGTCATTAAGTGCTGCAACTGCGACTATTAACGTAGCTTACGTTGACGTAATACTGGCTACAAAGGACTAAGCGATGCAACTGGAAACTAAGGCCAACTGCCCCCTCGATAACTTTAATCCGTGCAAACAACTTGAATGTGCGTGGTTTACAAAATTACGTGGGACTAACCCAAATACAGGGGCAGATGTTGATGAGTACGGATGCGCTATAGCATGGATGCCAATGCTTATGATTGAAAATAGCCAGCAACAACGCAGCACTGGCGCGGCAGTTGAGTCCTTCCGAAACGAGATGACAAAGGCAAATCAGGTTAGTCAGCAGGTTTTATTGGCAACGGTGCAAACCCCCAAATTTATTGAAAGTAAATCATGAGAGTAACAATAGTCCCAAGTGATAAAACCGTTATCGTTGATAACGTAGCAAAAACAGATTTAATCTGGGAGGGAACCCCAGATGACGTACACGCCCTTCAGTGGTATGACGTTTATGGCGATGTGGAGTTACAAAACCCCACACGGTCCGAGCGCATCGAGACATTACCCCAATGGGCACTTAACGCCGTTGCTGCATGGCAGGTTCCAATCCCTGTTCCGCCTGTACCGTTACCTACTGTAGGCGAAAATAAGAAAACAGCTACCGCTAAATTGCAAGCTACGGATTGGACAGTCATCCCTGATGTTGGTGACCCAACAAAAAGCAACCCGTATTTAAGCAACGTGCAAGAGTTTGTAACGTACCGTAATGCTGTGCGGCAGTATGCAATTAACCCTATTGCTGGAAACATTACTTGGCCCACTATTCCAGTAGAGTCTTGGCAGACTGTGTAGAGAGCGTAAATGGCTGCTGCAATAACAACACTGTATGCGGTGCGTGATTTAAAATGCGCGTACTACGACTTCCCCAATAAAGACGACATTGTTTCTGGGCACCACCATTTACAAGGGGAAGGGCATATAACAATTATTCTGGCGGGCTGTGTTGCAATTAGGTCTATGCACTTAGACCCAGCATGGGAAAAAGTTGGCAATGCTGGAGACGTGTTTGACGTGCCTGATGAACAATGGCATGAAATTGTGGCTCTAGCAGATAACAGCAAGATACTAAACCTCATAAAAGGTTGAATAGTCGTGTTAAACCAAAATCAGTATTGACTTGGATCAAAAGCAACTAACCATGAACCAATCCGAACGCGCCGAACTCGTTGCCGACATTGCTGCGGCAATCAAGGCATCATCTACCCTATCGGATGATGAGGTGCGCTGGGTAAAACTCGCCATAGAAAAGCAGGAGCAGTCAATCAAACTACGCCAGGCTATTATTGAGAAGACCTTGGGCGGTTTGGTGTGGGCTGCGCTTGCGGGGCTGGCCTACCTTATATTTGACTTTGCAAAGAACCACGGATTCAAGTGATAGATGCAATTGCTTCAGCACAGATACCTTGGCCCAACACGGAACAAAAAATCGTGCTGGTGTGCCGTGTCGTGCTGCCAAAAGAAACTTATGGAGCCAATGAATTTTTAGATAAGGACGGTAGAGTCTGCCGGTGGGTGTTGGAGCCTAAAAAGTGATAGACCCCATAACAGCGTTTGCCGCTGCTAGAGCAGCCATATCGGGCATCCAAGCCGCCATCAAGATGGGCAAGGATGTGCAAGGCATCACGCACGATGTGATGAAGTTTTTTGACGCAAAGGACAAGGTTGCAAAGGAGGCGGTTAAGGACCCGAAGAAAAAGTACAGTTCAGACACCAGCCAGGCCATGAGTACCGTCATGCAGTTGCATGAACTCAATCGGGCTGAAGAGGAACTGAAGTGGCACTTCATCAATCAGGGTCACAGCCAGTTATGGAATCAGATATTACAAGAACGTAATTCAATTGTGCAGCGCAGGAGAACACAAGAGATACTTGATGCAACTGCGGCTAAGAACCGCAAGAAGGAAATAGACGAGGCCATCACTATGGGGTTATGTATCTTAGTGGCTGCTGCAATCATCATGTTGGTGGCTTGGGGAGTTATTGAAATGAAAGGAAAATTCTGATGTTTGACATTACAGGACTGTTAGCAGTTGGCGGCAAGTTAATCGACAAACTGATCCCTGACCCCGAGGCCAAGGCCAAAGCCCAACTTGACCTGGCCACACTTGCGCAAAGCGGTGAGTTGGCTAAGATGGCCAATGAGACTGAAATGTTTAAGGCCGAGCAGGAAAATACCACTGCACGGTGGACTGCTGATATGTCATCCGATTCTTGGCTGTCCAAGAACATTCGCCCCATTGCGCTTATCGCCATCTTCATTGCCTACTTCATGTTTACCGCAATGTCTGCGTTTGGGTACAACGCCCAAGAGTCCTACGTCAATTTGCTGGGGTCGTGGGGGCAGATAGTGTTCCTCGCATATTTCGGTGGCAGAACGGCTGAGAAGATCATGGAAATGAGGAGCAACAAATGAAAGAAAACTTCCATTCAGCGTTAGCCCACGTACTCAAGTCAGAGGGGGGATTTGTTAACCATCCCAAAGACCCTGGTGGAATGACAAACCTTGGCTGTACTAAGAACACTTGGGAGGAGTATGTTGGACATCCAGTATCAGAATCCGACATCAGAGATTTGACGCCCGAGTTGGTTGCCCCGCTATACAAACGAAAGTACTGGGACAAGGTGGCCGGTGATGACCTTCCATCAGGGGTTGACTATGCCGTCTTTGATGCCGCCATTAACAGCGGCCCAGGACGGGCTGCAAAGTGGCTGCAAGAGATCGTAGGCGTTACGGCTGATGGTTCTATCGGCAAAGGCACTTTGGCTGCTGTAGAGGCTATGGACACGCAAGACCTTATCGCCAAGTACAACGACAGACGCCTACAGTTCCTTGAGGGGTTGCCCACCTTCGCCACCTTTGGCAAGGGGTGGAGCCGTAGGGTGTCTGAGGTCCAGTCCGCAGCATCAGCATTAGCGTAATGGCCACAAACTACACAGGTCAGATCACGACACCGGCAGTACCCAACACGGGTACGCCTGGTCCTGAGTACGAACAGAGATACTTTAGTCAGACCTTTGCCAACATGGGAGGGTACTTCCAACGCGTCACAAGCATCATTGCCGCGCTGTTCGGGCCAAGGGGTGGGAGATATATCAACATTCCCTATGGCGCGTTTCAGGACGGCACAAATCAGACTGCGGCCAACACCACCACAGCCTACCCCGTGACGTTTGACGCTACAGACTTCAGTAACGGGGTGACATTGTCAAACTCGTCAAGACTTAACGTGGCCCAGCCAGGAATCTACAACCTTCAGTTCAGCATACAAATAAAGAACACGACAAACAGTTCTCAGGATATTGACTTTTGGTTTAGGAAGAATGGCACTGACATCGCCAAATCAAATAGCAGATTTGGTATGCCAGCAAGGAAATCATCAGGCGACCCATCTCATGGAATCGTTGCCCTTAATTATTTTGTAAGCCTAGCCGCCAATGACTATATGCAGATCGTTTGGAGGACAAGCGACGTTGCGGTGACCATTGAAACCTTTGCGGCAGGAACTTCCCCGACACGTCCGTCAGTCCCTTCGGTGATCGCCACCATGTCGTTCGTCTCCAATTTGTCCACAGAAACAGCATAATCTCGTCATGGCACTCATACCACTCAAAATCCCCCCAGGCGTTTACCGTAATGGTACTGAGTACCAGGCTGCGGGACGATGGTACGACTCAAACCTCGTGCGTTGGTACGAGAACACCCTCCGACCCATTGGCGGCTGGCGTAAGAAGTCAGCCACGCAACTCACGGGTAAGTGCCGTGGATTGTTGGCATGGAGGGGAAACAGCGGTGGACGTTTTATTGCCGCAGGTACACAATCAAAACTCTTTGCGATCGACGAGAACTCCGTTGTAAAGGACATCACCCCAGTTGGATTCACTACAGGCCGAGCAGACGCTCTTGCCAGTACGGGCTACGGCTACAGCACCTATGGCTCGTTCTCCTATGGCGTTGCACGTCCTGACGTTGGGACGGTGGCTCCTGCCACGACGTGGAGCCTTGACACCTTCGGTGAGTACCTTGTGGCGTGTAGCGACACGGACGGCAAACTCTACGAGTGGCAGTTGGGGTTTGCAACTCCAACAAAGGCGGCTGTAATCACCAACGCTCCAACGGGTTGCGCCGCCCTTTTAGTGACTTCAGAGCGCATCATCTTTGCGTTGGGAGCCGGTGGAAATGGCCGTCTAGTGTCTTGGTGTGACCAAGAAAACAACACAGTATGGACTGCCGCGTCAACTAATCAGGCTGGAGACTTTGAGTTGGCCACAGTCGGCTCACTGAAGGCAGGTAAACGAGTCCGAGGTGTAAACATTTTGTTTACAGACGTGGACGTGCATACAGCAACTTACATCGGACTGCCCTTCGTGTACTCGTTTGAGAAGGCTGGTTCGGGCTGCGGGGTGATCTCTTCGCAAGCAATAGCGGCCATTGACACTGCGGCAATGTGGATGTCCAAGTCGGGCTTTTGGCAGTACGACGGCTACGTCAAGCCAATGAACTGCGAAGTCTCGGACTACATCTTCAACAACATCAACTACAACCAAGCCTCGAAGGTCTACGCGGTCCACAACTCTTCGTTTGGCGAAATCATTTGGTTCTACCCATCAAGTGCATCAAACGAGAACGATTCCTACGTGACCTACAACTACCGCGAGGGTCACTGGGCGATTGGAACCATGTCACGCACGGCTGGCACTGACAGGGGCGTCTTCAGCAATCCCTTGATGGTTGGAGCCGACTCCTACATCTACGAGCATGAGGTGGGTTACACCTATGACTCTGTCAGCCCATACGCCCAGTCAGGACCCATTGAGATCGGTACAGGTGAGAACATTATGTCCGTCAGGTCAGTTATCCCTGATGAGCAGAGTTTGGGCGAGGTGGCTATCTCCTTCACTGCAAGGCTGTACCCGACATCGGCTGAGTCTACCTATGGACCGTTCTCGGCCAAGGCCCCTACCGATGCTAGGTTCTCAGGCCGGTCCGTAAAGATGAAGGTTACAGGCAACGTATTGGATGACTGGCGCGTTGGGATTATGCGTTTGGAGACTACAACGGCAGGGAAACGCTGATGGAAGAGTTTTGGTCGCTGCGCAAACACATCGAAGCGGCTTTAGAATACTCAGGAGGGACACACACTATTGAGGACATTGCGGAGGGTGTGGCAAGTAACAGGTTTCAGTTTTGGCCTGGCACTAAATCCGCAGTGGTTACTGAGATCATTGTCTACCCGCGAATCAAGGACTTGCACTTCTTCCTTGCTGGCGGCGACCTAGATGAACTCAAGCAGATGCGACCATACATCGAGTCTTGGGGCAAGCAGTTGGGTTGCAGTCGAGTATCTCTTGCTGGCCGTCAGGGTTGGCAGAAGACGTTCTTAAAGGATGAGGGTTACGAACCTAAGTGGTTCATTTT
>Ga0209354_10001489_pt1 | contig 10305 bp, 20 predicted proteins | sample LauGreSpBDMM15DD_2_FD_187562 | JGI IMG/M metagenome (GOLD analysis project Ga0209354, IMG submission 187562) | Freshwater lake microbial communities from Lake Michigan, USA - Sp13.BD.MM15.DD (SPAdes) (version 2) | ecosystem: Environmental > Aquatic > Freshwater > Lake | place: Lake Michigan...
GGCGGCAGGCACACCCAGCTTGTCGGCAAGGTAGTCCACCAGTACGTCAGTCTTGATTGCCAACTGGCCATCGGTGCCCAAGCTCTGGCTGATCTGCATGTACTGCATGATTGAGTTGACCTCTTCCATGTTCTGCGCCATGGCCAGCGGAGCCACTGGGGTGACCTTGACTTCTAGCCCGTTGACCCGCAGCGGCATGTCAATCAATCCGCGCTCATCCATCACTTCCAAAATCTTGGCCGTGACGGGGATCATGGTTTCGTTGATCAAGCGGCCAAAGGCAGAGCCAAGGTTTTGCGCCAGCTCTTTCATGCGCTCAACAATCTCAGTGGCTGACCGTGCCGACATGTTGTCTGGTGGCAGTGACTCATCTAGCAAGATCCGCTTGATACTTTGAGTCATGTCGTTGATCACCAGCTGGCTGATGTTGAAGTCACCAGAGCGGGGCAGGGCAAGTAAGGCAGGGCCTTGCGAGCCACCATTGCGAGCCACGGGGATGATGGCACCCGGCACAATCTTGACAGTGTTGGGGTTCAGCACACCGTCGTCAGCTGCGGTGTAGACACCGGCCACGGCCAGTGATGCATTTTTCAGCAGCAGCTCCTTGACCTTGTTCAGCGTCTTGATGTCGGGCAAAGCAGTCATCAACGGGCCACGGCCATAGATCTCACCGGCCACTTTCATGTACCGGCTGATCACCCACGGGCTCATGTTGCGGCGGCGGTAGACCAGTTCGTGCTTAGATGTTTTGTCAATAACGTGATAGCAGTAGTCGCCACGTTTGTAATCGTAGATCGTGGCCTCTAACAACTCTATGTCATCAGTCGGCTTGTTCTCAATGCGGCGCTTAATATCGTCTGATATGTCTGCGTCTGGCCACTGGCGCTGGATGCTCTCACCCTTCATGCGCATGCGGCGGTAGACGTTGTCTACTTGGCCGTTGGCACCTTCCTCGTAGCTCACCAAAAAGAGTGGCACAGGGATGAAGTTGAGTGGCTGCACATCATCGCCGGGCTGCACCATCATGCAAGCGGTGCCGACGGCCAAGTCCAAAAGAAACTCGCCCATGGCAATGTCAAAGTTGGACTGGTTCAGCATGGTGAACATCTTGTCTTGGTATTTTTCAAGCACCGCTTGGGCTTGCTGCCTTTTATCTTCTGGGATACCGGAGCCAGCCTCTAGCTTTGCCCACTTACGCTGCGGCGGGAACACCACAGACTGCAAGCGATTGGCAAAGCGCTGAGTAGAGTTGATGGCGGTTGAGTCAAAGACGCGCTGCATCTTCTTGGAGCCAGTGGCACCACCTTCCCACACACCGTATAGCTGGCGCTGGGGCAAGGCGAATTCGTAGGCATCTTGGTAGAGCTGCTGGAATTCGTCCTTCTTGGCTTGGGCGGCGACCTGCCGTTTCAAGATCTGCTCTGGGGTTAACCGCATGCCGCCATACGAGTTATTTTTTTCGTATTCCATCATCAATCCTTTTGCAATTCGTACTTCTCCAACATGTTGCGGCCTTTGGCTGCCAGCCTTGAAGCTGCGCCAGCTGTGCGCGGCACCGGCTCGCCCCACGCATTGGCTGCCAGCGCCAGCCGGGTTGGCTTGCCCTTGTCATCCACCAGTGGGCCGCTTGGGTTGGTGTAGAAACGGGTCAGGAAGGAACCTTTGCGACGCAGCGCTTGGCCTGCTGGGCTCTTGTCTTTGACACCCGGCTGTAGGTTTTCGCTTTCACCAGAGCTTTCAAACTTGCGCCGACCGGCTTCGGTCAGGCCACCCTCTGGATCCTTGTATTTGCTCACTTCTTTTCTCGCGCCGCAGCCATGTTGTCAACCAAGTTGGGATAAGGCCTGCCAGCTTTTGCGGCACGACGCATGGCGTTGCGCTTCTCTTGAGAAGACAGCTCTTTTGGCTTGCCTAGATCTTTAGGCCGTGGCTTGTCCCAGACCTCTTTCATTTCTTTTTGTTCATCGCGTTGGTGGCGGTGCGCTGGCCGCGCACTGGCATGGGCTTGCTAGCTGGTTGCGAGCTGCCTTTGCTTGAGGATTCGCGCATCTTCTTTGCTGCCTGCTCTTGCGGTTTCTTGTTCATCATTACGGCCTCTCCTTTGAAAGTAATGGTCTACTCATCTTGCGGGAAACGGCACCAACCCTTGCGGCCCGGCGCTCGCCTATCTCACGCTTTAACGCGCTACCTGCTTCAGTTTTTCTAGCTTCATACTTACTTGAGTCAAATGCAGCAATCTCTGGAGCTACTGGAATGTCGGGCGTTTTAGGTGCAGTGTCTGTAAATTTAGGAATTGGTTTTGCTTCGTAATAGGTATACGGGCGCTCAACAAATCCATACTGCAAACCACCACCGGCACCACCTGGGCCTAAATGTGGTGAAGATGATGGCAAAAGCTCAGCCTCACGACGGGTTCCCTGCCTTTCAATCAAAGGATTTTTTTCTATTTCTGCAAGCAATACGTTGTAGTCATCAAGCTTCTTTTTATATGCAGTCTTCTGTGTTTCATAAGTTGGCAGCAGTGAATCTTTATAAGCTGCAATCTGCGCTTCATAGGGCTTCATTTGCTCAGTCACGCCAGCTTGGTAACCTGTGAATGCTGTTTGATATTCACCCGTAATTGAATCTAAGTTTGATTTGTATTGCTTGGCCAGCTTGCTAATATCAGATGTGCTGCGTCTGGCAATCTGGCGTTGTTTGTATTGGGGTAGGGTAGCCATTACTGCAACCTCATTCCACCGTTACTCAGGTCGGTAGCGACACCAAGCTCTGCGTCCATGCGCTCGCCTGACAACAATGATCTACGGCCACCACGGGTGCGAGCTTTGAGCGCAGATGCTTCGGCAGCTGCTGCCTTGCGGCGCTCCTCATCTGCTGCGGCCTGCACTTCCTTGGCTTTCTTCTCCATCTCCAACTTATTGTTTGCATAGTTGGTTTGCGATGATTCAAACTGCTGCCGCGCTGTCTGTGCTTGCTGCTCCATGGAAGCACCTTGCTTTGCGTATTCAGCCGTTTGCTTAGACAACTCAAACCGCATGGCAGCTTGATCGGAAGATTGCTGCGCCAGTAATTTGCGTTGATCTGATTCGGCTTGTCGGCGTGACTTTCGCCCCTCGTCAGCGGAATAATACGAACCTGCAAGAATAGAAAGTGCAATTAACATAGTTATTTCCCAAATAAAACTTCATCAATCTTGTCTGCGTCTGTTTCATCAGTTGCATGAATGCAAAACCAAACACTGTCTTTATGCGCTGTGATGATGTGATGATGCCCAGCAAGAATATTGATACAGGCAGGTGCCTTGTATTCAGTTCTCACCCCTTCAACTTCCACCGTCACATCACCCTTGGCCAAGATACTTAAATGGTCATAGGCATGCGCATGACTAACTGCATAGTGCTTTGCTGGCAACAGCATCTGCTTTGCATACAAGCCAGCAGAAAAGTGATGCACCACGCCCAGATCAATATCTATCATTCAAACGATTCTATTGAAATTTGTACAGAGTGCAAGTGACTGATATCAGAGTGATATCAACTCATGCAAATACATCAAAGTCGGTGCTGGCGCTGGACTGGCCCATGGGTCGGCCACCAAGCTGGTGGGTGCGGGTCATGCGGTTGTATTCGCCGCCGCCCAGCATCAGGTAGCCGAAGGAGTCGCCAATGTGAGAGTGCTCATTTTTATTTGGGGCATCCCTAAAGCGCTCTTGGCCAGCGCCAACTGCCACACGTTTGAAATGATAGCCACCTGCAAGCGCTTTACGCAGCAGCTTGCACTCGCGGTTAACAATGAGCCCCGGCTTGCCAGCAATAAGTCGCTGCATGGGGGCGGCAGAGGCCTCACGACGCACCTTGAAGTCGTTGCTGGCGGTGGGTTGTGCTCGCAGCCCCAAGGTTTTGAGGTAATCGAAGGCTGTGACCTCGTAAATAGCATCTCTGGCCATACCCGCCGGGTCACCCCAGATCATTACTTGGTGATTAGGGTAGCGCTGGTTCAATTCAGCCAGCAGCTGGTGGCCAAAGCGCTCCAAGCCCATGTCAAAGGTCACGATTTCCTGATGGATCAGCCACCTGCCGTTGGGCAAACGCTGGCCAATGGTGGCAGCAGGGGTCAATCCGAAGTCAAGCCCCACCTGTATAGGCACATTGGGGTCAATTTCAGTCTCACCGGACATGGTTGAGTCTTCGTACTCTGGCCAAACAGGCCGTCCTTCCTGCACATAGGTGTACTCACCCCCGGCATAGCACCTGATCCAGTCCAGGTTCTTGCCAAGCAGCATTTGCTGGTAGTAGCCGGGCGGCAGGTTGTGGATATTCTCGGCTTTGGGGTTGACCTTCCACCACTTACCCGACGCAAAGATGTGATCGTTGGCCTCGGGCATGTCGGGCAGGTTCTCAACGTCCACAGGCACCACACCGCCGGGCTGTCGAAAGAACTTCCACGCATAGGCCCCACTCATCTTCTCCTTCTCGGCCATCCTGTGCCACCAATGGTCGTCATCACAAGGGTTGGTGTCCATCCAGATGCCGTGCCAAGTAGCCCCGCCATCGCGCTTGGTGGGATATCGGCCAACCCGGTGTGTCAAACCATCAATCACGGCTTTAGGCAGCTCACGCGCCTCATTGACCCAAGCACCTGTGAGCTCCAGCGACAGCAGCTTCCTGACATCCTTGGGTTGATCAAGGGCAAGGAACATGACCTCGCAGTCAATCCCAGCTGCACCCTCACGGGCAGGCAAGCGGATGTGGTGTGTGATAGGTGGTGTCCACAGCATGGGCCCAAACGTGCCTTCTGGGAATAGGTCAAGCCATGTTTTGATCGTTGTCGTCTTGAGCATGGGGTAGCTGTTCCTGACAATCGCCCAGCGGGAATACCTGACGTTGTCAATCGGACTGGCTTTTTGCTGGACAGCTTTGATGAAGATCTTGGCCGCGCAGCCGTAGCTCTTGCCAGAGCCCACCGGCCCCATGATCCCTTGAACAAAGTTCTTGGACTGAATGAAGTCGTAGATCACCGGCGACTCGCTGAAGTCTAGGTTCAAGCCGGCCATCGGCACCGTCTTGTCGGACATCTCTTTTGTACGGCTCATCTTCTTGCTCCAGTTTTCTAATCTGTCTTTTGCGCCACATGGTTCCCTAGCTTGAGTTTGGCTTCAATGGCTCTGGCAAAGCGTAAAGATTGCCAACTACTATCCCATCCGTTTTCCGAACAAATTGTTTTAATCTCTTCATCCGTCAGCCCAACCCATGTGCGCTGTGATGGCCGGGTGTAGAGAGGCACCGAAGTACTTTGTGTTTTGTTAAGCGAGTAGCGCCACTCATAAGACCCGTTAAGCTTTTTTATTCCCCATCTCCAAGCCACAGGCTTTTTACTTTCAATCATGCTTCCCCCCTTGGTGCCACGACATTGATATCAATCACAGACGGCTTCTCGCTGCCGTCATCCGGGTTGTCAAGCAGTCCACTTGCCTTGGCCAGCAGACGCAAAACACCCACCTTGTCGTAGAGCTCAATGTCCAGCGTGGAGTACACATTGCCGTCAGAGTCCTTCTTGCTGTTGACCTTGACAGACTTGATCGCATGCAGCGCATGCTCGGGGATATCGCTAGACCTCTTCACCGTCACATTGCCCTGCTCATCCCATGACATGATGTCTGTCAGCTTGGTGTTGGCCATGCTCAGCAACGCATAGGCCACAGCCTCTTTGTTGGCCACCAGCGTTGTGCTGCGATCCAGCCTGCGCTGCACAGACCTCACCCCACCCCAGTTGGTCAAGGGAGGGATCACGGTTGACTTAACCCTGCGCATCACGGACTTTCATCATTGCGTCTGCGTGGCAGTAGGCCAAGGCTGCACTTTTGGCTGAGTCGGTGCCGCCTACATCGTCCCAATATTCGCCGTTGGCTAGCAAGCCCTGCAACGCCTTGGCCGCAAAGTAGTCACGAAGGCTCATGCCAACGTATTGAATTAACTCATTGTTCCATTCAAAAGGAACTGGAAATGCTGGTGGGTTGTTCATGTCAGCCCCCATCAAAAAGGAATGTCATCATCAAGGTCTGGCACCACAGCCTTTGGCTTCGGCTGGGCAACAGCAGCACCATACTCAGGCACCACAGCAGCAGCCATCTTGGCCTTGCCCACCTTGAGCTTGAACCAAACCCCGCCGTCATCCTTCTTGTTGACGTAGACATCAAGGAAGTGCTTCGTGCCATCAGGCATCACAAACGTGCCCTTGTAGTCACCGTGCCATGTCTCAGTCTTGTCAATGTTCTTCCAAGCCTTGCCCTCACTGGGCTTAATCTCGCGGTCATCTTGCATTGCAAATGCTCCTTTTGGTTATTGTCCTACACATGAAAAAAAAGGGAAGAGCTAACTTCCGGGGAAAAACAAGGGAAAACTCCTGTGGGAAAAACAAGGGAAAATTTCGGGATGACCCCCCATCGCTACGGTGAGGGGGCGGGGGGCAAGGGTATCGATCCCTGTGGCGCGGCCCTGCCGCGGCCTGCCTGCCGGGATGCCAGCAAATATGCGGCTTTCCCTGCCGCCAGCAGCCAGACACCCCTCGTTGCACCCTGCTTGTACAGAATCCATACGTTCGTATGCCATTTGTACAGGCTGTCTACAACGGCCTACAAGGCGCTGAAGGGCTTGGTGGCTACCTGTGCCTAGGCCAGCATGCTGTCTAGTCTGCATGGCACCATCCAAGGGCTTGGCGAGGCATCCAATCATCGGGTGTCTGCCACCAGCTGTCTGATCCCTGCCATCAGGACGTGGCTGCTGGGTGTGATGCCCTCGGCTCGGTACAGCGGGAGCAGCACCTCAAGGTTGTATCTAATCTGCTGTGCAGACATGCCGTCGCTAACAAGTTGTGCGATTTCTTGGTTGTTCAATACAGACATGTCTGCATCTTCTTTTTTAAAGTTATCCACAGAAGACAACAGCAACCCTTGTTCTATGTGTTCTCTACAACCCTCAGAGGTTGTGCCATAAACGCCTTCAGGTTGTATCTGGACAAAGTTATCCACAGGCGCTGGTTGTACTTGTTTGCTGTCTAGTTGTACAACCTCTGGGGGTTGTGCCTGTGCTCCCTTGGCTTGTGCCTTGTTGATGGCTGCTTTCATGTTTTTGACTGTGATTGTCTCGCCTGACTTGGGCATGATGGTGTACCTTTGTTTGGGTTGCTTGAGTACTTTGCTGATAGCTTGGGCGACTCTGGCTTGGCCCTCTTTGTCTGCTTGTTCTGCCTGCATGGCTTGTTGTTCTTTCATGTAGGGTGGCCTTGTGTCTTCGATGGCGCTGGTGATGCTGACTGCATCCTCGGCGCTGATGGTTGGGTCGAAGATGACACGCCAAGTTGTGTACCTTGCACCCGGCATGGGCTTCTTGAGTACTTCTAGGTAGCCTGCCTTGGTCAGCTTGACAAGGTGCTTGCTGATGGCTTGCTGGCTGATGCCGAGCCTGTCTGCCATGGTCTTTTGGCTAACCCAAGTGATGCCAGACCGGTTCATGTAGCTGCAAATCAGGATGAGTGACTTGATCATGCCGGGTGTTAGATCCTTGTCGGTGCATGCTTTGATCGGGATGACCGCGATCTTTCGCTGGTCTGGTGCCAAAGGCTCTTCCTTGATCTTTGGCTTCTTGGGCATGTTGAAGTGGACTGGTTCAGTCATCGCGTTCACTTGGATGCCTTCCAAAGCTTGGTGACGTTGTTGGCCAGCTCATTGGCCGCGGCTTGGCCACGCTTGTTTTGTACAGCCAAGATGTAGTCCCGCCGGCTGATCTGCGGTGTCTTCTTGCGCCTTGTGTTGACAGTGACAGGCAGCTTGTCGAAAACCCACTTGGCCTCGGTGTAGGCGCGGTAGGCTTCGCTGTAGCTGCCCACGCTGGTGCCGTCAGGCAGGGTGACTGACCTTGCATCTGGGTGTACCTTGCCGCAGCTGTGGCAGGTGAGCTCATCTGCCGAAGACACGGCTGATGATCTTTTGGCCAATGCTTGGCTGCTGTGCTTGCCAGCGCCGCTCCAGCTCAGTTGTCAGCTGCTTGCGCAGCCAAGTGGCACCGCCTATGTCCTTGAAGGCTTGCTTCTGGCTTGCAGTGACCCGCACCGCGATGCTGATCTGCTTGCCTGTAATCTCACTCTTGGGTCTTGGCATGGGTGTCCTTCAATATCTCTTCGTTTAGCTCAAACGCAATGCGCCTGACCTCATCTAGCAGCTCGCGCAGGTCGGCCACCGTGTTCATCTCCCGCTCAAGCGCGTGTTTAAGCAAGTCAATCTGGTAGTGCAGGTTGCGAAACTCGCCGTTGGCTTCCTGCGTGTCACGCACGGTGCCTTCGTCGTCCCGAAACAACTTGACGTAGCTGATGTGCATCACTTGATCTCCAAGAACTTAATCAAAGCCCATATGGCCAACAGCGTGATGAATGAGCCCAAGAACATGAGCGCAACGCAAATAAGAAAACTAATCATGTGTTTTCCTTTGCTCTGGTTTATCCAAGATCTCGTTGTATTTATCTGTAAGGTCAACAATGCAGTCTTGGAGCATGTCGAGCTGCAAAATGAAATGCGACTCATCAAATGTTTTGGTGTACTTGACACGACCCTCTTCTGCGTTGATGTTCCAGTGCAATTCAATAAGCTTCATGTGTGCTTCTCCAGTGACCAGTGGAGGAGGGCGAGCGCGTCGGCTTCGTTGTCGTCTGTGACTGGATGGCCACGCAGCTGCATGGCCACGACCATGTCCTGCTTGCCGGCGTTGCCCTTGCCGGTCGCATGCTTCTTGATGGTGCCCACCGGCACACCTTGGTAAGGGATCTTGTGCAGTTCGCACCAGTAGGTGAGGGTGGCCATCAAGCCGCCGTAGACATGCGCTGAGTCGGTGCTGGCATGCCTGCGCACTTCCTCAAAGTAAACCGCTTGGATGTCGCCGACCGTGCCCTTGAGCTCATTCAGCCACTGCTTGAAGCGCAGGTAACGCATGCCGCCACCTTCATACCTGCCGGGCTTGAAGCTCGCCCAGCCGTGGACAATGCTGCCGTCCATGGGTCTGCATGCCCAGCCTGTGGTGGTGCCCAGATCAAGGGCCAGGATCGTTTCATTCATGGCTGAACTCCGCATCCTTGTCGCCTGTGGCCACCAGCGCCAGCTCAATCATGTAAGGCGGCACCAGCTGGCCATCTCGCACCCTGTCAAGCAGCTTGTGTGCTTGCTCGGCAGTCATGCTTTGCCGATCATGTTGTTCAGCCGTGAGTTGATGTCCGAGTAGTGCGTCGTCAGCACCTCTTCCAAGATCTGGTCAACCAGCGTTGACCGGCTGCGCTGCTGCGCCTCACATGCGTCGTCAAGCAAGTCTCTGGTCTTAGGCCGCAGTCTGATGAAGATTGCCGCCTTGGCTTCTTTCTGTGGTTTGTACATGGTCTTTTGTGTGTGATTGCAAACAGATAGCAATCATACCCATTGAATTCTGTACATGTATCATGATCATAGGGAAAACACTTATGAAATAAAGATAAAATATCGCTTTACACGGTACATGGGTTCTGTACTAGAATAGCGGCAAGTGATATCAATCTGATAGCACTACCCCGAACCACCGAGAAACTGGAGTTCTACCATGACCCCCCACACAGGCAAATTCATAGCCTACTACCGAGTCTCTACAGACAAGCAAGGCGTATCTGGCCTTGGACTGGCCGCCCAGCGCGATCTGGTCAATACATTTCTCAATGGCGGCAAATGGTCAATCATCGGCGAGTTTACCGAGATCGAATCTGGCACCCGTAAAAGACTCAAAGACCGCCCAAGCCTACAAGCAGCGCTTGATTTGTGCAAGAAGCAAAAAGCCACGCTGGTGGTCGCCAAGCTTGACCGGCTTGCCCGTGATGTCCAGTTCATCGCCACACTGCTTAACGGCAAAGTCAATTTTGTCTGCGCAGACATGCCAGAAGCCAACCGTACTTTCATGCAGATGATGTCTGTCATGGCAGAGCATGAGGCCCGTGTCATCTCTGAGCGCACAACCCAAGCGTTGGCTGCACTCAAGCGCAAGGGTGTCAAGCTTGGCAGCCCAACACCAGAGATCGGCTCAGTCGCAGGCATCAAAGTCATCGTGCAAAAAGCAGATGACTACGCCAACCGCATAGAGCCAATTCTTAACGACATCACAAAAAAGACTGGTGCAACCACTCTGCGCGATATCGCCACAGCACTCACCGCCCGAGGCATAGCAACACCACGCGGCAACACCACATGGCATCCCTCACAAGTTAATAATTTACTACGCAGAATGCGGGGGGGGGGGGTGA
>Ga0209354_10001490_pt1 | contig 10303 bp, 10 predicted proteins | sample LauGreSpBDMM15DD_2_FD_187562 | JGI IMG/M metagenome (GOLD analysis project Ga0209354, IMG submission 187562) | Freshwater lake microbial communities from Lake Michigan, USA - Sp13.BD.MM15.DD (SPAdes) (version 2) | ecosystem: Environmental > Aquatic > Freshwater > Lake | place: Lake Michigan...
GATAATGTGCTCGTGTTCATTGTCGTAAAAACGAATTAGAAATTCACGATCAAACTCTACTTTTGTTATTGGTATCTGGTATGTTACAATACCGTTTGAATCCGAAGTGATGGTTGTCTCTTCAATTGAGTGGTCCACCAAATCTTCCACATAGACAATGTAGTCGTAGTTAGCGTCTGGTAAAGTCCATGTTGTTACTAGAGGATATGGTGGAACTCTCATTAATTCCATTTTACTTGCCGAACTCCTTGGCAACTTCTTCTGGAGTTGCTAGACGAGTGTGACCTCTTTTTAGCCATTGGGCAGATGCTTCCTTAGTTACAATATTGTAACCAATAAAGACCTTACCAACACCCTGCCAAGTAACATTCTTTGTAGAATGAATAGCAACTGTTTCTTGTACTTTAGTTGCTACCTTAGCTGGCTTTGGCTTCTTTTCTTCTTTAAATGTTGCAACACCCATTGCACCAGAACCAACTGGACCAAGGCCCTGCTTTTCTGACGGCTTTGGCATTTCAATAACATCTGAATTTACTGCTGGAGCTTCTTCGATTTTTGGCTCTTCTACGATTGCTTCTTCTGCTTCCGCAATTTCTTCAACCTGTGTTGGCTCTTCGATTTTAACTGGCTCTGCAGCTGGAACAGATACTTCCTCTGTGCTGATTTCGTTATTTGTATTTTCTGACATAATAACCTCCTAAATATAAATTATAACAGATATTAGAAGAGGGCAGGAGCCGAAACCCCTGCCCCCTCTAAAAGGATACCTAATAAATATTAGGCGTCTGAAGCTGCATCTGCATAAGCAATTGCATCTTCTTCTTCCCACTGAATACCGAATCTTACGAATACGGTGTACTCAATGGTGTCCTTCTTTGGCTTGTACTCACGGTTTACAGTGATGTCTCTCTGGAAACCCCATACACGGTTCTGAGGGAATGTAAGGTCTACATATCCTGCAGGGTAGTAAGGAACTTCCTGAACGTCAACACCTAGAACACGTGTTGTACGTGCTCCACCGAATGTCTGAGCTGAGCCGTCTAGGTAGTTCTGACGGTTTGCAGCTGTACCTGCTGGAGTACCAGCAAATGCCTCAGCAATAGCGTCAGCTAGAGTACCGTTGTTCTTGATGATACCCTGGAACGCATCTGTTCCAGCGTAGAACTTCAAGTTGCTCTTTAGAGCACGGTACTTGCGAGGCATAGCCAAGATAATGTTTTGCATTACATCGGTTGTCCAAGCATTGTCAGTTACAGTTACAACTGACTCGTGTGCATCTCCATTAGTGGCCTTGTTAACAAAACCGTTCATGATAGAAAGGAAAGCACCATCGCCTGAGTCACCAGTACCGTTGATCGCTAGATCTTCAATGTCATTCGCAAAAGCGTTTGTCATCAAACGTACTAGGTGGTCCTCAAGAGCACCTCCTTCAATACCATCTTCTAGAGCTTCAGCTGATACTTCCCAATCCAAACGAATCTTCTTGGTAGTTAGCTCAACCTTTGTGAACTGAGCACCAGCGTTAGTGTAGTCACCAACAGCCTGTGCAGCAGCACGAATAACACGTTCGCCTACGTTAACCTTTTCAAGTTCCATAGTATTGGCTCTCATAGTTACACGGCGTCCATCCTTGGCGAGTACTGTAGCATCCCATACGTAGTCAATAAAACGACGTGCCTGTTCAGGGCGTAGAATACCAGATCCAGCATCTCCAGAAGGATTGATTGCGTTAGGTCCAGATGTAGAACCGAATGTTGCTGTTGGAATGTTACCAACTGCACCTGCGGTAGCATAGTTACCTGGTACGTTAGCACCATCTTCAGAACCTGATGCAAATGCACCTTGTCCCTGGTAAAGACCAGGAGCGGTTCCACCTAGATTACCAGATGTACCTGGTTGATTTTTAATAATTTCTTCCGACATATTGTTCACCTCCTAAGTGATTATAATTTACTTAAATAAATCGGCAGTTTTGAGGAAACGTCCGCCCCATAGGGATTTTTCAACAACCTGTTCTGGTTGTTCCTGTACAATCTCGCCGAGATCGCCAGACTTACGGAAAGCAGTGTCAGCCTCAACAGCGTCCACTCTCTTTCCAAACTCATTAAATACGTCCTTGCTTGAAGTTACCTCATTTTTTACTTCAACCAAAGACTTTGTTAGTTCTGCAATTTGATCAGCTTGTGCTTGAACAACTGCAGTTAGGTCGCTAAAGGCTTTTGAAACAACATCTTTAACATCTGCAATAGATGCCTCTAGAGTGTTTTCAGACTTGGATACTTCTTCAGTTCCTTCAACGGTTGCATCAATAGAATCTGACTTTTCTTTCTTATCGTCCTCTTCGCCAGACATGTCGTCTGCCTCTTCAGGTACGGTAGAACCAGGCTTGTCATCTTCATCAGCATCTGCTGACTTCTCTACTGATACATCTGCTGCTTCAACTGCTGCATCTGCCTCTGGAGCGACCTGTGATTCTTCAACTACATCTTCAGACTTTTCTGTGATGTCATTTGTTGTGTCAGTCATAGGACCTACCTCCTTGTTAATCTCAGTCTTAATGCCTTTAGCACTATCAACTAAGAACTTTATCATATCTGTTTTTTCGTTATCATTCTTTTCAACGAAACCTATATTTTGCATTGCCTCACCAGAAGTTGGAGATTTCTCAACTTCATTTTGTGAAAGGATTACAATGCCAGAATCTTTATCCCAAAATACGTTTTCTATTTCAGTGTCAACACCAGTTACGGTGTCCTTGCCATTTACCTTTTCAACAGAAAGAATATTAGCAAATTGATTTGCTGGGGTGTCAACTAGTGACAGCTCAACTAGATCATATTCTTTGATAATGCGAATAGGAGAGTTAGTTGCCTCATCAAATGCATCGTCGTACTTATTCATTCTGCCACCAATTGAAAAACCTGAAAGGGTACCATCAAGTACCTTCTCCCAGGTGTCCTGTGCACCCTTTGAAACATATGCAGATACATATACTCCACTATAAAACTTCTTTGTTTCAGGGTCAAAATACTTGTCTTCTTTAAATGCTACCATTTTTCCAACAGCTAATGGCTGGTGCATTTCACGGATGTTACCACGAAACTTTGAGAATGCCTTAACAGATGCGTCAGATGTGACGATATCTTTTTGACGGTCAACGTTGTCGAGCGTAGCAAAGCCAGAAACGATACGACGTTCCTTGTCTACTTTAGAGAATGGCATAGATAGGCGAACATTGTCACCCTCTGAATCCCAGTGTGCTTTAGCGATAGTCATGGTATCTTAATTATAAGGCCTTTTTTAGAAAACATGTTAATAACTATGTTAGTAACTATGTTAATAACTATTTAGAGGACCTTCCCTCTCCCTTTGGATTTCTTCCAGCAACAGTAGTTGTGCTGTCGGATGAGTTGTTGGCTCTTTCACCGTCTCTAGTTTTGCTGCCTGCCATGTTACCCTTAGCATCAGCAGATTGTCTAGGATTCAACTCTAGTGGTTGTTCTCCGTGAGGCAAGTGTGGAAGTCCGAGAACTTCACGAGCCTCGTTAGGGATCATGATCTGATTCTTAACATAACGTTCTAGAATTTGAGATTGTGCAATTTCGTCTGTAAGAGTTAGTTCATTAAACTTAAAGTCTAAGATGTCTGTCTTTTCTTTGACGATCTTGTTAATCATCTTTTGAAGATTTGCCTGAGCTGGTCTAGCCACCTGCTCCTTAAAGGTTCTATCCTGTGCAAGAGCAGCAGCGATAGCTGATGAGTCTCCTCCACCAATCTTAGATAGTGGAACTTGGTGAGCTACTAGGATATCGTCACGATTACGAATTCTATAGTTATTGAAGGAAGCTTCTTGAACACCAGACTCTACAGCTTCCATCTTAAACTCTACCTTATTGGTATCTGAGTCTCCTGGAAGTGGGATATAAAGTGTACGGTGGTTTGATCCCTTTAGACTTGTCTGTAGGAACCTGAACATCTTATCCTCAGCCTCTTCAGAAAGCTTTGCACCCTTAAGAGTTACAACGTAGCGTGGAACTGCCTTGTTGGAGAAGTAGTCAATGTTATACTGTGAGGCTAGCTGATCTCCATTTAGAGCAGAGATTGCTGACATGATATCAGGAACTCCATAGAATGTGTTTAGAGGAGAGTATTCCTTGTAGTGGAGAATTTCATTTGGACGTGGATCGTTAGTGATTGGATTCTCGTTCTTTGCCCCGAAGTTACGGAAGTAAACAACCTTATTACCAATAATCTGAACATAGCCATCTTTAAGTCTGCGAACACGCATAGTTGTTGCAGGAATATGACCGATATATCCAATCTCACCCTTTACGGTTCTTCCGATTTCCAAGTATCCGTTTCCAGTTGCCTGGACATCTGTATAAAACTTCATCATGGTATTGGTGAATGAGTCGTCATCATTTAGATTTTCAAGCCAGTCACGCATTTCCATCTTTGCACGTTCAATACGCTTACGGGCTTTATCTACAGCACTGTCATTTTGCTGAGACTCCAAGGACATTACTGTACGCTTAGAAGTTTCAAAATCATAACCAAGGCCAACGATATTTTCTACTTTGGCATCAATTGCTGCATGGTTTGCAAATGAGGTATCGTAGAAGTTTGCAAGTTCGTATAAGTTCCATGGTGGAGTAATTACATCAAAGATTCCGTATCCATTACGAAAGACTCGTCCTGGATTTATTTCCTTTGACCTAGCTCCATCAAGTCCACGGTTAGTTGCTAGAGCACTGTCCTGATAGGATGAGCTCATGACGTCTACCTGGTTATACTGTAGTGTGGTTTCTACTAGCGGATCATTGTTAGCCTTTTGTAGTCTATCTGATCTACGCTTAAAGTTTTTCTCTATTCCAGAGAATATCTTAATATCTTCCCAGGCCTTATTAAAAGGGTCTTGTGCCTTAAAGATATCAACCTCTGGTTCGAAGTCGCCTACACGAGCATCTCCCCAAGGAATCTGGTATTCATATTCTTCTGACATTACTCTTCATCCCCGTACATTGCAAGTGTGTTTTTGGCAGCCATGACAGCACCGAGATCATTTAGATTTGGGATAAGTCCCTGGCTCATTCGATCTACCTGTTCGCTGTATTCTTCGTCTGTTACTCTTTCAACGCCAGGCATGAATTCATACGAACCATCCTCTTGGCCAAGAGCCTTTGCTTCTTGTTCTAATTTACGAATCTGAAGTGCGTCACCCCTATGGGACGGAATGTTCAATACTGAACCGTTTCCATCTGTGAAAGGCTTGCCGTTAGCCTTTTTCCAGAAATAGATTCCCCAATCGTATTGCTTATCCAAAACTGTAATTTTGGACTCACCGATCTGACCAGGAACTTTAAATTTTTCAGAACTCATAACCACTAGTATACCATACTATACCCTTTTAGTGTTTATAATTACCAAAATATATTATTTTATTATTTGTGTAAACCAGCGAGGTGTAGTGTATCTGACAGCTCCAGCTACTGGATTTACTCCGTGAACAAAGTTTTCGTTGTCTGGAAAACAGAGGAGATCTCCTGGTTCTGGCTTAAACCCAACTCCATGTTCTGGAAAATAGATTTCTCCACCAGAATAATTATCATTTATGTACACTAAGGTAGCTATATCATTTGGTCTACTGGAATCAAAGTGTTCGTGCATCCCAAAGCCTGGACTAAATCTTGCAATGTGTGTCTTAGTATCTAAGAATTCAGAGAATGGGTTGTTGTAATTTTCAACTACATAGTCGTATACCTTATGTGCGTACTCTTGCATAATTGCTAGAAGATCTTCGTCATTCCTTTGAATCTCGTGATATGTGTGAACCTTGAACTCTTGCTCACCGTTTCCATAATCTAGAAACTCTTCATCATGCTTAATAGAATAGTTATAGATTCTATCTGCAATATCTTTTGGCATAAAGCCTGGTACGTAATGTATCTGTGCAGTCATGGTGATCCAATCTATGAGAATGACATATTGCTGTGAGAATCCATAGATCCCTTTCCACAGCGGCTACAAGAGCTTAGGATGGCTTTTGTAAAAGGACATTGAGCAGTGACAAGTTTATGCCCACGAAAAAAGCAAGTAGCTTTATTTTTTAAAGTTTTATCCAATTTGGACCAACATACCCTTCTCTGTACGGGCTTATATCATAAGCAATTGTTATTCTTGGCCCGTCCCAATCCCAGTTACCAATATTGTGTGGATGTCCAGTTTCTGAAACAACGAGTCTATTGTTTTTATTAATGTTCTCTACTTCTGTTTTTCTATCTACTAGATAGTGAGTCGTTGATGGTTCTGCACTTACGCAGTAATACCCGTGAAATACTGGAGCCCCTTTGCCATCCATGTGATCATGATAGTTAGTCTTATCTGATGGATTGTGAGGAGAGTTTCCATAGCTTGTTCCATAATCTAGATTAAACCATCCATTTATCATGTACTCTGAGGAATTGAAATCTATTCCATAGTACTCACAAGCCTCTGCAGTTACCTTACGCAACTCATTTTTTAAGTTTTGAATAGCATCATTATCAAAAGTAAATATGTTATAGTATTGGCCCAATTGGGTTGGGGCTCCACCGCCTAGATCGTTATACATTGGAATCTGTTCTAATGGAATATTAAACATTTCCCCAGATAGCATTTTTGAAAGAACGTCTTCTAGGTATTCCGATAAAGCATTTAGATCATTATCTAGGTATGCATCAAAGAATCTTTGTGGTGGTTTTGGATTTTTCAATTTAGAGGTATCCAATGTTGTTCATGAGCTACTCCTGCTTTTTCAAGTAAATCAAGAGGCTGGATATCATAGGCTATGGTGATTCTTGCACCATCCCAGTCCCAATTACCCATTGCATGAGGATGTCCCATCTCAGATAGGATAGCACGGTTATTCTTATTTTCGTTTATCTTAAACTCATCGAATGTGACGTAGTGTGTTTGTGAGGGTTCTGCACTTACACAATAATACCCATGAAAGTTTGGAGCACCTTCACCACCATGTTCGTGCCAGTCAAGCTTTCCATTCCCAGAATGGTTTATGTTAAACCATCCCTGCAGCATGAACTGCTGACTATCAAAGTCTATGCCGTAGTATTCGCAGGCTTCACGAACCATTTTACCAACAGCCAAGTATAAATTATAGATTTCTTTTGTATGGAATTGAAAGACATTGTACTCTCTCCACTTCATGGTAGAGATACTTCCAGATTCTTTCCATAACTCGTTATCAGATAATGGATTTACGCCAATTATTTCAGCCTTTTGAATTAGCTCGTATCTTTTTTGTAAATCGTCAGATAACTTGGATAGATCATTCTCTAGGAATGCGTCAAAGAACTTGTGTGGTTGCGTTGACTTGCTTATACTCTTTATACCCTGCATAAAATTTTATCTTTCTATTATTGTGCAATACAATAATACCATAAAATTTTAGTAGCTTGGAGAGAATCCAAATACACCGAAAGGCGAGAATCCGAATACTCCAAATGGTGAGAATCCAAATACTGAGAAAGGTGTGAATGCAAAGGTAGTGACGGTTGCAGAATATGCAGACCAAGCTGAATTACCGTTTGCATTTATTGCATAAACTCGATAAGCCTGAGCTGTTCCACCTTCCTGGGCTATAGGACTTACAGCGGTTGCAACTCCAATTGATCCAGCTTTTCCATCGTTAGACTCCCAGTAGTATCCTGTTAAAGCCTTTCCTCCGTTAGCACCTGCAGTCCAAGAAAGACTGTCTGTTGTAGTTCCAGCTTGGTTAACTCCACCAGATGATCCTGTTGGAGAGCTTACAACTAGTGCAGTTGGTACGTCTGGAACTGTCGTTACTGTAATGGCTGCTGTAGCAGAAGATGCTGCAGAGGTACCGTAAGAGTTTGTGGCAGTTACAGTAAAGGTTGGTGTGGCACCGCTAGCGATACCTGCAACAACTATTGGAGAAGATGCTCCAGTAGCTGTCTGACCAGTTGAAGCGGTTACAGTATACGATGTAGCTGCATTCCTAGCATCTGGAGTAAAGACAACAGATACTGCTCCATTATTGTAAGGTCTTGCTGTTCCAACATCAGTACCTGTACCGATTGTTGGTGCGTATGGTGCCAAGAAGTCGTTCTGCTTAACAGAGGACTTTCCTGCTCTTTTGCTTACTGCCATTTAATTCATTCCCCTTCTAGGATTAAGCTGATAGATCTCCGAAAACAACCCAAGTATCGGTTGCTCTCTTAAATAGTGTAGCAGATGACCACTGGGTACGTAGCTTTAGGCCAGGAGTAGCATTAACTGTTACTCCAGCTCCTGCAGCGATAGTAACCTGTCCAGCACCTGTCTGTAGGATATCAATAGATGTTCCTACTGGATATGCAACTGAAGAGTTGGCTGGGATAGTAACTGTAACTCCTGTGGCAGAAGAAACTTCTACGAGCTTGTCACGGTCAGCTAGGGCTGGTGTGTAAGCTCCTGCTTGCTGGTTAATAACTGTTAGGGATGGAACACCCTGCTTAACCTGAGTACCGTCAGTAAATGCGATACCAGAAGCTGATACTGTAGTTAGACCAGTGAAGGTCGGACCAGCCAGTGGTGCCTTAAGGGCAACATTTGTAATAGTCTCATAAGTTGAAGCAGCAGTTGTAGAAGCAAGCTTTGCATCAATCTGTGTCTGAATTGCAGAAGTTACTCCATCAACGTATCCTAGCTCAGTAGCTGATACGTTCCCAATTGAAGTGGTGCTTGGAAGTACTACAGTTCCGCTGAATGTAGGTCCTGCAAGAGGAGCCTTTGTATCAATCTGTGTTTGGATAGCAGATGTAACTCCATCAAGGTATCCGAATTCTGTATTAGATACATCTCCAACAGTAAGTGATGTTGCAGATAGTTCTCCAAGTGCAAGAGCATCAAGCGATCCCTGAGAGAAGTTTACTGTAGTACCTGGTTCATCGGTAACACCCTTAAACAACTTCCAGGTGCCAGCAGATGAGTCACGTACAAGACCTGTGTGCTGATAAGTTCCGTCGTTAAAAGCTGAAACGATTCCTAGGTCTGACACGTTAGCTGAGTTTCCATCACCCATGTAAATCATAGGGTCTGTAATGTTTAGGTTTGCAGCATTTACAGTTGTGGTTGTTCCGCCAACAGTTAAGTTGCCAGAAAGTATGATATCTGCTGCAGTTAGTGTACCAGTAAATGTTGGGTCAGCAAGTGGTGCCTTTGCATTGATCTGTGTCTGAATTGCAGATGTAACTCCATCAACATATCCGATTTCGGTGGCTGAAACATCGCCAATTGAAGTTGTAGATGGTAGAACTACTGTACCTGTAAATGTAGGGGCAGCCAAGGTTGCTTTAAGATCTAGAGCAGTTTGGGTTGCAGTAGAAACTGGCTTATTGGCATCTGAGGTGTTGTCTACGTTTGCAAGACCAACTGAAGACTTTGTAAGAGCAGATACAGCTGTTGATACTGCTGAGTCTGCGTAGGTCTTAGTTGCAAGAGCTGCAGTATCTGCGATACCATGAATGCTTGTTGTGTCTGCCTCGTGGTTTGAAAGAGCTAGGGCTGCTGCTGACTGAGCATCAGAGGCTTTGCCATCTGCGTAAGTCTTTGTAGCAAGAGCAGCTGTGTCAGCGATACCGTGGACACTTGTTGTGTCTGATTCGTGAGTACTTACAGCATTATCAGCATAAGTTTTGGTGGCTAGTGCAGATGTATCTGCAATTCCGTGGACACTTGTTGTTTCTGAATTGTGAGTATAAACCTTTGTGAATGCGTCAGTTTCTGCGTGAGCTTCTGCTGCTAGCATTGCTGAGGTGGCTGCTTCGTCAGTATAGAACTTAGAGTCTTCTAGTGTTGCTGTATCTCCTGAAAGAATCGCATCATTGATAGCGTTTATAACGTCAGAGACTTCTCCGAAAGTATCTAGAATTTCTGGAGCATTATTGATTATGTTAGACAGTTGAGCAATAGAGATATTTCCATTTACGTCTAGAGTGGCTACACCATTTGGCTGGCCAAGTTCGGTAATTGGAACATAGTCGTCCAAGCTTCCGCCAAGATCGGCAAGATTCTTAAAAGGAGATAGGTCTGAATAGTGGTTTACACCATCACCAATACGGAATTCTCCACTATCGCTTTCGAATCCGATCTCACCTGCTGCGAGAATTGGGTCTGCTGATGTCCATTGGGCCGCAGTTCCTCTGCGTTGCTGCATTCTTGTTGCCATAGTAATTATCTCCTAATATCGGGGTTGACCCTTTGTGTACATTTATAATTATAACATTCGTTTTGCGAATGCTTAATT
>Ga0209354_10001491_pt1 | contig 10301 bp, 8 predicted proteins | sample LauGreSpBDMM15DD_2_FD_187562 | JGI IMG/M metagenome (GOLD analysis project Ga0209354, IMG submission 187562) | Freshwater lake microbial communities from Lake Michigan, USA - Sp13.BD.MM15.DD (SPAdes) (version 2) | ecosystem: Environmental > Aquatic > Freshwater > Lake | place: Lake Michigan, USA...
GCGTAAGGATTACCAGCAAATAGATCATTTGCAGTTGGAGCAAACATGCTGGCATTGGTCATGTTGATGTTTGCCATCCTTGGATCAACAGCCCTAGGAGGCATGTCAGAACCCTCACCAGCACCTGACATAGTAAAGCCTGGGGGTAGGACAGCTTCAAGCAAGTTAGCCGCTGCCATGCCTCTTTGACCGGGAGTCTGTGCTTTTGCAATGTCAGGAATGGCAGTCAAAGCACCCACAATACCAGCAACCCGTACAGATTTTGTACCAGCAGAAGTTTTCTTGGTGATGCCGGGAGTGATCTCGGCAGGAGGTAAACCAGCAGCAATCATTTCAGCACGGGTAGCCCTGCCCAACAATTTGTTGATGTCCTTTGACTCTTGGATTGCTAACTCATTTGTCAATGGGAAAGGCTGGTTTGTGTATGCCTTAGTGTATTCAGCTTGACCAATGTTTTGACGAGGTGTGTCAATGTATTGAGCGCCTGGAATAAAAGCAAAACCACGAGGAACAGCTTCTACTGATGCATATTCAGTCTTAAACTTAGGCTCACCCTTTTTGTTCAATGCTGCTTCTGGACCCATGCCAGCAAAGGCAGGTTTACCAGTACCTGTACGCAGCTCTTGAGGAGGTGCAACAGGCTGTTGTGCCATAGGTTGAGCAGGTGTTTCCTGAATCATCTCTTTGACGGTGTCAGTAACGATGGTTGTTACAGGAGAGCCGGGACCAGCAGTAGGTGTTGGTGCGGGAGCATCCATAGGAGCTGCTGACAAAGGAGTGGCAATAGGAGCTTGTGGGTTAAATGCCGGGGCAGCAGGTGCTACAGGAGCAGGTGGAACAGCGCCTACAGGAGCTACAGGTTGATTGCCACCAATGCCAAGCTGCCTGTTGGCTTCAGCCAATTCTTCTGCTTTTCGCAGTTTGTCTACGGCTTGAGCCTCAGGTTGATTAACAGGGTTTATGTTTGGATTTGGTGGAACGTCAAAGAACCCACCAGTAGGGATATCAATGTTGCGATTGATCTCAGGTGCTTGGGTCATGTAGCGTTCTTTGATGCCCTTGTACACCTTAGGGGCAGCATATGTAGTCAGTGCGCCAAGCAAAGCAGCACCAGTAACTAATGCAGGGGTTGATGTTAAAACACCCTCCATTGTCATTGGAGATTGTGATGCGTCCTTCTTGCTGCTTTCCTCATAGCCTTGAACAATTGCAGCCCTCTTAGTGTCAGCTTCTGCTTGAAATTTGGCAGCAGTATCGGGTCCACTGCTAATTGCAGAAGGTGGAACAGCGCCAGCAGGTGCGGGGCCTTTTAACTCTGCATCAATTTCTTTGTCAGAGTAGCCAGCAGCTTTGGCTTCAGCACGGAATTTTGCTTCATCAAATGCCATTATTAACCTCCAGCTTGTTTCTTAAGATCAGCCAAAGAAGGTCTGGCTTTTGGTTTTGTTTCTGATTGAGGAGGGGCAACAGGTCCAGCAGCTCTTGGTTGTGCTGCTGGTTGTGCTTGTCTTGCAGAACGATTTGAAAAATCTGTATTTACAATTTGCTGAATCTTGTCAGCGTAATTTTTGCGGATATCTTTGAAAATGTCTTTGTTTACAAAGTTGGCCCCAATGGTCCCAGGTACAGGCAATGTTTTTGCATTGTCGTAAACACCAGCAGTTTCTTCAAAGTATGGAGCATACGCATTAATCATGTCCCTGTTCTGACGCAATGTTTCAAGTTGAATCATGAACTGGGATTGAGGATCTGCAAATGTCACAGATGTAGGCAAAGAGATAAAAGAAGGTTTACCGTACTTGTCTACTGTCTTGTTAATCTCAGAACCAATCTCGTTGCTTAAGGTCAAAGCAGCTCTCATTTGCTGAACAATTTTGCCTTGCTCTTCTTTAGATTTGCCAGCAATAGCAGCCTTAAAACTTTCCGAAGTCAAAACACTTTCTAAGTTGGAATTAGTGTTTTTAGATGTTTCAGAAGCAAGGCTTGCACTGTCTGTTTGCTGCTTCAATCCATCCGTACTGACTCGAACCGAGTTGTCTTTTGACACCAAGTATTTGCCATCAATCGAGAATGTTTCGCCAAGATACTTATTGGGGATGCCAAGCTTTGCAGCAAGGGCAGCGTCAATTTTCTGGCCTCGACCAGCAGAAGCATTTTCTTGGATTTGGTTCAAGTAAGTGGATGAATCAGATTTGGTGCTTGACTGACCTTGTGCGGTAGACAAAGTGCCAACCAGATTGGCATACACATCACCAGGAAGGCCAAACTTCAAATTAGACACAAGCTTGTCTAACGTATCTACCTTGCCATTGATGCCGTTAAACGCTGTAAACAAAGCTCTGTTAGCAACCTTTTCTTCACTAAAGGCTTGGTTGTACTTGCCACGGTTTTGCTCAAGGTTTTTACCTGCAAGAGTTCGGTCAAAGTCGGTAACACTACCACCACGCTGAGAGTATTCTTCAGGTGTTAGAACCCTGCCCAAACCACGATCAAAGTAGCTTTGAGGTTGACCAAGAGCATTGGCTCGTACTTCAATAATGTTGCCGTTGTCTTTGGCAAACTCTACAGATGTTTTGACTTGACCACCTGTTGCCAAGTTAAACGCAGCTTCTTTGTTGCCCATCATAAAAGCAACCAAAGCTTGACCGTACAAAGGCTGCTCAGTCACGTTACGCAAAGCATTTGCAGCAGCAAGGTTGCGTTCACTGTCAGACTTGGCATTCTCAATAGGAGCAGTCAGTGTTTTAAATTGAAAGCCACGGTCTTGAATGTCTTTAACTGTGTCAACAATTGCACGGCCTTCAGGAGTGCCTGAGCCCATCTTTGTTGCAGTGCTTAACAAACCATCTACGTTCCTTGTTTGAAGGTCTTGGTTGGCTTGATTTTTAATTTGAGCAGCATCAATCAATGCACTTGGATATGCAGTGACTGCTGGAGCTGGAGGGTTCAGAGTGTCTTGCATGATGTTTATCCCATCCCCATAATTTTCATTAGTTTGCCAGCTTTGTCTTTAGAACTTCCAAAGCCAGGAGTCTGCTGATACTCATTGCCCGTCAAAGCAACTTGATTGCCTGTATCTGGGACAAATGTATTAAAGTCAGTTTGGTTGGTCACATCAACAGCAGAAGACTGAGGCTTAAATGTTCCATCCAATATTTGCCGACCAGCATCTGGTGGTGGTGGAGCAAATGTATTAATCTGAACATTAGAGGGGCCAGAGTCCGGCAATGGCGTTATTTGAGGCCCAAGAGCAGCAGGAACCATAGGAGCCATAGGAGCAGGAGGAACTGCCCCAAACTGTTGAGGGGCTACAGGTTGAGCACCCATTGACCGAGTGGCAGGAGGAACAGAGCCAGCAGGTTGTGGAAGATTAAACCCACCTTTCCCATCGGACTTAATTCCCATTTGGTCCAAAGCTTCTATAGCGCCAGACTTTTGTAATCCATAAAGAATGCCGCCAGTTTTAAGCGCCTTGCCAATTTCAGCAAGAGGACTTTGCCCCATGTATCTGCGAGGATCTCCAAAGCTTGCGCCGAAAGGTGTTTCTGCTGCCATGATTGTTCCTTAGAAGCCAAAGCCCTTGCTGCTTGTTTTCTGGCCTTGTGTGCCAGCAAAGTTGGGCGTTGTAGAAGCTTGTGGTGTACCGTAAATAACAGATGCGTACTTGGACAACACATCCTGTGGAGCGCCAGCAAAACCAATACGACTAGCAGCCGATTGTTGAGCAGCAGTTAAGCCTTGTTGACCAGCACCTGTTAAGGAGCCAAACAAACTACCTGCTTGGCCCAAAGCACCAGCACCAGCACCCATCAAGGATTCAGCAGCACGTTGACGTTGGCTTTCAACACCAGCGGATGTTTGAGCAGCAACAGATCCCAAGCGCTGTTCACCAAGAGATGCAAGGTTGCGAGAAGCCAGTGCTTGACGAGAAGACCCTAAACCACCAGATCCACCAAACAAAGCTGCTTGTTGACCCATTTGCTCACGAATCTCTTCACGAGCAGGTTGCAAGGATGCTTGGATCTGCTCTTGCTTGTATTGAGGCGAGAACAGTGCGCCAAGTTGACCAGCACCACCCGCAAACAAACCACGGCCCATGCCTTCTTGAAACCCTGCTAAGTTTCCCTGACCAGTAATGCCTGTTGTCAAAGCACCCCGTCCAGCAGTTTCTTGCAGTTGACCAGATCGATTGCTGACATCCATTGCCGTTTGAGCAGCAGTGGTTGTAGCAGGGTTAACTTGGTTGTAGACATCACTAGCTTGACCAATTGTTCTTTGGTAAGCAGGATATGCTGTGTTTGTGAGAAACCCAGTTTGCTGTCTTAGAAGTTCTTTTTGTTCTTCTGTGACTACTGGAGCCGAAGAACTGCTACCTTTTCCGCCGCCCATATTTAGCCTTTGCCTTTCCCGCCACCCATAGGTTGCTGGTTAGTTCGTTGAATGCTTGCATTATCCCACTGTCCAACAGTATTTGGATAGTTGTTTGGCTGACCATAAGTTGGTTGACCAGAAGTGGCAGCATTGGTTGTACTACCCTTGCCTCTGCTGGACTGTGGCATCCCTTGGGGCATATTGCCCTGAGTAGGAGGGTTTACAGGTTGTGCAAACCCCTTGCCTTGAGGTTGAGTCCCTGATTGGACTTGAGCTGATTGCATTCCCATATTTTTCCTTTAACCGCACATGTAAATGCACGAAACAAGCTTTACTTCTGTAGATGAAGTAAATGCCACATTTTCCCTGATTTTGGCAACAGTGCTGCTTCTGACAATATCGTCACCCTGCTTCATCCCCTTGCCAGCAGTAGAAGAGCAAACAATCAAATCACCAACTTGGAAGTTCCCATTTTCACCACAGACATTAATCTGGCCTTCACCAACAGAGTTAATGGCAACGTAGTCGTGAGTGTCAACGATTGGCTGATAAATCGGGTTCAATTCATATTCCACCGTATCAACCCACTCGTTATGCTGCCAAACAGGAACAATGACAGGAATTTGCAAGATGTAAGGGGTCACCGTACTGATAGCAGCAAACACCCCAATAGCACCCTTTTGGTTGGCAGTTGTGCTTGGTGTGACTTCAGTGATCGTATCGGTAACGCCAGACGTTGCAACGATAACGCCAGTGTCAACAATGATGTCACCGGGAACAGCAGTAGTTCCTTTAAGCATCAAGCCATCGTGGCAACCAGTAAATGGAGCAGTTCCACCAACAACAGTCAGACCGTAAGTTGGACCACCAGCAACAATTCCACGGACATCCACGCCACTGGTGTTTGTCGTGAACAGTCTGCCGCCGTAATGGTCTGTGCCGGACAGGTATGCTAGATAGGAATACGCAGCAGTGTTTGGTCCAGGAGCGCCTTCAGAGGCAGCGCCTGATTGGGAGCTTCTGCGCTGTGTGAATATGCCAAAGTTGGGTCCAGCAACACTCAAACCTGTAACAACATAAATGGCACTGATGCTGTCATAGCCATAGGTGTTTGAAAACAAAGCGCCATACGAGCTTGTAGAAGCCGTATTACCAGCGATACCAACGCTTTGAGTTGCAATACCAGCTAAGCCAGCAGTTCCTGCGTTAGAGCTTTTAAAGAAGCCAGCAGTTGCAATACCAAACACTGAAGTGCCGTTACCAAAACCAAAGGTGTTGCCACTTTGGGTGGTAGATGTTCCTTCTTTTAAGTTACCAGCAGCAACAATGTTGCCATTCAAATTGATTGTTGAGCCGTTGTAAGTAATGTTGTTTGTTGAATCACCAACAGCAAATGTTCCGTCATTGTTGATAACAGCACCAGCACCACTCATGGACGAGCCACTGATAGCAGGAGATGAGCCCGATTGGATTGTTCCCCTAGCCCCAAGGTTGTTCAGAATGGCTGTGCCAGTAGACCTAGAGATGTAGTAACCAGCAGTGCCCCAAGTACCGGGAGATCCAAAAGTTGGAGGGTTAGAACCGTTCCAGTTGTCAGACCTGATGTCTTGGAAAACACTTGCAGCAATAGGACCTGTCCAACGAGTGGTGTTGGGAGCCACACCATTAATGGTTACTGTTGCTGAACTGTTGTATTCACCTTGGATGTACCAAAGCACTTGACCAACAGAAACAGCAGGTGTACCAAGACTCCATCCAGCAGGGGCATTAGGGCCTGATGTTGGGGTGGTAAAGGTAGGTGCAGCAAGAGCCTGATCTTGCGCTCTGTAGGCCGTTAAAGCACTGTTGCCAGTAGCCCCAGGCGCTCCATCTTCACCGTTGTAGCCAACAGCACGAATAGGATAGATGGCATTGGGCCAATCCAGTGTTGCCGTGTTGATGCCACCAGTTTGAACAATGGTGATAGAGATTTCCCACAGAAAATCACCAGGGGTGGTGTTTGAAGGAACATCAATAGACCACCCAGCAGGAGCTGTGTAAGTTCCTGTAAGCCAAGTGTAGGTCGTTGATGTCGATGGTCTAGCAGGAGGAGTAGACGATCCTGTCCATAAATAGATGGTTGGCGTTGCAGTAATGGTGATGCTGATGGCATCAAGATCAATAGCAGTACCGTCATCTTGCTCCCACCCATAACCAGGAGCAGTTGTTCCAACAAAGAACTCAATCTGACGACCACCACTTACCCTGTAAAACAGAAACTTGGTTGTGCTAAAACCACCAGCAACTTGAAGCCAAATGTAGTCAGCAGGGTTTGTTGACTCAACAGAACTGTTGTTGTTTCTAGCACCGTAATACAAACGGTTAGTTGGTGAGTTGCTGAAGTTAAGTGAGCCGTCAGCACTGTCTGCGTATTTGATAGACAGATACTTGTACAGGTAAGCAATGGTTTGACCTGTTGGGCCTGTAATCAGACCTGTATTGGGGTCAGCACTCAGGTTTGCACCAAAGTTACCCAGCAGGTAATTGATAGCATCCGACAGCTCAATGTTGGATGGATTGGAGTCTAGTGCGAATGGCATTAGAAAGCATCCTCAACAAGGGTTGCTTGCCAGTTCATAGCAGTCATGTTCCAAGTGTTTGTCGCATCATTGGTTTCAACCTTAACCGATACAGTGCGAACAGCGTTTTGTTGAGTTGTCACCCAGGGGCTATTTGTATCAATTTCAGTGGTTCCTGTTTGACCATATACAGGGGTTTGAGCAGTTGAGTTAGCACCACCAACAGAGATGTTGATAGCACCAGTACCCGAGATCTCAGGAAGCAGTCTGTGTATATACACTTTGGAGCTGTATGGGATCGGACCTTTGTCTGATTGCAAAACCACGTTGTTACGCTCAAACAACACAGGAATTGCAGCAGCGTTAATAAACGAATTACCAATGTTGGTCTGGATCAGTTTTTGATCAGTCACACCACCACGGGCATAAGTAACAACACGAGAAGCCAGTTTAAAACTACCAGAGATGAACTGAGGGCCCTCTGTACCCATGCAAGCATTGGCAATGTCTTTAGGAGCATTCCAAACTTGGATGTCATATCTCCAAGAAAGCATTTTGTTGCAATAGCCAGTAGAAGTTAGATCAGGGTAATAGATCTCAATCTGGTTCTTTTGAGTGTTGTTGACCATAAATATACGGTCAGAATATGTTGTGCTTATATTGTTGTAAAAGTAGTTTTTTACTTTTTGGTTGCCAAGTGATTGGAAGGTGTTGCCATCAAATACCCAGATATCCCGAGAATCTACGCCATACACATTAGCGTCAGTACCAGACCAACAATTGTTGTTCAGCAACCCCCTACCTTGGTTTAACAAACGCAAACCAAATACTGGAGCAGTGGAGTTTTGGTAGTTGATTGGAGAAAAAACAACAGTATCCCAATAGGAGCAAACATAGAAGTTGCCACCAAAAAAGAAGCCGTCAATCAATGGACCACGAACAGGAACCTCTTGCTCGTTGGCAATGTTTGACAGAGTAGGCTCCCATGTATTGGGAATACCTGTATTGGCAAAAGATTGTGACCAACGAACTGTTGTTGGAAAGTTACTTTGAATACCACCAGAAACCTTGGTTAGGTTACCTGCAATCAAAATGTTGCCTACGTTTGGAGAGCAATAGTTTCTGACAAAACCAGCAGTTGTGCTGGTTACCCCAACATCGTAATTCCAAGAGGCGTTAGACGTAACCGTCATTTCGTTAGAGGTTGGCAAGAAATACATGGGGTTGGTCAATGTATCGTTTGCAAAGAAAACACCACCAACCCATGAAGTGGTGATATTCAAACCAGCGGTATATCCAGGCAGAAACACAGAAGGATTAGCACCAACACCAGGGGTAATGTTGCTAATACCAGCAGAGGTCAGCATGTACCATTTGCCTTGGCTAGAGGCGTTTCTGGTGGCAACAATGTATACCCACTGGGTTTCTGTGCGATAACCACCCTCCATGAAGATGGGATCAGCAGGAATAGCAGTCAGAATCTCTTCTTCACCAAAGATCTTCTTGATCCCACGAACATCAGCTTCTACATTCCGTCCGTTGTTATATTCATTTGGACCCAAAGCATTACTAGGCACATCCGGTGTAAAGGACATGTTAGTAAATGGGGTTCTCAGACGGCTGTAATCGCTCATGTTAATCCACCATTGTTGGTTCCGTCATTTGTTCTAAGTTTCTGATAAGACGGGCATCAGTTGGGTTGAATTCTAAGGCTTTTTTGCAGAATTCAATTGCTTCATCCTTGTGACCAAGATGCCAAGCACAGATAGAAGCCAAGTCCAAAGGTTTCTCAGTCCAGACACTAGGGTCCATTGTGTAGACAAGAGCTTTGTCAGTTATCAGCAAGGCATTCTTTGCTGCTGAATAACCATCAACCCACATGCTTGCCCTGTAAGTAAACATAGCCAAGTCAACCCAAGGCTCACGGGTCCCAGGTGCTTCAGCACAAGCCAGTCTGTACCATTTCAAAGCATCGTGCCAGTGACCCAGTTCATCATGGGCCTTGCCAAGCAATCTCATGGCATAGCAGCGTTCATTTGCCCAAGTAGCCTCAGGCATAGCCAGATAACGATTAAGGGCCTGTATGGCCTCTTCCCATCGGTCGTAGAAGGTTAGTTCACGAGCATGGTAAAAAGCATTGCGAGGACAGAATGGATCTTCCTTGATTGCCAACTCCAGAAGTGGCATGTATTGACCACGGGATTTGGTTGGATCAGGGTGGTGGCTTACCAACAGCATGTCCGTATGGGCATAGACTTCTGTGATCCTGCCATCAGGACGGGGATATTCATGGACAGGATGCCAGAACCTGTAGCCATGACGAGAAAAAATCTTTTCGTAGAAGAAGCTAATTCCACAGCCCCAATCGAACTTGTAGCGCAGTCTGGTTGTACCTTCAACCCACACTCGCTCAATTTCCTCTCGCCATCCTGGCTCTAGCATTTCATCTAGATCAAGACTGATGACAATATCAATGTCTTTTGGAAGCAGCGCAATAGCAGCATTTCGAGCCAAATCAAACCGCCAAGGGCTAATGCAAATGTCATGCACTTTTGCACCGCACTCAAGGGCAAGTTGAACCGTTTTGTCGGTTGAGCCAGTATCTGCAATGCAAATTAAATCAGCGTCTTTTGCTGAGTCGCAAAACCGTTGAACAAAAGCTTCTTCGTTTTTGCTGATTGCAGATATTGCTATTTTGAGTTTTTTGGTCATTTCAATTCCTATACATTTCAATTCTTTAAGGTGCTACAGGTGTAGTGGTGGTTGTGGTGGTGTTGGTGTTGGTCACCACAGTTGGTACAGCCGTATTGTCAGTAATAGAACCACCAGCCAAGCGACCACTGTTGCCAGAGTTTGACCCACTGTTCGCTCCAATCGAATATGAACCTGCGCCAATTACACCATTGCCGCCAATGGTTGTCACGTTGGCTGCTGGCGCTTGAATCTTCGAGGCGATGCCGACAAAAGCGTTGTTGGTGCTGACAGCCACAGCGGTGGCGTTGTCAGACTGACGCAGCCCCAAGCTGGTTTGCTTGTTGATGGTGTACACCTGACCGAATGTAGGCAGCAGCAACCCTGTCCACTGCAAAGCGTAGTCGGCCCAGTTCTTGGGAGCATTGATCTGCGTGTTCTGCTGACCGCCACCCATTTGCAAGGACATGACCGCAGCGACTTTGGCCGTGGTATCACCCTGCTTGGCAATGTCTGCCAGAGCTTGGTAACGTGCTGTCTGAGCCGCTGCTTGTGCTTTGTGGGCATCAGCATAGGCTGCGTATTCAGCAGTAGCACAGCCTGTCAGGGACAGTACTGCAATGATTGGAGCGATCATTCTCATGGTTGCACCTCTGTTGACTGTACGGGTTCAATGTAATT
>Ga0209354_10001494_pt1 | contig 10275 bp, 14 predicted proteins | sample LauGreSpBDMM15DD_2_FD_187562 | JGI IMG/M metagenome (GOLD analysis project Ga0209354, IMG submission 187562) | Freshwater lake microbial communities from Lake Michigan, USA - Sp13.BD.MM15.DD (SPAdes) (version 2) | ecosystem: Environmental > Aquatic > Freshwater > Lake | place: Lake Michigan...
ACTGACTTGAATGTTGGAAAGCATAAGTCGGTCGTTGGAATCTACAACTACTTAGTCAAAAACTTATCGAAAGAAAATGATGAACTCTTGGACATTTGATACACCAGAAATTGCAAACACATTTGACGCTCATGTGCGCGAACAGTTACCGTGGTACGACATGGTCACCGATGCAGTGGTTTATATTGCGCAAAACTATATGCCGAAGGGTTGTGTTGTCACTGAAATTGGTGCATCAACAGGCAACATGACAAAGGCGCTGTTGCCGATTTTTAATGAGCGCGGCGGGAATCACTATCAAGCAATTGAAGTAAGCAAAGAAATGTGTGAGGTATTTAATAAAAATATTCAGCACCCGTTAGTGACCTGCCATGAGGCTGACATTCTAGACATTACAGACGGTGATATGGATGAACTTGATAGAAGCAATGTCACCATTTTGTTTTTGACTTTGATGTTTATTCCCGTTAACGAGCGCGAAGATTTAATGAGGATGTTGATAGGCAATTCACACAAGGGTGGATGCATCATTGTGGTCGACAAGGTGTTAGACCACGGCGGGTACTTTGCGACCGTCCTGAAGCGCCTTACCATGCAGTTCAAGCTACAGCAGGGTGCCAAGCCAGAGGACGTGCTCAACAAAGAGATGAGTTTGGCAGGGGTGCAGATACCGATTGACCCAGCCATTCTGGGGGAGGATGCCAAACAATTCTTTCGCATGGGTGAGTTTGCAGGGTGGGTGATTGAATGTTAGGGAAAGTACCTACAAAATAATTTAGAATAATTATTGACTTGTTTAATTCGGTGTTATACTTACAACACTGACACAGCAAATCCGCATAGTCAGCAAACAGTGAAGGAAAGCGAAATGAAAGTAGGAAAATCTTATTGGAGTGTTTCAGTTAGCCAAGACAAAGTCTGGAAAGAAGTGGCTTTGACCGAACCCCAAAATAACACTCGATCAAATGTAATGAGCAAGTGCAAATTGATCAGAGCAGAACTTAAATTGCAATTGAATGGCAAAACTGAATACGCCACAGAAATTGAAGCACGCAAAGCATTTTCAAAATTGGATCAAGAGACTGCCAAGTATGTAGATGTTAACGAAAACTTCCCAGTCAATTTAGGTCTTGGCTGGTGTTAAGAATGGAGGGGGCTTCGGCCCCTTCTAAAAATATTTTAAAAAAGTCTTGTAAAGTTTAATTTTAAGTTATACTAACCCCACTGCAACATCGCAGTAACAGCGAAACTAAAGGAAAGCGAATCATGGAAAAAGCAAACTTCTCCCAACTCTTGAACGATGCCGTTAACCAGCCCGGCATCATCAGCAAGTGCTACAGCACCTTCCACGGCTACAGTCTCGGTAACCAACTCTTGGCATACAGCCAGTGCGTGGCACGCGAGATTCCCCTTGGCCCTATCGCCAGCTTCAACGCATGGAAAAAGTTAGGTCGCTCTGTGAGCAAGGGTCAAAAGGCTATCGCCTTGGTAATGCCCGTCACTGTCAGCAAAAAAGATGCGGCTGGCGAAAAGACAGGCGAGGTGTTCTCACTGTTCACCCTGAAGAACAATTGGTTTGTGCTCGGTCAGACTGAGGGCGACGACTACGCCGCTGAGGTGGTGATCCCCACATGGGACAAGGTCAAGGCTTTGGAAACCCTCAGCATCACAGAGGTGCCATTCAGCCACACTGATGGCAACTGCCAAGGCTACGCCTACGCGACTAGCATTGCTGTCAACCCAGTGGCTGTATTGCCCCACAAAACCCGTTTCCATGAGATCGCTCACGTCGTGCTCGGTCACACAAAGGAAGGTCAACTGTCAGACAGCGAAGCAACGCCCCGTGACGTGCGCGAAGTCGAGGCTGAGGGTGTTGCCTACATCCTGTGCTCTTTGCTCGGTCTGGAGGGCTTGCATGAGTCTCGTGGCTACATCCAGAACTGGTTGCAGGGTGCAGAGGTAACCGACAAGACAGCCCAGCGCATTTTCAGCGCCGCCAACAAGATTTTGGAGGCAGGACAGGATAAGGGTAAGTCCTTAGAAAAATAATTAGCAGAGGGGGTTGACGCCCCCTTTGTTTAACGTATAATTACACACATACACCGAACGGTTCAGTGTAAAACAGCGAAATGAAAGTGAATCCAAATGACACATCCTTTTGAAAAAGCAGGCTTAGGTAAGGCTCCCTTCTCATGCACAGGCGTGAGCGAGAATGTTTGGGACAACGGCGACGGCACCACTAAGGGCGGCGGTGTCTGCGACTACTGCGGTACTGGCATTCGCTGGGAGTTCTGGATCAAGGGTTCCATCGCTGGTGCCAAGCAGTTCAAGGTCGGTTGCGATTGCGTCGCCAAGACTGGCTGGGGTATTGATCGCTTTTTGGAAGTCCGCGCCGAGCACACACGCGCACGTCGTCAGGCTGGTGCCACAAAGCGCCGTGAGTCACGTCAGGCACGCATTGAGGCAGAACGCGCTCAGAGAGCCGCCGAGCGCCTTGAGGCTACCCAAGCATGGCGCGACGCTAACAGCGCCTTGGTGAGCCGTTTAGATGCCTACACGGGTGCCAATGAGTTCCTGCACAGTGCCAAACAAAACATTGCCCAGTGGGGTAACCTGTCCGCCCGTCAAGTGGAAGCCGTAGAGTCCTGCTTCGCGGTGATCGACCGCCAAGAGTTTGCTCGTGCTAACAGCCAGCACATCGGCGCTGTGGGTGACAAGGTCACTCTGACAATCACTGTGGAGCACATCATTGTTTTGCACTCTGAGTTCTATGGCAACAACTACATCACCATCGCCCGTGACGAGCAGGGTAACGCCATCACCTACAAGGGTAAGACCAGCATCGGTGCCAAGGGTGAGACCAACACAATCAAAGCCAGCGTGAAAGAGCATACCGTCTACAACGGCGTAAAGCAGACCGTTATCCAGCGCCCAAAAGTGCTGGAAGTGGCATTAGGGTAAGTCCTAATAAAATAATTTAATCGAAGGGGTTGACAGCCCTTTCGTTTAACGTACAATTACACCTAAGCACCGAATATCTCGATGCTACAACAGCGAAAAGGAAAAGCGAAATGAAAACTACAGACTTCCAGTACAACTTCGACAACGTCGTATCTTTTGATGACGGCGAGACCGTAGAGACCGTAACAGTGGCTTACGACTACCTCCCAGAGGTGGACGGTTACGCCGAGGTCTATGACCTATTCATCTTTGATGCCACTGGTGCCGACATTACCTATGACGTCCCACAGGCAGAGTACCAGCGCCTGCTGGAAGAGACCAAGATTGACCACCAGCGCTTGGTGGCTGAGTCCAACGAATATGTGGGAGATTGATATGAACACCGAAATTCAAGTCTCAAGCAACATCAACGTGTCTTGCTTTGGTCGTGGTCAATGGATCATCTTTGCCAGCACCGAGCACGAGGACGGTCGTTACCTCGGTTTCACCCGTGGCTTTGGTTCCAAAGAGAACACCCTCAAAGTCGCTCGTGAGTGGGCTAAGTTATCCGTCGCTCAATTGCGCGACATCTGCAACGCATAAGGGGATGGACATGAAAAGTACAGCATGGAAAAAAGACTACTTGATCGTGATCCACAGCGACTACGACAACACATGGCGCGAGGTGACTATCCCTTGCACCTTCATGCAAGCCATACGGTTTGCAAGGGCTAAGGGCTGGAGGCTTGACGGCGAGACTGTTCGCCTTGTTACCTTGACCGAGTTTGCCAACTTATCACAACGTGAGGTGACAGTATGAACAACATGGGAAGCCTAATGGATCAGGTGCAGGCAGAACTGCTAAAGCAGTGGGAAGCCACCACCGCAGAGCAACGCGCAGAGGAGGAGCGCCTGCGCAAAATCCAACGCGACTGGGAGGCAAAGCACACGGCAATCGAAACAGAGGAGGATCGCAATGACTCAACAGAATACCCAGACGACCCAGCGTAAAGAGTGGAGGGGTATCACCCTTGAGGACATTGACAAGCAGTGGAGGGTGTCCAAAGACGTGCATCCCTCTGCTGGACAACAGCTAGGGCATTTTGCCGCTGGCATCGACAAAACACTGAAGGAGCGAAACCATGAACAAAAGGGAGATTGACGACATGATGAAAGACCTACCCAGCCAACAGCTACCCGACGAGACCTTGATTCAAAAGATCACAGTTGCTACAATATTCATATTGATTTTGTTTTTGATGGTTTGGGTGCCAGACTTCACACTGACAGAGGATGAGTGCGACACGCAAGAGTCTACGGCATTTGTTAGAAAGTTATGTCACGAGGCTAAGAAACCTTAACGGTAGCGTTGAGGTTGCCTTAAAAAAACCTAACGACCTAACGCGCACAAAAGGATAAAGACATGAGAACGTGCAAATGCGGTGGGTTAGTCAACGAATACGAGGTGAAGGCTGGAACCAAGTGGAAATGCCTTGCCTGTGGACGCATGGAGGTGATCAGTAGCGAAAACCCAAAAGGTTTGCTAAACTCTGATGAACTAAACCAACAGGGGAATACGGGTCATGCCAGAAACCGTCAAGAAGGGGTTTAAAAGCCCCGCCAAGCCTTCAAAAGCCGCGAAGCAGGTCAGTAGTGCTACGACGCCCGAAAAACGCGCAGAAGCCCCAAAGATAACAAGACCTGCTCACAGACCAGTAGAGTACACAGAAGAGATAGCAGAAGAGGTATGTTGGAGACTCGCTCACGGTGAGTCATTGGTGTCAATCTGTAGTGACGATCACCTTCCGCACTGCGCGACAATTTATCGGTGGTTAATTCGCTTCCCAATCTTCTGCGAGATGTACGCACGCGCTCGTGAAGATCAAGCCGACACCAACGCTGATGAAATCCTTAAAATTGCCGATGAGAAGCCGCCTCAGTTTACAGATGACAAGGGTCGCGTTTACCTCGACCAGACGTTCATTCAGTGGCAGAAGAATCGCATTGATGCACGCAAGTGGACAGCCTCCAAGCTAAAGCCTCGCAAGTATGGTGACCGTATGGCGGTGGAGGGTGTAGAGGGTGGAGCAACCATCAAGACTGAGGATGCATCGGCTGACAAGTTCCTAGAGATCATCCGCAACATGGAGATGACCAAACGTGCTGGCTGAGATTCTGGAAGACCCAGAAGTCAAGGCGGAGTTTAACGCCTACCCGGAGCACGACCGTATTGCTAAGATCGCCCACGTCAAGTGGATTGAGATGGCACACGCCTACCAGATACCGCCAGACCTAGAGATTGATTACACGGTGTTTTTGATGTTGGCAGGCAGGGGTGCAGGCAAGACTCGGTCAGCGGCTGAGGCGTTATGGTGGTGGGCATGGACGCACCCTAACACTCTGAGCGTGGTGTTGGCACCTACCAGCGGGGACTTGAAATTCACCTGCTTTGAAGGAAAATCAGGACTGCTCGAATGCATACCCAAACCATTGGTGGTGGACTACAACAAACAAGACCACCTGATCAAGCTGTCTAACGGTTCCAAGATCAGGGGTGTATCGGCTGACTCATTTGATCGACTGCGCGGTATCAACTCGTCGTTCTGCTGGTGTGATGAGTTAGCCGCATTCCAGTACCTTGGCCCTAACGAGGCGTGGGACAACATGATGCTGGGTTTGCGTATCAAGCCTGACAATAAACCTTACAGCCACCCTCGCGTGATCGTGACCACAACACCCCGCCCAAAGGACTTGATCCTTGATCTGGTAGGCAGGGAAGGTGACGACGTGGTGGTATCCCGCGCCAGCACCTACGACAACGCTAAGAACCTCGACAAAGCCTTCCAGAGGCAGTTAGAGCAGTACAAGGGTACGAAGCTATACGAGCAGGAAGTTATGGGCGCTATCGTCGATCTAGAGGACGGTAAGGTGGTCACAAGAGATATGTTCCAGATGTATCCCGCTGGCAAGCCCTTCCCTAAGTTTGAGTACATCCTACAGTCCTATGACTGTGCGTACACGGACAAGTCTTACAACGACCCAACAGCGTTCACAACATGGGGGGTGTTCAAGCCGATGGACGGGCCAATGTCCGTGATGCTGATCGACTGCTGGGCAGAGCACCTCACCTTCCCTAAGCTGAAGGATCGCGCTATGGATGAGTGGCGAGTCTCTTACGGTGAGGGTAAGGATGCCAAGCGCCCCGACCTAATCCTAGTCGAAGAGAAGGCGGCGGGGCTGTCTCTCATTCAAGAGTTGCAAAAGGCACACCTAATGGTCAGGGGATATAACCCCGGTCGCGCGGACAAGATGCAACGCCTCCAGATCACCGCCGCTATCTTTGCCACCAAGAGGGTCTGGCTCCCTGAGTCTGAGGTGCATAAGGGTTATGTGAAGGACTGGGTAGAAGGGTTTCTAAGTCAGATATGCGCATTCCCTGACAGCACGCACGACGACTACGTCGACTCAGCAACTCAGGCTATGAGGTGGCTCAAAGACATGGGTTGGCTCGACATCGATCCTGAGCCACTGTATGATGACGACGACTACTTTGATGCCCAACCTGCGCGGGTCAACCCATATGCTGTCTAACTATGCCAAACCCTAAACAAGTCATGTCGGCTATGCGAGCCAATGGTGGCGCTATGCGTTTGCCTGCCAAAAAGACTCAGGGTTTCGTTGAAGGAACGTCATACGGTAAAAGTTTTAAGGACAGGCTTCGTCAGGCGGCTCCATTAAGCCCACTTGGTATAGGTCTAAATGCAGGTTATGCAGGATACAAATATTTGACGGGAGAAGACCCGCTCGAAGACTTGAGAAGGAAACTTGATGCCAAGATAAATCCAGACACTGATACAGGCTCTGAATCTGATCAGCAGTTTGAAAAGTTGCGCAAGGGTGGTGCTATTCGTATGCAGGTCGGTGGTCTGAGCGCACTGGCAAAACTTGGTACGGCTGGTACTAAGCTAACCAAGGCGGAGATCGCTTCATTGCGTGCGCGTGGGATGGGGGTGCCGGGCGTTGACTTCGCTGACCCTCTGAAGGCTCCCACCATGCGAATGTCTGAGGCGTTAGGTAATGTTGGCGCTGAAGGTAAGACACTAAACTTTACTGAGGCTGATCGTTCCAGAGTCTTTGCCGAAAACATGGGCGGTATAGGATTTACAGGTCTACAGAACTACTCAGTACCACATAAGAAGGCTCGGACGGTCTGGGGCTTTGGCAATCAATCTACCGCTGAAAAAAAGATTGCACAGAACGATCCAGACAACACCATCTGGACAACCTACGCTGGATCACCAGAGCAACACAAGTCCAACACGGTGGTGGTCAAGGATGCCGTCAAGACACTGCAAGCGGCAAATCAAGCTGGCACTGTTAACCCAGAGCAGATCAAGCTAATCAATCAACGCATCAAGCAAGCAAAGAACGACAAGGGTAACCCGCTGTTCTCTGACGACTTTGACATCACCGACCCCCAAGCAATCAATGCGGCTACAACCTTTGAGCGCCGTACAGCTATCAGCGATGCATTGATGGGTGTGGGTGTCAGGAAGCCAATGATTAGCAAAGAGTTTAAAGCGGCTAACCCTAACGTCAAATACAACGATGCCTCCGACATCAGCCGTATCTTGACTCGCGAGACTGACCCAGTGTTGGCTAATGCAAACACGTTCGATGTTGGGCCGCACCTGTTTGTGATGGACAACAAGATCATCAACCGAGCAGACCTTAACGAGGCATTTCCAATTCAAGTAACTGGTGACGATCTTGGTATGAGATTTACTCCAACACCAGTCCGATCTGCCGCGCCAGAATTTATGAAGAAAAAAGGCTACGGGCCAACCGACCCAGTCAATGCTTGGGCTATGTCGCGTGGCAACCCAAAGCAGTTTGTCAGCGAAGAGTATTTGACCAACCTCCAGAAGGAAGGTTACAAGGACGGCGGTTTAGCAGAACCTGCACCCTTCCACGACTTCGACCAAATTATGAAACGCAAAGACGGAGGCACCGTGAGTACATTTGAGCAACGCCTAAAGAGCGCAATAGACCAACACATGGCTGGTGGAGGCACCGTAGAGCGTCACTACGCTGAAGCTGGATCAGTACCTGCACCCACCCCTCAAGAGTTAGAGAAAATGGCTGACGCGCAGGGTGCGGCGTTTGGTGTGTTTCCCCAGATGGCAAGCAAGCGATTTCAGCAACCGTCCCCAACGATGGACAAGGCGTCTGAGATGCTGAAGGCTCAAGTCACAAAGGAGTGGGAGCAGGCAGGCAGACCCGGCGGTGCTAAGGAGTTATCCCTTCGCATCAGTGCGGTGTTAGCTGGGCAGGTTCCTGACCTTGTTAACTTTGGTCAGAGCATGATCCCTAAGCTAAACAAGCCAGCCTCGGTGCTTGATCCTGAAGGTGAGAAGGTTGCTAGGTTTCCAATGTCTGGTACATCAACCGACATCAAGAATTCTATGCGTGAGAAGGGAATCATCAACGAGGACGAGTACCCTATTGCTGAGTTGCTTGGTGTCTTTGGAGCACCCTATGCGGCGATTAAAGCACCACGCGCAATTGAGGGCGGTCTTAACTCAGTGACCGCCGCCGCGCGTCGTCCATTCACCCCAGCAACATTGACGACTGAGGCTGTATCACCTGACCTTGCCAAGTTCAAGAACCCAGCATTTCAAGACTACGCTACCAAGCAAATGATTGGTGAGGGTTCCGCTGTACCCATGACCACGATGGGCGGACGCCAGACTTCGCAGACTAGAGGTCAAGGCGTGTACTTAAATGATGCAGGCGAGTTAGAGAGGAACCCAATGGTTGGCGTAAACATCCCTCGTGCTGGCAACCTTGCAACCAACAAAGGATTGCGTGCAGACATTGCAACCGCTGGTCAAGAGTTAGGTCAAGAAGCTATGGCGGCACATCGCTTTGTTCCTATGGCAACCAACCAGATCAAGGATGCATCGGCAATGATGATCCGAGGTCAAGGCGGTCGTCCGCTGACAAACAAAGAGGTAATGGCTATGGCAAATGAGTTGCCCGGCATGATCGTCACCCACAGCCCAGCCAACGGTGGATTGATGATCGCCCCCTATGGAATGACTAAGGGTCAGATACCTCAAGAGTTTTTGTCTGCACAATCGGTGGCTCGTAAGGTGCTTGGAAAAGATGCCAGCATTCAATTTGGTAAAGCTGATGAGAAAAAAGACTTGATGTACATGATGCGTAATCAGTATGCTGAAGAAGGCGGTCGAGGAACTACGCCAAGCGCACAAGACATCCGCAATAAACTCAAGCGCATGGATCAAAACTTTCCATTAGCGCGTCAATAAGGAATCATCATGGCAAAACAAATGCCCATCGACCAAGAGTTTGACCGCTTCATTGACGGACTCAAAAACAACAAAGACGGCAGTGCTGAGGTCGAAGTAGATGACGACATAAGTGATGTTGAAGAACTAGAGGATGGTTCCGCTATCGTTCGTATGGGTGAGGATAAAGACCCTGAACAAGACCCCGAGTTCTATGAAAACCTTGCCGAAGAGGTTATGAACCTGTACGACCTTGACAAGGTTGGGATGCGTTACCTTGACCTGATTGAGAAGGACAAGGAGGCACGCGAACAGCGCGACAAGCAGTATGAAGAGGGACTTAAGCGGACGGGTTTAGGGAATGATTCACCGGGCGGTGCTCAGTTCATGGGTGCTAGCAAGGTCGTACACCCTGTGATGGCTGAGGCGTGCGTTGACTTTGCCGCTCGTGCCATCAAGGAGTTGTTTCCACCAGACGGGCCTGTCCGCACAAAGATCATGGGCGAGGCTACTGAGGAGAAGACAGAACGCGCAGAACGCAAACGCGACTGGACTAATTGGCAGTTGACTGAGCAGATTCAAGAGTACCGCGACGAGCAGGAACAGTTGCTGACCCAGCTACCGTTAGGTGGTTCGCAGTACATGAAGCTGTGGTACGACGAGCAGAAAAAGCGCCCCTGCGCTGAGTTTGTTCCTATTGACAACGTGATGCTACCGTATGCCGCTGTGAACTTCTACACTGCCCAGCGCGTGACTGAGATGCAAGACATCACAGGGATGGAGTTTAAAAGGCGCATTGACTCAGGACTGTACCGCGACATTGACTTTGTTCGCGCTACTTCAGAACCTGAGCAAACAGCCTCAGAGAAAGCTAACGACAAGATTGAGGGTAGGTCTTACGGCGACAACGAAGATGGTCTGCGCAAGGTTTACCACATCTACACATTCCTTGAGGTTGAGGACGACCCAATTACCAAGGGTGAGTTGGCTCCCTACATCCTAATGATTGACGAACTTGAAAGCA
>Ga0209354_10001499_pt1 | contig 10267 bp, 10 predicted proteins | sample LauGreSpBDMM15DD_2_FD_187562 | JGI IMG/M metagenome (GOLD analysis project Ga0209354, IMG submission 187562) | Freshwater lake microbial communities from Lake Michigan, USA - Sp13.BD.MM15.DD (SPAdes) (version 2) | ecosystem: Environmental > Aquatic > Freshwater > Lake | place: Lake Michigan...
TTGTCTTTACAACTTACAATCCATAACTCATTAAGCATTATGTATTTTGGGTCATCGTTTCTGTCTACTTCAAATACAAAACCCTGCTCAAAATTATTTTCATTTGTAGTAAAAACATGGTATTCTTTAGTCATATTGTATCCTTTTAGTATTTATGTGAGAAAATAGGTGAGAAAATTTGAAAAACTTTGCTTTCCTCGAACAGCCGGCAGACCACCGGCTCCTCGCATTATAGCTAAACTTGATTTTCTCACTTAAAATAGCTCTTGTTTGACGTTATTAACGTGGGGTTTGTCATGCAATTCTTTGTTTCTGTCATCACATAATGGATCACCATGTTCATCACTTTCTTCAATGAATTCAAAAATGTCAAATACTAATCTATTATCGTTTTCTTCGTCAGTTTTTCCCATTTGAATTATATTTTTTTGGCATACAACTTGTCTTTTCTGTCGTTTGGTCTTGTCTAATTCATCAGTATAAATGTTTTTGACTTTAATTTCGTACTCAGTTGACTGAGATTGTAGTAACCATTCACACATTTTCTTAGCAAAAGTATTCTTACTCAATAAAGTATTACTGACAATCTTGAAAATTTTGTACATTTTGTCAATGTCGTAACAGTTTGTGACTTCGCTTAATTCTAGTATTTTTTCCATAAACACACTAAAACTGTTCTTTTGACGCTCAACCATTTGCTCATAATACTGACCATGAACTGGGCGTAGTTTCTGTATGTCTTCTGGCTTATACTTTTGAATAATACAATACAACCATTTAGCAATCTCTGTTTCATTTTGATATACATTAGTTTGCCAATCGTTTAACAACTCGCTTGCTTCACGACTGCCCAATTCAAAGCCTTTTAACACAGCAACAGTGTCAAGCAAACTTGTTGTACTAAAAATGGGTTCCCAGCGCCTATCCTCTGCTGTTGACCCGCCCCCTGTCAATCGTGCAGTACCCTCGTAGTTGTTACTCATCATAAAGAATCTAAATGTTCTTGGTGCTTGCACTGCATTCTCACCCATTTTACGCAAGCGAAAGTTATGACCACCTGTTAAGTTTTTAAGTTCATTGATGTCCATAGCTCTGTTATTGCTTTCACTAATCTTGACCCAGACTTTGCCCCATAGCTCGCCGTTATGTGTACCCTGAACTGTTTCTTTCTTAGCTTCACCACAACATTCTTCAGTGAATATAATCTCTAATATTCTGAATACTGTATCACGACCTGCGCCACCTTTAGCTGAACTATCAATGTTTGGCGCAAAGATATCATATGGCTTTACATAACTATATGCAATATATCTTTCAATCTGTTCTTTGTAAACTGTGTCATGCCCAACTAAGTTGCTGAACAACATGTCAAATGCTTCGTGATATCCTTCGCAGGGTATAGGCTTTAACCAATACTTACGCAACTCATTCATTTGATTCAATGTGTTCTTACTTTGTGGTAAAAAGCTACGCTCTACATCACGAAAATATCTGTTGTTATCTAATGCAATTTGCTTTAGTTCTCTATCACTATCTGCAAACCAGTTAGTTGCACCAAAGACCATATCTTTCATAGTATTTGTGCTTACTACATTAACTTTAGGTTGATGCCTACGATCCTGTTCGCTATAGATACAATACCATTGACTTTCTGAACTGATAAAGTAACTGTTAAACTCAGCCAATGCTTGACTTACATTCTGTTGACTTTTAATCTTATTAGTTAAAAACTTTTCTTCAAGTTCTAGTGTGACCTTTTGTAATAGATTCTCTTGTTCTGCGATGCCTGCTTGCAATTTGTTTAATTGAATTACATAATCATGTCGTAATTTCTCATCAGTCTCTGGATTATTAATTAGTGTTTGCAATCCTGCTTCCTGAATCTTCATGTCATTAATAGCAGCCTCATGCAATTGTTGCTTGTTCTCAAGCGATTTCTTAGTTTGTGCCATTTTTTTCTGCCAATCTTTCTTTCAATAATTTAGTTTCATATTTTATGAAATCTATTTCCGTATGTTCTGGATTCTTTAATTTATAAACTTCTAACATCAATTGATGTACTTGGTCTCTTAATGTCATAACATTCAACATATTTTTGATACCTCTCAATACTTCTTTCTCATTCATTTCATTTTCCTTAGTTTCATCTGTGTTTCAAGTAACTGTCTTTCAAGCGAACCTATTCCGCTTAATTTAATCAGTGTACCTAATTTAGGCCCAACGCCTCGTTTCCAACTCAATAAAGTTTTCAACTCTTTATTTGTTTTGTCTGGGAAGTAATATAACATCAACATCTTTGCTGATGTAATGCCTACTGCACTACAAGTAGCCCAAGCTATTGTTCTCCAAACATCGTAATCACCTCGTAAGTTACCTACCTTATGACTGATTCTTTCTAGTAGATGATTAACGAATTCTTCATCTACATCTTGTGCAACAAACTCATGTACTATAGTGTTGTCATACTTAGTTATGTCCTGATAGATTAGATTTAACCAATGAGCAAGTACATCTTCGGGAATCTCTGATAGCTTTTGTGTGCTAGGACTTTTGATCCAGAAATATTCACGACCATCAGTAAGTTTGCTTGGAGGCAATACGCTTTGTCCTCCCCAACGAAACTCTAACTTGCTTACAACTTTACGTTTTAACACATTCCAATAATCATGTGGTACAGTGAAAGCTGCTTGAAGCCTAAATGGTTTACCTGAACTCCAGCAGATAGTATTAAGTTCATGTATGGGATATTGTGGAAAGTTTTCATTCCAATAGTCAATAGCTTCTATGCCATCAAAGTCGATAGCACATACTCCATTGCTATGCTCACCCAATTGTAGTCCAATATTTGAACTAGTAACTTGCTGTAATGTTAATGGTGTGTTTTGCCAGTTGTTTGGATAAGGTACTTTGTCGCCTGGAGTAACATTACAATAACGCCACAAAGAACAAAAGCCTAGTTCAAAGTCTTTCATTTACCGTAAATCTTTTCTAAGATAAATTTTATTTGTTCATCCCATTGATTAACCATTTCCCAATCATTACCGATCACAAAACATTCACGGTTCTCAATTGCATTCTCTAATTGGTCTAGTAATTCATCTGTAATCATTTCTTGCTCCATTTGTCTAAATCTATTTGTCTTACATAACTTGGGTGTTTTTTGTTTGCTAAATCTTTAAGATTATCAATCCATATCATTACCGCAATAACCAATAATGCTAAAATCCATATTATATACATTTCATATCTCCTAACTTAATAATTTCGTCCAATATAGTTTCTACTTCTTGATCCCAAACTGCATACTTGTTGTAGTCATTAGTTCTCAGATAGTAATCTCTATAGCCAATAGCATTCTCTAACTCCGTGTCTAAACGGAATATATTCATATCATTCAATTCTTTTAACATATCATATCCTTTAATGTGTTTCTAATATGTGACTCTCTTTGACGAAGATGAGGCCCCGTCCGTCAAAACGGGGTACCTCGGGGTCACATTTAGGATGTTATAGAAATGTCACTTTCTACACTTCTATTTAGCTAGTATAGCGTAGAACCGTGCAATAAGCTAGTGTTTTGGTGAATTAAAATGACGAAAATAATAATAATTAAATACTACTATAGAATAGGAAATGATATGAGTATGAGTAAGACAGGGAATTATAATATGGATCCATCAATACAGCATTTTGTAGAGAATTTTAATGCGTATATTACACCAACTAAATTTAGCTTTAAAGAAGTTAAAGCTGTAGCTGTAGCATTGGGTAATGAACAATTACAAACAGTTGAGCATCCAGCAGTATCAATCAATATGAGTTTAACTGATTTTGAAAAGATATGTCACAAGTTATATAGATTATATGAAGAAGAAGAAATGCGTATGCGTGACGAAGAAACTTATAATCTATGGATGCGTTATAGAGTTTATGCGGAGTTAAAACGATGATCAATCCAACAAGCTACAAAGTGGTTAAGATTTTATTAAAGTGTACAGCGAGAACATAACGGAAAAGAGGTTGTTGGCACTATTACTCTAAATTAAAACCCGCCGTACACAACTATTTATCTTTTTTGACTATCGATTTTATTTTCAATTCTGTCAATTTGCTTTTGAAGCTGACCCAGACTTTTAACAGTGTTGTCCATATTTGCATTTGTTACGCTTACTTTCTCTGATAAATTATCTATCTTTTCATTCATTGTTACATAGCCGGTACCACCTAAACTAAGTGCTCCGACTACGATCCATGACAATTGTGATGTTGTAAAGTCTATCATATTAATCCTTAATATCTATATGATGTAGCATCATAATTTTGCGTGATTTCTAATGTAGTTAATGCTCTAGCATAGATTGCTACTAATGACATTCTACCATTAAAATATCCATTGTATCGTTGATTCCAACCAGCATACAAAGATGTTGTTTCAGTGACGTTACTAGTGTTGGTATATTGAGCATTATAAACACCATTAACATACCATTTAACATTATTCGCTGCACCACCACTACGAACTAAAGTAAGCATTTGCCAAGTACCATTTGTAACTGTACCAGCAGGTGCTACTGTGGGCATGTTTGCTGTTGTAACTACCCGCGCATTAAGTACTGTAGGTATACCACCGTCACGATACATATGCCAACCAGCACTAGCATCAGATGTTTTCTTACTCAATGGTGATGAGTTAGTACCATAAGTAGTTACGTTCCACCAGAATGTAATAGTAAAATCACCAGTACCAAAGTTTGCTTGCGTTACGTTACCAAAGTTTACTAACGCAGTAGTACCATTAAACGTAAAATAACTACTTGCACCTGCAGATGTAAATGTTGCAGCAGTAATTGCTCCAGTCCAACCATTACCACTTAAATCAAACCATGATGAACCTGAACCTGGATAACTAGTTGTATTACCTGCATCTACATATAAACCAACACCAGACGTAACAAACGCTGGAATAACAGGGGGAGTTGAGGGAACTGGGAAATCACCCCCACCGTATGTCGGGAATGTTGATGTCATTGGAGTATAAGTAGCAGTGTATCGTGCTATACCATTAGTAACACGAATATCGTCTAAGTAACCAGATAATCCATTAACACCTGCACGATCAGTACCAACAGATAAGTTATTAAGTTGATTATAATCTGTAGCATCTGTAAATGACGCACCTTGTAACGCACCACCAACAAACAAATAACCAGTAGTACCAGACCTAGTGATAGCAACATGTGTCCAAGTAGTTGCACCAATAGTATTAGTACTTGTTCTTAATGTTGAAGTACCACTAATCCATATTAATTGATTACTAGAATTTATTTGTAATACCCAACCAGCAGATACATTACCTTTAGCCATTAATGTATGTGTTGCGCCAGCAGCACTACGATACACCCACATTTCAATAGTGAAAGAATTAGTACCAAATGGCAGATAAGTTTGATTAAGAACTGTTTGTTGTGCTGATGCTACATAAAAACTAGATTGAATCCCATACTTAAATATGTTATTAACAAGATTTGGATATCCAGTACCTGTAGAAATTAGTTGACCTTGTGGGCTAATGTCTTGTAATCCAGCATTATTAACTAATAACAAACTTGTATTTGCTATTGCTGTTAATGGAATCGCACTTGGCGTAAAGTTAGCAGTATACACAGCAGTGCCTTTTACTAATCGTATATTAGTTGCATAACCATTTAAGTAATTAGCCGCACTTGCTGCATTTGTACCTACAACAACTCTACTGGCTGCATAATTGTTACTATCACTATATGTTGATCCATCTTGTATTCCATTAACAAATAATTTTGTGCTGGTACTACTTCTAGCAACAGCAACATGATACCAAGTATTTGCAACTATTGGTTGTGTACCTGTAATTCTTACTGCACCATTAACATAATATATAATTACATTTGTAGAGTTAAGATAGATTGTAGGAATGATTGCAGTTGCAGCACCACTATTTCTTTGGTCAATTATAAATTGTTGTGTGCCTATAGTAGTAAATCTCACCCAACATTCCATAGTGAAATCACCACTAGCATATGTAAATACTGCATTAGTTGCTATAACTAATGACTGACTTGAAGCACTTACAAAGTTAAAGCTACCTGGATATGTATTAGTGAATGGACTTAATCCAGAAAAAGTTGCTGAACCAGTTGGTGTAAAAGCATTTGTGCTTCTATCAGTGCCTGCTAAAGTACCATTGCCTACCAGAGCAACTCCAGCAGTTGCAGTAAATGTTTGTAATAAAACAGTATTTGTAATTGCTGTTAGTGGCGCTGTTGGTGGTGTGAAGTTAGCAGTATACACAGCAGTACCGTTAACAAAACGAACATTACTCATATATCCATCAAAATAACTAACAGTACCTGCTGTGTCCCATCGTCTACCTACAACCAGTCCATTGTTTGCCGGGTATGCACCACCTAATGATCCAGATCCAGCACTTGTACCATTAATATAAATTGTTACAGTACTACCAACTCTTACAGCAGCAATATGACTCCATACATTTAATGTTAGTGTTGCTGGACTTGAGCAATTTACTATGTTCCATGAACCATTATAATATCCAAAGAATAATGTAGAACCATTACCACCACTACCAAATCCCAATGCAATTCCAACATTTGTCGGATAGAAAGCCGAAATCAATGCGCCACCGTTTGGAGTAGACAACGGATATGCCCAACATTCTAAAGTAAAATCAACACCAGAACTAATATTGTATTTAAGTGTATTAGTTGGTAATGTTAGATACCCGTTACTTGTACCAGCTCCAAATCTAACACTACTACCAACACCGGTAAAAGGAGTAAAACTTGGATATGATACTGGAGGCCCGTTAACAATTGTTACTGTAGCCGCAGTAGTACTGGTATCAGCAACCACTGTTGCTAATGGAGTTGCTAATGGAGTTGGATATTCAAAGTTCTGAGCAAACACCACACCATTCCAGTATGGGTCTCCTCCAAGTGAATTAGTAAAATTACCTCTCCAAGCAAACATTATGCAAATCCTTTTCCTAGTGTAGCATAGTATGTTGTTCCATCATAAAACACACTCATAATATCTATCGTACTTGCGGCAGTGCTTAAAGTTTTTACACCACCTAAGAATTTCATTGTACTGGTCAATAGTCTATTACCTGTACCATCTTGTGTTAATATAATTGTCATGCCTGTTCCTGCTACTGCATTAGTTAATGCACTCAAAGTAATATTACCTGTTAATGTATAATTGTAAATTGTACCTGCTGCCGCGTTTGGTGTTATAGTTGCAGCACCTGTGCTACCACCTGCAATAACACCTTCATTATATTTAACAGTTACTAAATTAGCAGGACTTGCAGTATTAGTAACTGTAAGATTAGCTGTAGATAATGTACCTGTTGTTTTATCAAACGTTAGACTTGCATTACCACCAAACGTACTAGCATCATTAAACTGAACATATGTATTAGAACCACCTGGTGATCCACCACCTCCACCGGCAATCCAACTAAGAACACCAAGACCATCAGTACTTAACACATACCCATTTGTACCACCAGAGATATGTAAGTTAGCAACATCACCTAATGTTACGTTAGCAGTTGTTGTAAAATTTACAACACCTGTCGCATTACTAACTGTTAATCCAGTCAATGAACCAACTGATGTAATATTTGGTTGTGCATTAGTATATACAGTACCTGATACTAATGCATTACCTACTTGTCCGGTAACATTTGCGCCTGCTAAACTTGTCAAGCCAGAACCATTACCTGCAATGTTTGTAGCAGTTAATATATTGCTTACTTTATCAAAAGTAAATGCAGCAACACCGCCAAATGATCCACCATCATTAAACTGACCATATGTATTTGAACCTCCTGGAGTACCACCTCCACCTGATTGTGCAACCCAAGATAATGTACTAGATCCATCAGTACTTAACACATATCCATTTGTACCACCCGATATATGTAAGTTACTAACAGCACCTAATGTAACATTAGCGGATGTTGTGAAATCAACAACACCGGTTGCATTTGAAACAACCAACCCAGTCAATGAGCCAACTGATGTAATGTTTGGTTGTGCGTTTGTATATACAGTACCTGCTACTAATGCATTGGCTACTTGTCCTGACACGTTGCCGCCTGCTACTGCATTTGCTGTATTTGCAAAATTTGATTGTGCGACATTTAAGTTGGCTACTTCGGTTGTACTGATAACTGTAAAAGGTGCAGTACCTATTGCGACATTACTAGTAAAAGATGTTGCATTAACTGCACTAGATACATTTAAACTAGTTAATGTACCTGTACTTGTAATATTTGGTTGTGCAGCCGTATATACAGTACCCGCAACTAATGCATTACCTACTTGACCAGACACATTCGCACCTGTTATACTTGTTAATCCAGAACCATTACCTGCAATATTGGTTGCAGTTAATATATTACTTACTTTATCAAATGTAAAGCCTGCTACGCCACCAAATGATCCACCATCATTAAACTGACCATATGTATTTGAACCACCTGGAACATTTCCACCACTTGCAACAGTTGCAAAACTTAAACTACCTGAACCATCAGTAGTTAATACTTGACCAATTGTGCCACCTGATATGTGTAGATTAGAAACACTACCTAATGTTACGTTAGCTGTAGTTGTAAAATTTACAACACCAGTTGCATTACTAACTGTTAATCCTGTTAATGAACCAACACTTGTAATATTACCTTGTGCTGCGGTGTAAACAGTACCTGCTACTAATGCGTTTGCTACTTGACCAGACACATTTGCACCTGCTACTGCGTTTGCTGTATTTGCAAAATTTGATTGTGCAACATTTAAGTTAGCAACTTCAGTTGTACTGATAACACTGAATGGTGCAGTACCTATTGCGACATTACTAGTAAAAGATGTTGCATTAACTGCACTAGATACATTTAATCCAGTTAATGTTCCTGTTGAAGTTATGTTTGGTTGTGCAGCAGTATAGACCGTACCTGCTACTAATGCATTGCCTACTTGTCCAGATACATTAGCACCATCTACCGCAAACGCATTACCTGCGTAATTAGCATAATTTGCATTTGCAACATTACCTACGTTAGCTCCGCTGATATTAGATAATAAACCACCATCACCGCTAAAGAAATTAGCAACAGCAAGATTACCTAAGTTTGAATCTCCGCTAACATTTAAATTAGTTAATGTACCTACAGTAGTAATATTTGATTGTGTAGCATCAATTACTTGTCCAACAAAGTTTGCATAATTTGCAAAGTTTGCGCTATTTGCGTTACCAACATCTGGTACTGCGCTGAATACGCCATTACCATATAATATGTTACCTGCATTTCCGTCTAAGTTTATTGTAGCAATGTTACCTATGCCAACTACATTGGCTACATCTACTGAAAATGCATTACCTGCATATGATGCGTAATTAGCATTAGCTACTGTACCAGATACGTTAGCACCTGCTACTGCATTAGCTGTGTTTGCAATATTTGCTTGTGCAACAGAACCAGACACATTAGCACCTGCTACTGCATTAGCTGTGTTTGCGTAATTTGATTGTGCGACATTTAAGTTGGCTACTTGTGTAGTAGATGTAACAACAAATGGTGCAGTACCTATAGCAACATTACTAGTAAAAGATGTTGCATTGACTGCACTTGATACATTCAATGTTGTTAATGTACCTAAACTTGTAATATTTGATTGTGTAGCATTAACTACTTGTCCTGCAAAATTTGCATAGTTTGCGTTTGCACCGGCAGAAATACCTGCAAATACTCCATTACCATATAATACATTACTAGTTGAATTTGTTAAGTTTATAGTCGCAATGTTACCTATACCAACTACATTGGCTACGTTTACAGAGTTGGCTACATTGGCTACATTGGCAAAATTAGCATAGTTTGCATTACCTACATTACCTATATATTGTGGTTTAATATCTGTTGGTGCACCATCGCCATCAACATTTACAATTTGATAGAAGTTACTGTTTATTACGCCGCGTGTTGTCATTTTGTTTTGTCCTTAAATCAATGGTGTATAATATTCAAATGGTACAGTAGCTCCTAATGTCTGTGCATTATCTGTAATAGTTATATCAAAATCACTAGTAGTATATGATGTAGTAGTAAAACTTACAGTTGTATTTGACATTGTTTTATTAGCTAAACCAGTAGATGTGAGAGTACCACTTTCATTCACCACAGTTCCACCATCTTTGGTAT
>Ga0209354_10001505_pt1 | contig 10243 bp, 9 predicted proteins | sample LauGreSpBDMM15DD_2_FD_187562 | JGI IMG/M metagenome (GOLD analysis project Ga0209354, IMG submission 187562) | Freshwater lake microbial communities from Lake Michigan, USA - Sp13.BD.MM15.DD (SPAdes) (version 2) | ecosystem: Environmental > Aquatic > Freshwater > Lake | place: Lake Michigan, USA...
GCCTGCACCAGCGTGATAACGCTCGCCTGATCGCCACGCTGATTCGACTCCGCGACCTCGGCAATACGGTGCTGGTGGTTGAGCATGACGAAGAGACGATTCGCACCGCCGACTGGGTCGTTGATATTGGGCCTGGCGCAGGTGAAATGGGTGGCCGCCTGATTTCGAACGGCACGTTCAAAGATCTCCTCGCAGCGAAAGACTCCATTACGGGTGCCTACCTTCGTGGCGACCGCTCGGTGGCGGTGCCGAAGACGCGCCGCAAGGGGAGTGGTAAGGCGATCACGGTCAAGGGGGCGCGGGAGCACAACCTGCGCGAGCTCGACGTCGCCTTCCCACTCAGCGAATTTGTTGCGGTGACGGGCGTCTCAGGGAGCGGCAAGAGCACCCTCGTTACCGATATTCTGCAGAAGGCGCTGGCGCGTCGCCTGCACGGTGCGAAAGAGCGGCCAGGGGCACACGATCGCATCACCGGCCTCGATGAGATCGACAAGGTGATCGAGATTGACCAGAGCCCAATTGGTCGCACGCCCCGTTCAAACCCTGCCACGTATGTTGGCCTCTTTACGCCGATTCGCGAGCTCTTCGCCGCCACACAAGAGGCGCGACTCCGCGGCTACTCAGCCGGCCGCTTCTCCTTCAACGTCAAGGGTGGCCGCTGCGAGACCTGCTCCGGTGACGGCATTCTGCAGATTGAGATGCAGTTCCTCCCCGATGTCTATGTGCCGTGCGAAACGTGCCAGGGGAAGCGCTACAACCGTGAGGCGCTCGAGGTGACCTGGAAGGGGATGACGATCGCCGATGTGCTCGAGCTGCAGGTGGAGGATGCGCTCGAGCGCTTCTCTGCGGTGCCAGCGATTCGCAATCGACTGAAAACGCTGAGCGAGGTGGGCCTCGGCTATCTCCGCCTCGGGCAGGCGGCAACGACCCTCTCAGGTGGCGAGGCGCAGCGCATCAAACTCGCCACTGAGTTGGCCCGTCGCTCGACTGGACGCACGATGTACATCCTCGACGAGCCGACTACGGGGCTGCACTTTGCCGACGTTGATCGACTGCTGCATGTGCTGCATCGCCTCGTGGATGGCGGCAACAGCGTCATCGTGATCGAGCACAACCTTGATGTCATTAAGACTGCGGACTGGGTGATCGACCTTGGGCCGGATGGCGGCAGCCGTGGCGGCGAACTCATTGCAGAGGGAACGCCTGAGCAGGTCGCCAAGGTGAAGCGCAGCCACACCGGTCGCTATCTCACCCTTGCGCTGAAGGGCGAGCCGATCCACTCGCTGGAGTAGCGATGGCTGAGCCCCTCCTCCCTCGACACGCCGACCCAGCACTTGATCAGGCAGGGCTCCGCGCCGCCCAACTCCTTGAGCGCATCCTTGATGAGTTGAGTGACGAGCGCGCCCGCGCCAGATTCCTGCCGTACCGCGCCTGGACAACGCAGCTTCGCGACGCACACGGTGCCGCACTACGTAAGGGTGTTGTCGCCGTGCGCGCCGCACTCGGGCCTGGGGATGGCCTTGCCGATATCGCCTCTGGTGAGGCGGTGGTCGAACTCCGCGAGGCGCTCGACGAGATCCTGCGCATCTTGAATCGCCGAGAGGCACTCCGTGGTCGTGTCGGGTCGCGTGATGGCGCCTGAGCGACTCCCGGCGCCGAGCGTCCCCGACGCAATCGCAGCAGCGCTGAAGGTGCTCCCCGACGCACCCGGTGTCTATCTCTTCTCGGATAGCGCAGGGAAGATCATCTACGTCGGTAAGGCGACGCACCTTACGCAGCGCGTTCGTAGTTACTGGCAGGCGGGCGGGGAGCCAGGCGCGCACCGCATTCGCGATGCGATTGCAGAGGTGGCAACGCTCGACTGGACGGTCACAGACTCCACGAAAGAGGCGCTTCTTCTCGAAGCCACCCTGGTCCGTCGGCATCTCCCTAAGTACAACATCCGACTTCGTGACGATCGCAGCTACCCCTACATTCGCGTGACCGCAGATCCGTATCCGCGTGTGGAGCGCACTCGCCGCCTCGTGCGCGACGGCTCGCGCTACTTTGGCCCGTACACCACGCCCGGCTCGGTGAACGCTGCAATGGAGGCGATCAAGCGTCTCTTTCAATTTCGCACCTGCGAGGTTGCGATCAAGCCAATGGAGCGCGCGCTGGAACGCCCCTGCCTGCTCTACGACTTGAAGCGCTGCCAGGGACCCTGCCTCGGCAACATCCCGGTGGCCGACTACCAACGCGAGATTGACGGAGTGCAGCTCTTCCTCGGCGGTCGTTCTCGTGCCGCAATCACCATGCTGACCACGCGGATGGAGTCTGCCGCCGAGCGCGAAGCCTTTGAAGACGCCGCGCGTATTCGTGATGCGGTGCTCTCCCTTGAGACAACGTTCGACGAACAGAAGGTGCCGACCTCAGGGCGAGCCGATGAGGATGTGCTGGGAATTGCTCGCCACGGACGCCACGTCGCCATCGCCTGTTTCCAGATTCGTGACTCAGCACTGGTGGGGCGCGATGTGCATCGAGTGGAGGCGGGAGATTCAGGTGACGCAGAGCTCCTCGCAGGCTTTGCTGCGAGCTACTACGCCCGTGCAGGAGAGATCCCACCCTCAATCGCGACTGCTGTGGAGGTGAGCGAGCCAGAGATTCTTGAGTTCCTTTCGGCGCGCCGAGAGGGTCGCGTTGAGATGCGCGTGCCGCAACGTGGTGATCGGGCGCGCATCATGCGGCTGGCTGAACGCAACGCAGAGGAGTGGCTCATTCGTCGCGAGGCCGAAGAGGACGCCGATCGTGAGCGTGCCGACGCGGCGCTCTCGGCGCTCACCGTCGCACTCAACCTCGATGCATCGCCGTCGCGTATTGAGTGCGTCGATGTGAGCACTATTCAGGGGGCATTCACCGTCTCGTCGCTGACCGTGGCGCAAGAGGGTCAGTTGGCTCCGAAGGAGTACCGCCGCTTCCGAATTAAGGGGGTGACCGGGCAGGATGACTTCGCGGCACACGCCGAAGCGCTCACGCGCCGCTTCGCCCGATCGGTGGCGGATGGGACGCAGCGGAGCGGTGAGGCCGAGTCGCGCGCCTGGAGCCTTCCTGATCTGCTTGTCATCGACGGTGGCCGTGGGCAAGTCTCTGCTGCGGCCGCAGTTCTGGATGCCGCGGGCTTGACGATTCCACTGGTCGGTCTTGCCAAGGAGCGCGAAGAGCTCTGGCCCCGCGACGCCTCTGCCCCGATTCTTCTCCCCGCCACCGACCCTGGGCTGCGCCTTCTGCAGCGACTTCGCGATGAGGCGCATCGCTTTGCCATCGGGTACCACCGCACGCTGCGCAGTCGTGCGGCGACGGCGAGCCGCCTCGATGGGATCCGTGGGCTCGGCCCAACAAAGCGAAAGGCACTCCTGCGGAGGTTCGGTTCAGCGGCGGGGATCGCCGCCGCGCCCGTTGAGGCGCTGACCGAGGTCCCAGGGGTAGATGACGCCCTTGCCGCACGGATCCTGACAGCCCTCGGCGCAGATCGCGGCTGAACGGGGCTCACGCGCGCCCCTGCTAGGATTCTCGGCAATGCGTAAGTTCACCCCGTACCTGATCTTGGCCACAGCGCTTCTGGCGCTGGCTATTGACCTACTTCCAAATCTCAGCCTCCCTGCGAGCGGGACAGCGGGTGGCACGCGCCCGATTGAGACCAAGCTCGGTCTCGACCTTCGTGGCGGGCTTCGCGTTGAGTATCAGGTGCAGCCTGTCGATGGTGTCAGCGCCACTGCGGCCGATCTCGCCACCATCCGCGACATCATCGAGCGCCGAGTCAACAGCACCGGCGTCTCTGAGCCGCTCGTGCAGACGCAGGGGACCGACCGCATCGTGGTCGAACTACCTGGCGTCACCAATCCTGATTCCATCCGCGCCCTGCTCGGCACAACCGGTCGCCTTGACCTCGTGCCACTCCCGCGAGAGGTCTACGGCTTCTTTAACACTGCGACGGGCCAGCCTACCGACGGCGTAAAGCCAGTACCTAACGAGGGTGAAACGCTCAACGACACCACCCTGAAGGCGCTCTTCTCCGGCGACCAGATTGAGTCATCGGCCGTGCAGATTGATGAGTCCGGACGGCGAGTCGTCTCGTTCAAGCTCAAGTCGGAGGGCTCAGAGCTCTTCGCGACCTGGACGAAGGCGAACATCGGCTCCTATTTCGCGATCGTTCTCGACGGCGCCGTGAAGTCATCCCCGTACATTCAGAGCGCGATCACTGGCGGCGAGGCACAGATCTCCGGCCCCGGCGCGAGCGGATTCGCACCTGAAGAAGCGACAAACCTGGTCACCATCTTGAAGTTCGGCTCCCTTCCGTTCCCAATCGCAGAGATTGGCGTCACCGATGTCAAAGCGACTCTTGGCGCCTCCTTCCTTGGGCAAGCGCTCTTCGCTGGTGCCGTTGGGATCCTGCTCGTCTTCCTCTTCATGCTCTTGCACTACCGACTGGCCGGCGCCGTAGCCAACGTCGCCCTGGTCTTCTACGTGATCATCGTCTTGGCGATCTTCCGTCTCGTCCCCGTCACGCTGACCCTTGCCGGCATCGCCGGCTTTGTCCTCTCCATCGGTATGGCGGTGGATGCGAACATCTTGATCTTTGAGCGCACGAAAGAGGAGTTGCGCATTGGGAAGGGGATCGTTCCTGCCGTTGAGGCTGGGTTCAGCCGAGCATGGAACTCCATTCTTGACTCAAACGTCTCCAGCTTGATTACGGCGTTCATCCTCTTCTACTTCGGCTCGTCGACCATCAAGGGTTTCGCCCTGGTCCTCATCATCGGCGTGCTCTGCTCGCTCTTTACCGCCGTAACCGTGACGCGGCTGATCTTGCGCTCCGTTATCGCTCGGAAGCGATTCTCCTCGCCGTACCTCTACGGCGTAGCAAAGGGCGACCTCGACGCACTCGATCGGGGGGCGATCAATGGATAAGATCATTGCGCGCAAGCGCTGGTTCTTCCTCTTCTCGCTGCTGATCACGATTCCAGGGCTGATCCTCACCTTGGCAACCCCACTCTCTGGTGGTGCCATTGGCCTGAAGTTCTCCATCGACTACACGGGCGGCACGATCTGGGAGTTCCGCCCAGAGAGCCCAGCCGATCCACTCGTGGTGCAGGCGGCGGTCGCCAGCGCTGGCCACGAAGAGGCAACGGTGACCGAGGCTGGTACCGGATTCTTGATCGTGCGCACGAAGCCACTTGATCTCCAGGTTGGCCAGGACCAGATCGATAACGCTGGTGCCGAGCTTCAAGCGATTCGTGAGGCGGTCATCGCTGCGGTTGGGCCGATCGCCGAGGAGGGTTCGGTCTCCACCGTCGGACCCGTCATCAGCCAGGACCTGACGCAGCAGGCGCTCCTCCTCGTTGTGCTTGGGTCGATCGGAATTCTGCTCTGGATGACCTATCGCTTCCGCAATCTGCGGTTCGGCATGGCAGCCCTCGTGGCACTCCTCCATGACGTTATCGTGACGGTCGGCTTCTTTGCGATCGCCGGCACCGTTGCAGGCATTGAGATCGATGCCCTCTTTGTGACCGCCATGTTGACCATCATCGGCTTCTCGGTGCACGACACCATCGTGGTCTTTGATCGCGTTCGCGAGAACCTCGTTCGCCATGCTGGTGCCCCATTCGGTGACATCGTGAACCACTCAATCGTGCAGACACTGGGCCGATCCTTCAATACGACAGCGACCGTGCTGATCACACTCCTCACCCTGCTCGTCTTTGCAGGCGGATCCATCCGCACGTTTGTGTTGACCCTCTTTGTCGGCATCCTTTCGGGTACCTATTCGTCAATCTTTAACGCCAGCCCACTGCTCGTCTGGTGGGAGGAGCGCGCACAGGCGCGCAAGGCGGCAGCGGCACGTAACCGCACGGCGTAGGGTGCCAGCGCGGGCCTGGCGCCTTGAGCCGGTCGCGACCCTTCATCCTGCCGCCGACGGCGAACTTCAGGCGAGCCCAGAGCTCTTGCAGCTCTTCACCGATCTGCTGATCCCCAAGAACCTGCACCTCTCGCTCGCGACACTTCTCCATAGTCGTGGTCTTTCTGACCCGGTCCGTGCGCGCCAATTCCTTGATCGCAACGATCGCACCCTGCATGATCCGCACCTCCTCCCCGATGCAACCGGGCTCATTGCGCGCCTACGTGCCGCCGGTGCAGAGGGAGAGCCTGTCCTTGTCGTTGGAGATTTTGATGCGGACGGACTAACCGGAGCGGCGATCATGATCCGAGCGCTCCGCGCGATCGGTGCGATCGCTGAGGGGTACATCCCGCAACGCGACGGTGATGGTCACGGCATCCCCGAGGGGGCGATCGCCGCCGCACTGGAAGATGGCGTTGAGCTGATCCTCGCAGTGGACTGCGGAACTGCAGACCGTGCACGCGTGGCCGAGGCGCTGGAGGCGGGGATTCTCGTTGGCATCATCGATCACCACGCCGTGCCGCCTGAGCCGGCACAGGCCGCTTGGCTGGTGAATCCGAATCGACCTGATTCGATCTATCCATTCCCACATTTGGCGGGGAGTGGACTCGCCTTCAAGATCGCGCAGGGGATCCTGGCCGATCATCCGCAGCGTCGCGAGCTCTTGGCAGAACTCTCCGTGCTCGCGATGGTTGGTGGCATCGCCGATATGGTTCCGGTTGCCAATGAGTTCAGGGTGATCGTGCGTTCCGCACTAAAGGTGATGAATGGGGCGGGGACCATGCCTGTCGGGATCGCCGCACTCCTTCGTGCCGCCGGTGCAGAGCCACCGTACCGCGCTGAAGTTTCTGGCTTCACGATCTCTCCACGTATCAATGCCGCTGGGCGCATCGGCGACGCTGCACCAGCGTTGGCACTCCTCACAACCGACGACCCCGCCGAGGCTGCTGAACTCGCGACGTTGCTGGAGGGGATCAACCTTGAGCGGAAAGAGTTGACGAAGGTTGCGATCGACGAGGCGCGAGCACTGCTTGGACTCGTCACAGGATCGACACGCGATGAGGCTCGTGCCTTTCTCGGAGACGGGCTCGTTGCCGTGCGCGGCCCATGGTCGGTGGGGCTGATCGGCTTGATCGCTGGGCGACTGAGCGAAGAGACGGGGCGACCGGCACTGGTGGCGCACGACGACGGCAGCGGTGCACCGCTCCGTGCCTCGGTGCGCGCACCGAAGGGGTTCGGTGTCGCGGCGGCGCTACAACAGGCGAGTGATCTGCTGGTTCGCCATGGTGGGCACGACGGCGCGGGAGGCTGTTCGTTTGCAATCGAGGCGTGGGAGGGTCTCCTTCCGAGGCTCAGTGCCACCTGCGCCGGTCAGGCCAGGGCGCGCACGCCAGAGCTGACGGTGGATCTCGCCGCGCCGACCGGCAGCCGCTCCCCAATCGACCTTGCCGCGCTCGCGGATCACCTCGCGCCGACCGGGATGGGGAACCCCGAGCCCACCTTCCTCCTGCGCGATATCCCGCTCACCGCGGTGCGCCTGGTGGGGGATGGCCGCCACGCACGCCTGACCCTCTCGTTGGACGGCGTGGCCGTTGAGGCGATGGCCTTCGGTCGGCCAGATGCGGATCAGCTGGCGGGGAGCTCCATCGATCTTGTCGTGCGAACAGCCCAACGGACCTATCGTGGGTCGGCACGGATTGAGGTCCACGTTGTTGATCTGCGACCGGCTGCGCTGGGGGAGGGTGTATGAGTGAGAAGCGGTCTCTTCGACCACTGCAGCGCTCACGCCGAGCTGCACCACAACCGTTCCATGGCGCGAAGCCCCCGACGAATCGCGACTTGATGAGCCGCGACGGCGCCCAGCGACCATCGTTCAGCCCTGCTCCGATCATCGCCGCACTCCTCCTCGTGCTGCTGGCAGCGGGAAGTCTCGTTGGCCTATCGCTCAGTACGCCAGCCTCCTCAGAGAACCCTGATGGCGGACCTGAGGTGACGGCGGGGGTCACCGTTGACGGAACGATCGCCTTCGGTCGTGGTGGTTCGATCTGGAGTGTCAGTGGAACAGGGCTCCGTCAATTGACGACCACCACCACAGATGCCGAACTTGCCTGGAGCACCGACGGCGTCTGGCTCTATGCCATCCGACACCGCATCGAGGTGGGCGGCCGCCTTCTTGGAAGCGGAAGTGTGCAGAAATATGAGATGAAGGTTCCCACCCTGCTTCGACTTTCGGCATATGGCGGTAGTGAAGAGGTGATCTTTGACGGCCTCATCCTCGGCTCTCGACCAGCGCTGAACTGGTCTGGCTTCATGTACGGCCCGGCGCTTGCGAGCGACGGACGCATCGTGGTTGCAACTGACTATCGTGGTCGTGGCCTAGGCACTGATGTCGTCGTTCGTATTCTGAGCAGTGACGGCTCCGCAATCTCAACACCGTCTCTTCCGTATGTTGCACCGTTCGGTCACCAGGATCCCGTCTGGAGCCCCGATGGCGCATCAATCTACTACGTGCAGAATGGCCTCTCGGAGGGCTCGTCGTCATCACGCATCATTCGCTACAACATCGCCAAGAAGAGCACGACGCGCATCGGTGAGAAGGGGCTCGTGCAGCCAGCAATCAGCCCAGATGGCCGCTGGATCGCCGCAACACGCATTTCAGCGCGCGGCACCGACGTGGTGATCATGAACGCGACGACTGGTGAAGTTGCGCTTGAGATCACCAGAACCGGTAAGTCGTGGGCCCCAGCCTGGTCACCGAACGGCACGCAGCTGGCGTATCTCTCTGCAAACGGGAGTCAGGCGAGTCTCAATCTCTCCTCCTTTAGCGTTGCGCCATCTGGCATCCCAAATCCGCCAGTGATCTTGAGCCCCCTCCGTGACCCTGTTGACCCAAACGTTCGACCGGCATGGGGGAGCTTGAATACTGCGCGAGCCACAGAGAGTCCAGCGCCATGAGTCGATATCTCGACCTACTCGGCGCTTCAACGGCACGAGTTGGATCACTCCTCTGTGTCGGCATCGATCCGGTCCCCTCAGCACTCCCAGTGACGTTTCGTGAATCGCATGCCGGTATTGAGCGGTGGATTGATACGCTGATTGCTGCGACCGCCCCGCACGCGGCCGCGTTCAAGATGAATCTTGCCTACTTTGAGGCGCTCGGTAGTGAGGGGATGCGACTCGCCGAGCACGTGCGGCGACAGATTCCAGCGGAGATTCCACTCATCGTGGATGCAAAGCGGGGCGATATTGGGGCAACGGTTGTGGCCCAAGGCGTTGCCCTCTTCGATGTGCTCGGCGCAGATGCGGTAACGGCGAATCCGTATCTGGGGATCGGCGCGCTGGCCCCCTTTCTTGATCGCACAGACAAGTTCACCTACCTCCTCTGTCGCACCTCGAATCCTGAGTCAGGTGAGCTGCAGAGCCTTCGAGTCGGTGCCAGCGATACCGACCCAGAGGAGACGCTCGCAGAGCGAGTCGCGCGACTCGCCGGGCGTCGCGCAGAGGGGGCGGCCGGGCGAATTGGGCTGGTCGTGGGTGCGACCGATGTCGCCGCACTTCGCCAGGTGCGAGCGGCGGCCCCCGGGCTTCCGCTCCTGGTTCCTGGGGTCGGGGCGCAGGGGGGTGAGGCCAGCGCAGTGATCGCTGATGGCGGCGCGACGGCCGCCCCTGGCAACGGCGTGGTCGGGAGGGGGCTGCTCGTGAACGTCGGGCGCGGGATCAGCGATGCTGGGGCGACCGACGAGCGGGTGGCAGAGGCGCTGGGTGCTGCAGCAGCGGAGTGGGGGCGTCGCCTCGCTATACTCGCCCCCTAAGGGCGCCAGCCCACTACGAGGAGGTTTCATATGCCAAACGTCGGACCATTTGAACTGATCCTGATCCTCGCCGTCGTGCTCTTGGTCTTCGGGCCAGGGAAGCTGCCAGAGATTGGCAAGGCTGTCGGCAACTCGTTCCGCGAGTTTAAGGATGCAACCTCAGGCACCTCTACTGCGCCAGCCAAGCCGCGTGCCAAGAAGGCGACAAAGCGCGCCACAGCGTCGCGCTCGAAGCGAAAGGCATAACGTCGGTTCGAGCCGATTATGCCTCGCTCCAGTCAGTTAAGCGACGCACCGGCGCCGCTCGTCCAACACCTTAAAGAGCTACGCCGACGTGTTGGCATCGCCCTCGCCGCAGTGGTGGTTGGAGCCATCATCACCTTCGCCTGGGCTGACACCCTGATCGCGCTGCTGCGCACCCCACTCAATGACACCCCGCTCTTTTTCGTGGGCGTCGGCGACGCGTTCGGGATTCGCATGCAGCTCAGCTTTATCGGAGGCG
>Ga0209354_10001510_pt1 | contig 10217 bp, 12 predicted proteins | sample LauGreSpBDMM15DD_2_FD_187562 | JGI IMG/M metagenome (GOLD analysis project Ga0209354, IMG submission 187562) | Freshwater lake microbial communities from Lake Michigan, USA - Sp13.BD.MM15.DD (SPAdes) (version 2) | ecosystem: Environmental > Aquatic > Freshwater > Lake | place: Lake Michigan...
GGGGCGAGTCGAAGGCCATCAGGCGCACCCGGTACTTGAGGCACCAAGGGTACATAGAACGACCCAGCAGCCGAAAGGGCGCCGGGTCGATAAAGGCCGCAAGGAAACGCTTGTCCATGCGCCTAGTCTAGCCCACTTGGGGCAAAGTCAATTAGGCAGGCGTAATGCCTTCGTAGTCGATAGCCGTCACTGAGACCTGGGTAAAGCCCTTGTTAGAGCCGGTCTCTTTTACAGAAGTTACTGTTCCAGCAAAAGAAACAGACGCCGAGCCAGACGGGTAGGCAGTCTGAGCGTTGAGCGTGAAGCTCAGAGCAACGCCGAGGACCGGCATCGAGGAGGTCTTGCAGATACCTTCGATGGTAATCTCGGACTTGCGGTCGTCGAGGCGGTGGGTCTTGGTCAGGCCGGCTTCGTCGACCACCGTGGCCTCGGCGTTAAACGAGGAGGAGAGCGAGTAGCTCTGCACAAAGAGGTTGGTGACAGTGCCCGCAACACCGTAGAGGCAGGTCGTTCCGTTAGAGATAGCGGCCATTTGAATATGCTCGGTTTGGTAACCTTACGCGGGGAAGACGGTCAGGATGTCGAAGGTGAACGAGGTCGCCCAGGAGCGCTCGTCGATGCCCTCGTCTTCGGACTGCATTGTGACGTCATAGCAGGACGCGTCGCCAGTGGCCGTGAAGGCCGCCTTGATGGAGGTCAGGTCACGCATATTGCCGGATAGGGCAGCGCAGCGGAGGCGGTGATCGGCGAGGGTCGTGTCGTCGGCGTTCGAGAAGAGCGTGATGCGGACCGAGCAGGAGAAGTTGCCTTCGCCCTCGGGGAGGTCGGACGGTGCCCGGGCGGCTTCGCAGAGGACCACGGCCTTGGGTAGGGTCTGGATGGCGGCGTTGTCCCCGGTCAGGAACGTGACGGTAGTCAGCCCGGTCTGGGTCGAGAGGTAAGTCGCGACGGTGGCCTCGACGATGTGACGGATGCTCTTCGTTCCCATTGTACCATTGCCCGCTTTGGTAGGGAAAGGGGCTTGACGGACGGGGAGCAGGGTGGCTTACTAGGGTCGTTCGACCAATGCTCTGCCAACAGGACCCAACACTTGCCGCCTTCTTCGCCATGTTCGAGGATGCGGTCCCGCGTCAGCCCAAGGCCCGCCCGCCCAAGGCCCGCCAAGGCGCTATGCTGGCCCGCCTGTATGCTGGCGAGACGCCCGCTTCCTATGTCTGCGAGCCGAAGGTCGACGGCCTGCGTGTCCTGATCACGGCTGACCTGTCCACCCGCACCGTCCGCTTTGAGACCCGCAACGGCAACCCGATGCCCTCCCTTGACCATCTTGCCGACGAGGTGCTTGACCTCCTGGCTGGCAAGGACGGCGTCTGGTCGCTCGATGGCGAGGCCGTGTCCGGCAAGTCGTTCTTTACCTCGGTCGGCGCCCTTCGGTCTGACCGCTCTGCCGACGATGCCCGCGTCTGGTTGTTTGACCTGCCATCCGTGGATGGCGATTACAGCACCCGCCGTGCCTCGCTGGAGGCTTTGTTTGCCCAGTCCTACCCTACCTCCCTCCTGCTCATCCCGAGCGTCTCCTGCACCCCAGAGGAAGCCTTTGTCCGCTTTACCTCCGAGGGCTTCGAGGGTGCTATGGTCAAGGACACGACCGCTGGCTACGCCCACGGCATCCGCTCCAGGGCTTGGCTCAAGGTCAAGGACGCCGACACAACTGACGCCGAGATCGTCGACGTGGTTGAAGGCACGGGCAAGTGCGCTGGGATGGCCGGCCACATCGTCGTGCGCTGCGGGCGTCGCCTAGTCAGCGTCGGCACGGGCATGGACAACGCCACCCGCTCCACCCTGCTCGCCGACCGCTCTCAGCTCATCGGCCAGACCGCCGAGGTAGACTTCCAGATGAAGACCCCACAAGGCTCCCTGCGCCACCCGGTGTTTGTCCGAGTCCGCGGGGACAAGTAATCAGAGTCGCATCTGCCGCTTGGTGCGGGCGATGAAGTTATTTAAGTCAGCCTCCATTTGCTTGACGCGGTTGCCCAGGGCCGTCGGCATAGTTCGAGCAACTTCAGCAATAGAGTTCACGTTGCCAATAAAGTTCTGGATGATTACCTGTGCGTTCTTGTCAGTGTAAGAACTAGTGGCCTGACCCTGTCCGCCGTGGCGGGCAATCCACCCGGCGTTCCGTAAGCCAGCGCCAAAGCGACCGCTGGCGACATTGGAACGGAGTGGCTTCGGAATCATGTTAAGCGCACGAAGCCAGCCGGCCTTTGTGCGACCGACGGCGGCTTGACGCTCCTTGATGTAATTGTCTAGGTCTTGCTTTGACTCAACCATAAGACGCGGTTCGCCGATGCGCTGATCCCTGCCGATGCGGCCACCGAACTTGGCTTTAACGCGGTTGTGGTGCGAGCGCAGGTCTTTAGCATACTCGACGCCGTACTCATTCTGCGAGACAGGGACGCGGGCGAGGTAGTTCTTAGCCTTCAGGAACGCCCGGTCATAGTTCTGGTCGTTCAGGATTTTGGTCATGATCGGCGAGATGCGGAGAGTCTCGATGCGAGACTTCTTGATAATCTTATCAAAGAGCGCCCGATTGTTGCTCTGCGTTGCGTAGGCTAGGTTCTGAAAGATAATGCCCTTCTGGCTGTTGATGTTGCGGTCGCCTACCGCAATAAAGATTTTACGGATGTCCCCAGCTACGGCGCCTTCTCCAGCCGTCTTGCCTAACTTCGTGATACCTTGGCCTCCACCCTTTGGCATACCAGGCGTAAAGTTAGCCATGTCTTCGCAGATGAGCATAGCCTGTTTGGCCACCATGCTCTGAGCGTCCATGCCAATTTCTTTGGCTACCCGTGTCAGCTGCGCGTTGAACTCGGACAGCGACTTAGGCGGGATGCTGACCTCTACCACGGCGTTACTGGTTATCGTCGATGACGACGAGCGTGATCCATGCCGACCCGGGCTTGTAGGTCTGGGTCGTGATGCGGACGGTCTTCCCGCCGGCGACAATCTTCTTCCCCTGGCCTAGGCTGGCGATGGGGACACCTGCCGACAGTAGGGCCGCCGATGACCCATTAGACCCGTCTGGCAGGGTCCAGGAGGCCGTTACAGCGGGCATCCTGACCGAGTACTGGGTACGCTCCATGTACCCCCCTGCTTCGAGGACGGTCATCACGGCGGGGTCGGAGATAAGGCACTGGAAGGTAATAGCCCCAGAGTTGGCCGACCCGGCTACGCCGAAGTCCGCGATCATCTCTTTAGCGTCAGCGAGAAAGTCAGCGTAGAGGCTCATCCTATCAATGCCCCGTTTGGGAACTAGGCACAAAAAAAGGGCCCCTTTCGGAGCCCTTTAAGTTCGTAGCCTTGGCCGCTATTAGGCGGTCTTGAGGCGGACGAGGGAGGTGGCGCGACCGACAGCGGCGCCGAACATCAGGGTAGCCGTGACGTTCAGGAAGCCAGACTGTTCCATGCCGACGAGCACCTGCACACCGAGACCCGTGCCGGCGTCCGTGGCGTTCGAGACTTCGAAGCCGGGGATGCCTTCAGAGTCAGGCAGAGCGGAGGCGAAGGCGATGGCGTCAGGACCAGCGACCCAGCCAGCGAGGTTTTCGCTGTTGGCCGAGAGGTTGGCGAACTGGTAGATGCGGGCACCGGCGATGATGCCGAGGTCGCCGTCGCGGATGATGTTCGCGCCGAGGACGTTGTTGCCAACGATCGTGGTGTCCTTGCGGAGGTCAGAGATGTAGGTGCTGTTGAGCACGGCGTAGCGAGGGCTCGGGGCCTTGGCGTCGTCGAGGGTCTTCTGCACACCGACGAGCTCGGAGTAAGCGAGGTCAACGCCGGAGGTCGAGGAGACGCTGTAATTAGCGGCAGTGACCTGAGTGTTGATGACGTCCATGACCTTCTGGGCGAGACCGATAGAGGCGGTCTGGACGAAGTTGTTAACGAAGAAGTCAGCGCCGTAGTCCTTCAGGTTAGAAGGGGTGAAGCGGCTGGAAATCTTGTACTGGGTCAGGGAGACGGTCGCGGCGGTGATCGTCGCGTCGTCCTGGGTGAGGTAGCCACCAGAGCCGAAAGCGGTAGCGGACGAGGTTCCGATGAGGGGAACCTGGATGCTCATGCCGGTGGAGCCGGGACGAGCCGAGAAGACGGACGAGATGCCCGAAAGTACGGGCAATTTGTTGGAAAGTGCACTGAGCACCCCAGCTGCGAGAACACTGGGCGCGGCACTGATCGAGTTGGCCATTTTATTATATAGTTAGGATTAGGTAGGGTTGAGGGAAATTAAAAAGAGGCTTTGATGATCGCGGAGCGATGGGCCTCAAAGTAATCGTTGCGTTCCTTGGACCCGACAGGCAGGGCCATGAAAGCGACGTAGTGGTTGACGGCCTCGGCAGGAGCACCGTCGCCCTGGGGAAGGGCAACCGGGGTGACGCCGACAGACGCGGCAATCTTAGCGGCCTCTTTGGAGGCGCTGACCTTGACGGCCTCAGCTTCGAGAGCGGCGGCCTTGAGGGCGGCGGCTTCGGCTTCGATCGTCTTGACGACTTCGGTAAGGCTGGCGATGGAGGCGTCCTTGACGGAGGCTTCGACCTTCAGGCTTTCGAGTTCCGCGGCGGCGCCGACGGTGAGCTTCTCGACGGTGGCACGGAGGTCATCGCGTTCGGCGGTGAGGCCCGAGAGGGCAGCCGAGGCTTCGAGCAGTTGTTCTTCGATGGTCATCTTGAGTTTGCGGGAGTTGGAAACAGCCGAGGCTTTGTCTAGTTGCTCGACCTTGGCTTCAGCCCATTCAGCGGCGCGCATGATGTCGCCTGAAGTAGGGCCACCCCAGAGTGCCCAGGCTACGGCGCCCGCACCAGGGAAGTCTTCGTTGTCGGGTTTGTTTTTGGGGGCGTCCATGTCAGCGCGGTGCCGACGGAACCAAGGCCCCATGCGACGCACCTTGTCTTCGGACACGCTACCGCCGGCCATGTCGCGGGCCTCGCGTAAGGTCTGATCGGTGACGCCGTCGCCTGACTTGCCCTCGGCGTGCCATTCAAGGCCACGCTCGGCGGCGGTGGAGACGTAGTCAGGGACGTCGATAGCCATCAGAAGGACCGCAGGGCTTCGGAGAAGGAGTCAGCCAGCCCGGTCACTAAGCCCTGGGCGGCGGCCTGCTTGCCGGAGAAGGTCTGGCCTTCCATGGCCTCAGCCTTGACCATCTTGCGCTTCATCAGCACGGCGGCTTTAAACTCGGAGTGGATTTCGTCCACGCTCTCTTGGAGGTTCGCCATCTGGCCTTCGTCGAGGGTCGTGCCTTCGATGCCGGCGCCCTTGTACTTGCCGGACTTGATGACGACCATCTTGATGCCTGCCATCTTGGCCGCTTCGGAATAGTCAGGGACAGCGAGGTAGACGCCGATGCTCCCGATCGTGGCAGACTTGGAGGACATCACCCGATCAGCAGCCGAGGAAATCCAGTAGGCAGCGGAGGCCATCTCGGTGTCAGTGTAAGCCATCGTTGGCTTCTCAAGGTTGCGGACCTTGTTGGCGAGTTCCTCGATGCCGGTGACCGTGCCACCAGGGGAGGAAACTTGCAGGGCGATACGCGTCACGTCAGGGTTCATCGCGAACGCATCGACGGCGGCAGAGAGTTCATCGACGTCAGAGGCGCCCATCATCTTCTCGATAGGGGTCAGTCCTTTGCCAATCACACCGTAGACCGGGATGACGCCGACACCGTCAGCGGTGACGTAGGGCTTGGGGGCGATGCCGAAGAGCTGCGCAAGCATATCGGTGAAGCCGAACTTCTCAGCCAGGACAGCGTGGTCCTTGGCCTTGGCCGGGTCGATGAGGAGAGGCTCGCGGCCCGATAGGCCATTGGTGAGGAAGCGCATAAGGTTAAGGTTGGGTAGGGTCGACAGGGGGCGGAGGCAGGTCAAGGTTCTCAGCCGTTGTGTCAGTGATTTGAGAATTAGCCTGACCCTGTTGGAGCCAGTTGAAGCCTGGCTTGTAGAGCATCCAGACAGGAATCTTAGCGGCCTTAGCCTTCTCGATAATGAAGTTCATATCGTTGGCGCGCTTGTCCATCTCGCTGCGGAAGTCTAGACCGCGCTGGGCGTAGAGCTCAGACATGGACAGCAGGCCCATCTCGACATCGTTACGATCGTTGGCGGCGTCGCGACCTGCATCGACGGTTACGCTCTTAGGCGTAGTCCATGACACTTGAGCCCAGTCCGGGTCGTCAGGCAGGTCGCCGTTAGCAATGCCTTCTCCGATGATGTAGCCCCACGTTGGGACGCAGAAGGTTTCGATAATAGTGTTCTGATATTTTCCGAAAACCCGTGATGCTTTTGCGGTTACTAGGCGAATAGAGGCTCCCCCTAACTTACTCGGATCGGAGACAAATTCCCAAGGTAGCACGCCCATGCTGATGTCGCGTTCAAGCGCGGCGATGAAACCGTTAAAGGTAGCGTTAGGGCGGTTGCTCTGGAACGAGTTTAGGGACTCGCCCTGGTCGAGCACCAGAAGCTTGCCGCCCATCGTGTTGGCAATGGAGGTGTAGGAGGGAGTGTTCAGTGCGCCGAGCTCGTTAGCCGTGTCCTGATCGAGGACGCCACCGGCCTTGGAGATAGTGCGGACGACGTCACCGTTGTCCTTCACGGCCTGCTTCTCGAGGGCGAGGATTTCCATCTCGTCTTGGATGGAGTTGATGCTGTGCTGTAACAGTGGAACGCCTCGGCACCCGCTGGCGTACTCGTGGTCGACGATGTGCATCACTGATTGCGATGCAATCTGGCGGTTGCTTCCGTCAGCCTTGTAGACGTTGACCGCAATATATTCACCGTAGGGGCCGTAGACGATACCGTCATGGATGCCTGGGATAACGACCGTCTCTTCGAGAGGGTCACCGACGCGGTGGGCTTCCATCAGCTGGAGTTTTGCTTCGCCCGTGGCGTTGCGCACCTTGGCAGCGAACGAGTCACCGTCGCGGATCATACCGCGAAGCAGGATGGCCTGACAGTTGTAGAATGAAAAGCGGTTCGTGATGTCGATGCGCTTGGCCTTCTCTGCGAAGTAGGCTTCGTAGCGTTCCTGCATCTCAGGAGTCGACGCGTGGGACTGGGGTTTGATACCGTCCCCCACGGTATATAAGCACATATCGGCCAAAATCTGCTTGAAGAGCCCTGAGTTCCTTTCCGCCCATCGGCACTTGCGGATCATCGCCATGCGGTTCCACGGCGTCAGGTCTTGGCGTAGGTCGCCCGGTGCTTGACCGAAGATAGCGCGGCGGGCGTTCGAGAACATCGTGCTCTGCCAGCCGGAGTAGCTGCCACCGAAACCGCTGCCCTGGTTGTCCATGACGGCGGCCTGTGGCTTGAGCGCAGGCGCAACAGCCGCGGCCTTGAGGACGGGCTTGCGGAGGCTGACAGTAGGGACTTTGGTCTTGCGGGGGGCCATAGATTAGTCGCGGCGCGTAGACCAGGAGGTCGAGATGACCGTGGTCCGACGTCCGTAGGTAGCAGGGTCAAGGCGGCTCAGGGCGAACATGGCCTCGGAGAGCATCTCCTTCGGGGGCATAGCAAACTGCTTGGACGCGGAGGAGCCAGAGTCGGAGTAAGACATCAGCGTCTTGCCCTCCGTAATCATGGCTACAGCCTTGGCTTTGATGTCGAGGAGTTCGCACTCCGTAAGTCCGATGAAGAGTCCAGAGGCCATTTAGTATTGCCCAGATTGGAACGAAGAGGGGGGTGCGCCGACCAGCCCACGCCACAAGCTTCTTCCTTCTTGCGACACCGTCCGGCGCACCCTTGCATATAGCGTGCTCATGTTCCGCTCTGAGGCAAGTCGGTTTCAGTAGTTTCCCGACCGGCGATGCCCCAACGGACGGCGGCTAGGAGGGCGAGGATTTCGCAGTCGAGGGCGTGGTTGTCCTTCTTGCCCTGGGGAAGTATCCAGTGCGCCTTGCCCGTGCGGCGGTCTTTGACGCGCACTTCGGAGTTCAGCTGCGAGACGTACTCAGGGTCGGCGTCTAGGGCGTAGGTCCAGACCTTGCGGGCTCGGAGGCCGTGCAGGAGGTCTTTGCCGGCAAGGTTGGAGTGCGAGACGAGGATGGCCCGCTGCGGGATGCCAGGGACTACGATGGCCTGCTTCTCGGAGTAGTAGCGACGGCTCGTCTTTCCGTCCCGATCGGTGACCGCGAAGTCTTCGGAGCCTGACCCTTTGGCCGTCTTCCAGTTCCGCTTGGCGCACTCGCGGTAGACCTCGGTCGTCGAGTCACCCGAGTCGACGAAGACCATGGCCGGGTGAACCGCGTACTGTTTGGCAAAGGCTTCGATGTCGCCCCATGACTCGATGCGGGCAAAGGCCAGCAGCCGACTATGCCCGGTCTTAGCCCAGCGCCGAACGACCACCCAGAAGTGACCACGCTGAACGTCGACGCCCATCGTGCGGAAGGCTATGCTTCCCTGTGGTGCGTCCGTCTGCTCGATGACGCGGCCCTTCGGCGAGATCATGGCCTCGGCGTCCCACGCGTCGCCCATCTTGTAATTGGCAGACTCGGCAGTGCTGACCATCTCGCCACCCTCTTCTGACCAGGGCATAGCCAGCCGCTTCTGCTTAAACTGCATCCGGGCGTTGTCGTCGCCGTACTGGTCGACCGACTCCTTGGCCTTGAGCATCAGTACACCCAGCTCGCCCCAGCTCATCGTCGCAAGGGCGTTCCAGTGCAGGCCAATGTGACCCGCGTTGACCGATGCGGCGGTAGCGATGAACGTGCCGCGAGCGTTGGCTTCGATGCGCGTGGCGTTCGTGTCAGGGAGCAAGGTGCGGCAGGACGCGCACTCGTAGGTCGTGCCGGCGTTGACCTTGTGCAAGTCCCATGACCCGCTGACCTTGGCGTCCTCGGGGAACCTGATCTGCTCCCACACCCAGGGCTGAAGGTGGTCGCACTTCGGACAGCGGAAGTTCCAGTCACGCTGATCGGTTGTCTCGTGCAGCTGATGAAACTCCTGACCCGCCTTGCCGCCCTGAGACATGAAGATGCGTTTGCCCATCCAGCCAAACGCCGTGACGCGCGCGCTCAGTTCGGCAAGGTGACCGGGCGGGGACATCCAACACTCGTCGGCAATCGTGTAGCGTAGCGACAGGCGCTGAAGGTTTGCTTCATTCCAGATGCCGCGGCAGTAAAGCGTCATGCGGTCGAAGTCCGTCGTCGTCGAGCGGTCCATGTCGTCGAGCGAGATGCGGTCCTTCACCGGCGGGCAGTTGGCCCACACCGGGCGGAGGTAACGCAGGGCGAAGTCCTTGGCCTCTGGGTCCGTAGCCTGGAGAACCATCGTCGGGCCGGGAGCGTTGGCGATGATGTGGCAAGTGAACAGACGAGCGAAGAGCGACTTGCCCGACTGGATGCTGGCAAGGATGGTCAGGAGTTTGGTCTCGGGGTCGGCGGCAATCCGCAGCGCCTCTGCAATCCAAGGCGTCCGCTCTGATCGGAACGGCCCAGGCATAGGTGAGTCAGGGATGGCGTGCACGTTGTCCTCCAGCCAGTCGACGATATCGCCGGAGTCCGAAGGCTTGAGCACGTCCCGCCCGATGCGGAGCAGGTCACTCTTGTTCATCGACGGCGGAGAGTTCGGCCTTCACGCGGCGCACCCAAGCCTCGAGCACCTTCACGGCCTTGGCAGGGTTCTCGGGGTTGCACCCTTCGGCCACGTCTAGGGCGAGTTTGTCGAGACGGTTGACCACACCCGAGGCAAGTTCCCGCATGGCTTCGGCTGCTTCCTTCGACGAGATGTAGTCCTTAGCCAGGATGAGTCGCCGTTCCTGTTCGGCTTCGAGCTGCACGAGGGAGCGCAGGGAAGCGTTATAGGCTGACTGGTACTTCCCCTGGTTCGGGTCGCCCTGCTCCATCGCCGCCTGCCAGACGCCGCGAGCCCGACCGACTAAAGCCCGGTGCTCGCTGATCGTGTCAGCCAGGGAGCCGTCGTCGAGCTGAGCCGGCGCCGCCTGCGGTGCCCGGGCGCGGCGGTTTGCGTCACGCTCTGCCTTCCACGCCAGCGCGGCCTCGATTGACTCGGTCGGCATACCGTTGCGCTTCATGTAGGAAACCGCTTGCACGGTCACATCAAACGCGGCGGCGAACTGAGCATTGGTTACGCGATCGGCCATCAGAGTTGGGGGGTATTAGAAAACAGGTGTTTTTGCACATCGACCATGCAGAAAACCTCCGTGGTGTCGGGCCA
>Ga0209354_10001511_pt1 | contig 10215 bp, 11 predicted proteins | sample LauGreSpBDMM15DD_2_FD_187562 | JGI IMG/M metagenome (GOLD analysis project Ga0209354, IMG submission 187562) | Freshwater lake microbial communities from Lake Michigan, USA - Sp13.BD.MM15.DD (SPAdes) (version 2) | ecosystem: Environmental > Aquatic > Freshwater > Lake | place: Lake Michigan...
ATAAAATAAACTGAATTAATATTGCTGTTGTTATTAATTTTTAAATAACAATTGTTTTAAATAACTAATGTCAAATGAAAATATAGATTTATTATGGAAAGAATTTGATTCTGCAAATACATTAAATGTTAAACAGATTAAATCTGTAATTAAAAATGATCAATGTACAAATTGTTTAGGAGAAAAACTCGGATATGTAGATAATAATTATGTATGTATGGAATGTGGTTTAATTATTGATGAAGATAGAATAAATACTAATTGTAGTTTTGATACATTACAACAAACTGTTTCTGTAAAATGTTCAAAACCTAATAGTAGATTATCTAAAATGCAAGAGTGGTATATGTGGACAAATGAAGAAAAAAATACTTATAAATTAAAAGTTTATGTTCGTAATTTGTGTGTAAAACTAAATATAGTAGAATGTTTAGTTGAAAATATTTGCAATATAGTTAATATGGTAATGGATTCGATTAAACGGAATGATGGTACTAAAAGAGCACGTGTTAAGGATGGTATTATTGTTTCTTGTATTAATTATGTATCAAAGGATACATCAACACCATATTCATATATTAATATGGCAAAAACGTTAAATTTAGATATAAAATATATAACAAGGGCTGATAAACTTATTTTAGAACTAATTAATTGTAAAAAGTTAAATATGAACAAATCATTAATATTGGATACAATGAAGCCTTATGATTATGTTATTAATACAATTCAAAAATACAATATAAAAATTGATAACAAAGTTTTATCAGATGTTAAAACAGTTATCGAAATATGCGAAGATAATGACGTGTTATTAGATCATACACCACTATCTATTGGCGTTTGTTGTTTTTATTATATACTTCAACTTAGAAATATAGAAATCGATTTAAAAGTTTTTTCAGATTTGTATGATTTATCAGTTGTTACAGTAGTGAAGACATATAACAAACTGAAAATTCATGATAAAAGAATACAAAATTTATTGTTGTAAAAAAGTTAATATTAAACAAAATTTTATTATTAACTGCTTATTGTTTATAAGTTCTGTATTTGCTAACAAACACAATGATTTAAATGTTTCTATATTCATTAACAATCTTTCTTTATTATGACCTCCGTGAACTTTCTCCACAATTTGGTGGAGCAAGACTTTATAATCTATATCCTTAGTAAAATGTTTTTCTATAATACGTTTACAAGGATCTTTACGGCTAAATCCTACCCATTTCCATACATCATCCATCATCCATATCTATTACAAAATCTGTTTTAGAATCGTATTGTAAGTAACAATAAAAACTCGCAATGAATAATTGTTGTTCGTGGTCGTTAAACTTATCTTTAATTTTAGTTAGTAATTGTGTTTGATAATCTTTGGATAATTTTGTGATAGGATTATTTTCTATTAATTGTACAATATCGAGTCTTTCTGGATTCATATTATATAAACGAAATTTAATTAAATAATCTATATATGACAATTTTTGTAATTTTTGACATTTTTTGTAATTTTTGACAAAATATTATTTAATCAAACTTTACAGTATATTTTACATTTGTTTTTGATACACTTCTCGAGGCAGAAATGCTCAGAGGTTGACGCTTTTGTGCCGAATCGCTTTCCTTTGACTTTTTACTTTTTAATGAATTTTTCATATCTTGTTCTATAGTGCTTAAATTTGATTTTACATGGTTTAAAATTTCATTTTCAAAGCACCATCTAAAGAAGCATAGTTGACCACAAGAAGTTTCAATGTAGTCATCATCGTTGTAATAAAAAATGATCTTATTCTTACGACAAAAAGGGTCAAATTGCTTTTTACTGAAGGACTTTAATTGTAATTTGTAATTTTGATACACATCAATAGCACCACGGTTATTTGTAATAATAGTTCTATGTTTTTTAGAATAATTTGTAATAAACCAATCGAGGATACGTAATGAAATAACACTATTTTGATCGATAATACTTTTAATTTGTTCTATATAAATAGAATTTCTATAAAAATCTGTAAGAGATTTCATTAATAAACTTAATTTTGTATCAATATCATAGTCCTTCTTAGATACATTATTTGCTAGCGTTGATGACTGTAAGTCATTTTTAATTGAAATAGACATCGTATAATCTTATTATTGTACAAATTTTTAAATAGATTTTTTTACGCACTTTTGCATAATTGTATAATTGTTTTTATTTGTATAATTGTTTTTATTTCATAATTATTTTACATATTTTTTTTATTAATTAACTATATAATGGAATTAGTTAAAGGTGAATTAACATCTGTTTTTATGGCAGTAAAAGAAAAATTAACAATCCATAATTTGATTCTTTATTTAATTGAAGGTATTGCAGTAGCTATTGCTGCATATGTTATTCCAAATCGTCGTACAAAATTTAATGAAGTAGCAGTTATTTCAGCTATTGCAGCATTAAGCTTCTTTATTTTAGATGTATTCTCTGATACAGTTGGTGCTGGATCACGTCTTGGTGCCGGTCTAGGTATAGGTTATAATTTAGTAAATATCGCATCTCCTCTACCACTAATAATATAAATTAAAAACATTTTTAATTTAACTGACACTAAATTCAACTTTTATCGTTTAATTTTTTTATTTAAGAAAAAATTGAATAATAATTTAAAGATACAATTATCATAAAAGTATAACAACACAAACAAACAAACAAATAAAATGTCAATTATTAAAGCAGTCAATCTCGATCTCAACAAAGTTTCTTTCTCAGATGTTAAAACAGACAACAATGGACGTAAAATGATTTATGTAAATTATAATGGCGGAAAAATTATGGTTCAAACACCAAAGATGTATGTGCCAAATGGTATTAAGCGTTGGCGTAAAAAGGATGCTGCCGATAACAAGGATGATTCATTTGAATTAGAATTGTCTTTTGGTGGCGAAGATAAAGAAGATAAGAACTCTTTGGAAATTCGTGAATTTCATAGCAAACTTGAACATTTTGATAGTTTGGTAAAGAATACGATTATTTCAAAGAGTAAGGAATGGCTTGGTAAACCAAAGGTATCTATGGAAACTGTTGAAGATGCTTATTACACTCCTTCTGTAAAAATTCCAACTGACAAAGATGGTAATATCCTTGATTATCCATCTAGAGTTCGTGCAAAGTTGGATAGAGAACGTGATAATTCAGATGGTTTTACTGGTAGATTCTTGAGCAACAAGCGTTTCAAGACACCTGTTCTTATTTTTGATGAATCCAAATCTCAACTTGATTTGGATGAAACTAACTTTGATACTACTGTTCCAAAGGGTAGTCAAGTTATCTGTGTTCTTGAACTTGTCTATCTTAGTATCACATCTAAAGTTTCTGCAAAATGGAAGTTGGTTCAAGCAAAGGTCTATAAAAATCAACAAAGCATTACTGGCTATGCAATGATTGATGATGAATCTGAGCAGCAAGAACAAAAACAACAAGAAGATTTGGATACTGAAAATGAAGTAGTTGAAGCAACTAAAGTTCTCAGCATTGAAGGATCTGTTGAAGGATCTCTTGAAGAAACTAAAGTTGATGAAGTTGAAGTTGAAGTTGAAGTTGAAGAAGAAGAAGAAGAAGAAGAAGAAGAAGAAGAAGAAGAAGAAGAAGAGGAAGAACCAGAAGTTGTAGCTCCTCCACCACCAAAAGTAACCAAGACACGTACTAAACGTGGTGTTCAGGCATAAAAACTTAAAAAAAATATAAAATTAATAAAAAATTATAAAATTAATAAAAACTCTAAAAATTAATTTAAAGATAAAAAAACATAAAGATAAAGACAAAGACATAACGATTAATTGTATATATTATAGAATTCGCTGTCCTTAGTAAGACTTGAAACTGCTACAAAATCTCCAGTAACTCAGTTGGTTAGAGTGCCGTACTTATATTTGAAAATATAATTTTGCTGGTTAAATTCCAGTTCTTAACAATAAGATATGCGGAAGTCGAGAGTTCGAGCCTCTCCTGGAGAATCACCGTCCTAAATATGACATTAAACTATTCGCAGCCTTTATAGCTCAGTGGTAGAGCGCCAGTCTTGTAAACTGGAGGTCCTGTGTTCAATCCACAGTGGAGGCATATGCTTGTCTAGAGCATAATTTAAAAACAAAAAACAAAAAACAAAAAACAAAAAATAAAAAATAAAACATAAAACATAAAATGGTTTAAAAACAAAAAAATATAACATATAACAAGAAAAAAACTTCGCCCGGCTCTGTAATTCAATAGGGAGAATGCCAGACTGTTAATCTGGATGTAGCTGGATCAAAACCAGCCGGAGCCGCTCGCTGTCCTAAATATGACATTAAACTATTTATAGCCTTTATAGCTCAGTGGTAGAGCGCCAGTCTTGTAAACTGGAGGTCCTGTGTTCAATCCACAGTGGAGGCATATGCTTGTCTAGAGCATAATTTAAAAACAAAAAAAAAATTTCGCCCGGCTCTGTAATTCAATAGGGAGAATGCCAGACTGTTAATCTGGATGTAGCTGGATCAAAACCAGCCGGAGCCGCTCGCTATAATACTTAAACTGTACACAATCAGTCAAAGTAAAATGACTTAAGACTACTTTAGTCGTAATTTGCATTAAATTCGAATTAAATGTTATATTTGAAAATTTTTTTTATTTGCTAATATTAAATAAAAAATGTCTTTTACTCAAAAATTAAAAGGAAAACATCCTTTAGGAGTTTATTTTGAATCTTGGTCTTCATCTTTTACAACTGACGCTAAGTCTATGGATTTAGCAAATATTAAACAACCTATAAATCTTGTTTTTTTAGCTTTTGCTACTCCAGCGTGTACATATCTAAAGAATTCTATGACTTTTATAGGATCTGGTTTAAATTTTACATCGGACTTTTCAGTTGTTAAACAGGCAATAAGTATTTTAAAATCAAATGGAATAATTGTTATGTTAAGTGTAGGAGGTGCTTCTTATCAATTTGATATATTCAATTCAACTAACGTTGTAGATTTGGCAACAGATTTGGGAGTAGATGGTATCGATATAGATTGGGAACCAATAAGTGGAGCAGCTAAATCAAGTGAACTTGGAAGTATAATAAGTATATTACGACGTAAAAATCCATCTGGTCTTTTATCTATAGCTGCATTTTCAGTAGGAGCATATGGCGAAGGTGCATTTGTTAATTCACAACCTCCTAGTCAATATACAGGTATGAGTATACCTGGATTAAAATCTGACGGAAATAAATTAGATTTTATATGTATTATGACATATGATGCAGGAAATACATTTGATCCAATCGAAGCTTTTAAATCTTATCGTTCTTATTACAATGGCCCATTACTTATAGGTGCAGAAGTACCACCTGAATCATGGGGTGATAACGTAGTTACGTTAGATGAAATAAAGTTGTATTCTACATTTATGTTAACTGATCCAAATCCATCTAATGGACTATTCGTATGGAGTTATCAGAAAGAGGGAAGTCCTTCTAGTTTGAATATAATTAATACAGCATCAAACATATTCAATTCTCAACCAACGCCAACACCAACACCAACGCCAACACCAACACCAACACCAACACCAACACCAACACCAACACCAACACCAACGCCAACGCCAACACCAACACCAACACCAACACCAACGCCAACACCAACGCCAACACCAACGCCAACACCAACACCAACACCAACACCAGTTCCATCACAAATACCTAACTGGCAACCTAACAAATTATATAGTGTTAATCAATTAGTTGTATATGATAATGTTGTATATAAATGCATACAAGCGCATACATCTATTGTAACATGGGAACCTATAAATACACTGGCATTATGGGATAAAGTTTTAATACCACCTCCAACGCCAACACCAACGCCAACGCCAACACAAATACCTAACTGGGAACCTAATAAATCATATAGTGTTGATCAATTAGTTGTGTATGATAATGTTGTATATAAATGCATACAGGCACATACATCTATTGTAACATGGGAACCTATAAATATACCGGCATTATGGGGTAAAGTTTCAATACCACCGCCAACTCCGACTCCAACTCCATCTCCGACGCCAACTCCGACGCCATCACAAATACCTAACTGGGAACCTAATAAATCATATAGTGTTGATCAATTAGTTGTGTATAATAATGTTGTATATAAATGCATACAAGCGCATACATCTATTGTAACATGGGAACCTATAAATACACCGGCATTGTGGGGTAAGGTTTCAGCATCTATGTCAATGCTTTTATCAATGCAAAGAATTAAAAAATGTTGTACAATAATGTAAATTTGAAATTTTTTTATTAACTATTAATATAAATGGAAATCGATACAAACACATATATTTATATTACAATATTTGCAATCGTCTTAGTAATTATCAGTATAATATACAGTTTATTTATGTCACGTTCTTCTGATAAGAAACAAGATGAAACAAAAACACTTAAAACAATTTCGCAAAATGATTTAACAGGACTTTCTAACGTATATTTAAATCAAACTGGTGGAATATCAGGGCAATCAACTAGTACATCATCTGGACCAAAGGAATTTAAAATAAAGTCTTTAAATACTGCAGAATTAATAAATCAATAGTTTTACTTAAAATCAAACCAAAATAAACTTTAAAAAATCAAATGTTTGATAGTACTGGATTCTATTAAATTTTGTACGTACTTAAAAATAAAATTTAATTATTTATAAGTAGTAATAGTAATAGTAATATGGCAGAGGTAGATGAAAAAATTGCTGAGGGCATGGAGTTTTCCAAAGGTCAAAAAGCTGAATGTATAAAATACTGTGAAAGCAGAAATTTGGCATTTTTTCAACGTGATCTTAATAGTTCTTCCTCAAAAATTTTCATAGCGGACACATATGAAAATGTATGGAATAAAATAAAGGGTCGCGGTGCATCAAAGTCTCATTACTACGAATCATGGAGTGCTAATCAACAAGTTAAATTATATATAGATTACGATAAACGAATAGAAATTGTTGATGAAACAGATGTTAAACGTAGACTGCAGACATTAGATGAAAATGATGCTATAAAGCATAAAACTGATATATTAAATATTATAAATTGTATCAGACAATGTTTACCTGAGATAAAGGGAGTATATATATTAAAATCTTATCCTGATACAGAAAAAAGAAGTTATCACATTATTTTTGATGGTATTCATTTTCCAAAAGCAAAAAGTGTACAATTGTATTTGGAGGAACAAATTAAGCCAAAATTTAAAGAGTTATTTGATAAAAAAATTATAGATACAAAGGTATACGCTCCGATATGTTTTAGAACTTTATTATCAACTAAATGTGGTCAGAATAGACCACTATATTTATTGGATACTGCAAGTTTTTTAAATGAAATACAAGAAAATCCAGTAACACCAGAAGATACAACATACCAGATGTTTTTAAAGACGTGTTTAACAAATATTGAACCTGATAGTATACTTTTTAACTATAAATCTGAAAAGAAAAAAGACAATTCAAAAAAGGTTCATTTGATGAATAATGACGAAGACATTTATTCAGATAAAGAAATAGTAAGAAAATATCTTGATATTTTAGATCCTGAAAGATGGTCGGATAGAAGTAAGTGGTTAAATATTGGTTATGTATTATCATCTATAAATAGAGAGTATATTGATTTATGGCATTATTTTTCAGCAAAGTGGGAAAATTATGAAGAAAAGGAAGCGAATATTGCATGGGATTCGTTTCAAAATAGTGAGTATATTTATACTATAAATAATTTGATCCATCTTTCTAGAATAGATAATCCGGAAGAATTTAATGAATTATGTAAAGAAATTCCTAATCATGATATAAAATATTTACGTCCATTTGACAATGTATTAAGTAAGTTAATACACAGACTATACGGTGAAAATTTTGTATGTAGTTCACCTGAAAAGAATGAATGGTATTATTTTAATGGGATTCGTTGGAAAAAAGAAAATAAAAGTTACAACTTGCGAGTTCTTATAATTAATGAAGTGTTTACAAAAATAGAAAAATACAGGCGCCAATTAATACGCGAGGGTGCAAGTGAAGAAATTATAAAAAATTATCATAATATTCTTCAAAAATTAGGTAGTGGTATTAAACTAAATTGTTTAGAACTTGAATTTTACAATTCTAATTTTAATAAAATAATTGATCAAGACAAAGATTTGATAGGTTTTGAAAATGGTATATTTGACTTGAAAGAAATGGAATTCAGAAAAGGAAGAAGTTCTGACTATATATCTTTATCAACTGGTTATGAATATATTGATTATACTTCCGATCATCCTTTGTATAAAGAATTAATGGATTTAATTTGCAAAATTCTTCCGGAACGCTCAGTAAGAGATTTTACATTACTATCATTAGCTTCTTGTTTAGATGGTCATACTAGAGATGAGAATTTTTACATATGGTCTGGTAAAAATAATACAGGTGGTAATGGTAAATCTACAATTATGGATTTGCATTTAAAAGCTCTTGGAGAATATGCTTCTATTAGTCCTGTTTCACTTATAACAGGTAAAAGGGAATCAGCCAATAGTGCAAATAGTGCTTTAGCAAGTATTCAACACAAACGTTGCGTTATTATGCAAGAACCGGGATCAAACGATCAAATTCAAGCTGATGTGATGAAAGCATTAACGGGTGGTGATAGAATATCCACACGTGAATTAAATAGTTCACAAATAGAATTTAAACCTTGTGCAAAATTTTTTATGGCATGTAATAAAATACCTAGTATCAGTGATTTAGATGGAGGTGTAATAAGACGTTTAAAAATAACAGAGTTTATTTCACGATTTGTAGATGAACCAGATCCTGAAAACATTAAAAATGGAATTTACGAATTCAAAATAGATAAAGGGCTAAAATCTAAATTAGAGGCTTATCAGTGTGTGTTTATGTGTATTTTGTTAGATTATTATCGTTTGTATAAAGAACGTGGTCTAATACCTCCATTACCAGTGTTACAAGTTACAAAGAAATACGAAAATGATAATAATACCATTAAACAATTTATAGATGAAAATATTGTAACAGGTGAACGTGGGGATTTTATTACAAAAGATCAACTAAAAGAAATTTACAAAACTGATTTTACAATACGAAATACATTTGGTAAATTTCCTGTTTTTATTAAACAACTTGAAAACGGTCTATGTACAGAATTTCGTTTAGATAAAAAGAACGTTGCAAAAATATCAGGTTGGAGAATAAAAGTTCAAGAAATAGAAGATGAAAATTCAGATTTAGAATAACAATACAATCGTATTTATTTTATATATCGTATTTTATTTTGTATATCGTATTTATTTTATATATTCTGTTTATTTTATTTATTGTGTATATAATAAACGCAATAATGAGTTTAAACGCAATATTCAATTCGGATTACAATTTTATTTTCTTCACAGAGGATATTACAGATATTAATAAATTCGATACAATTTACAATATGTGCACTATTGAAGATCCTTCTGGGAACAGACGGGCATTAATTTATGACAAATCTTTAGAAATTTTAAGAATTTTATCAATGACATCCGGGATTCATATATGTTCATCGTTTGTTAATTATAATAATAAACGATACAAGGTAACTGTTCATAATATGAACTGGTCTGGTGATACACTAACTTAAAATTTACACATTTACAAAATTCTTTTTATTTCTTTTATTATGTGTATTTCGTGTTTTTTATTTTATTGTGTAATATTATAACATATATACAAAACAATGAGTCAAAACACACAATTTGATTGGGATTACGCATTTACTTTCTTCACAGAGGATATAACAGATATTAATAAATTTGATACAATTTACAATATGTGTACTATTGAAGATCCTTCTGGAAACAGACGGGCATTAATTTATGATAAATGTTTACAAATTTTACAAATTTTATCAATAACAGCCGGAATTCATATGTTTGCAACATTTGTTATTTATGATAATATACACTATAAAATAACTGTTCATAATATGAACTGGACTGGTGATATACCCCCCCCTTAATTACGCTATACAATTTTATTTATATAATTTTATTTTTTATTTATATAATTATATAATGGAAAAGTTACCTAACGAATTAATTCAAGATATCTTACAACGGGGAAATTTAGAAGAAATAGAAGGATTATGTGAAAGTAATAGTTTTTTTAAAGAACACT
>Ga0209354_10001513_pt1 | contig 10212 bp, 6 predicted proteins | sample LauGreSpBDMM15DD_2_FD_187562 | JGI IMG/M metagenome (GOLD analysis project Ga0209354, IMG submission 187562) | Freshwater lake microbial communities from Lake Michigan, USA - Sp13.BD.MM15.DD (SPAdes) (version 2) | ecosystem: Environmental > Aquatic > Freshwater > Lake | place: Lake Michigan, USA...
AATACAAATATTGATGTTTCATTATCAACACCGGCATAGGATGGATTGTAAATAAACTGTTTGTAATAACTATGATTTAATAATGGTACTTGCTGAGCATAAGTAATCCCAACAGTCAAAATTGTAAATAAGGCTACGTTAATATATTTTTTCATGATCATTTAATTTTAATAGATTATTGATTTTATAACAATCAAATCTTTATTTCCCTTTCAAAATATTTACATGTCCTTTATAAATTTTTTCTATCGAATCACACGTAATCACATAATAGTAAGCACCATCAGGCAATACCTGGCCTTTATAAGTACCTCCCCAATCATTTTGATAATTGGTAGTAGAATAAATTTCTTCGCCGTATCTATTTGCAATGATAACTTTACAATCTGGGTGAGAAGCAATTTTATCAATCCACCAGGTGTCATTATAACCATCTCCGTTTGGAGTAAGCGTATTGGCAATAATGATTGCTTCTTCTAACACTTCAATGGTATCTGTTTTGGCACAGGTATTATTATCCGTAATTTTTACACTGTAAAATCCTGGAGAATAAACACTAAGCACTTGTTTGGTAGAATCCTGAATTGGTCTGGAAGCAGCAACAATTTTCCATAAATATTTCGTCATGTTTGGCGTAGTACTAATATCAATCGTTGTTCCTTTAGACATATAAGGCGCAGTAGGATTAAAAACATTTACAGGAAGTGAATGAACAGTTACCATTTGAGAAACAGTATCTCTTCTATTGTTAATTCCGGTACTTACTAAAAGGAGTACATTGTATTTTCCTGGAGCACTAAAAGTGTGTTTTACTACTGCTCCACTAGCTGTTGCTGGCTTAGCAGCATCTCCAAAATCCCAAGTATAGGAAGGAAAATTTGTATTCGCTGTAGTCGTCGTGTTGGTAAATGTCATTTCTTGTTTATCACAAACCGCAGGAGCAGTAAATGAAGGTTTGTATGCTTTTACCGTAACTTTTCCTTTGTTAACACAAGTGTTCGCATCTGTAATTGTTACTGCATATACACCTGCAGTATCAGCTTCCAATACTTGATTAGTTATTCCAGTATTCCAAAAATAAGAATTCGAAGTCGTAACACTTACCGCCACGTTACCAATACTCGGCAATACAGGAGCAGCAGGCGTAAATACCACTACAGGCAAATCAAATACGGTAACATTCTGAGAAACAGAATCTACAAACAAACCATTACTAGATTTCACTATCAACTTAACGGCAAAAGTACCCGCTTTTTTGAATTTATGTTTCACTACTAAACCAGTAGCAGATGTAGTATCGCCAAAATTCCAGGTATACGTTGGGTTATGGATATTTTTAGTAGCCGTAGTATTGGTAAATGTCATTTCATTACCCAAGCAAACTGACGGAGCGTCAAAAGAAGGTGTATATGGAGTAACAATAACGTCACCATTTCCTTTACAACCATTTGCATCCGTAATGGTGACACTGTATTTACCGGCCGTATCCGCACTCAACACTTGCGTTGTTGCTGTAGTATTCCACAAATAAGAACTGGCTGCCGTTACACTTACCGCAACATTACCAGTACTTGGTAATACAGGTTTGGCAGGCGTAAATACCACCACAGGCAAGGTATTGACAACCACATTTTGAGATACAGAATCCACACAACCATTTCCTGAATTGATCACCAATTTGGCTAAATAGGTGCCTGCTTTTCTGTAGGTATGTTTTTGAATGGCAACGTTGGCAGACGTTGAATCTGCAAAATTCCATAAGTAAGTAGGTGATTTTGAATTGGCTGCAGAAGTAGTATTCGTAAATACAGTAGGTACATCCAAACAAACAGTTGGTGCCGTAAAAGTTGGTTTAGGAACCAACATGACGTCAACCCCTACATTGCTAATGGTAGAACATGCGGGAGAAGCACTATTGGTAGCATTTGTTATCGTGTTTAAAGTAATGGTTGCTTTGGTAGCACCATCTAAAACAGGGGTGGTCACTGTGAAAGTACCAGCGCCTTTTCCAGTAACACTTTGTGCAGGCACCGCAAGAGTTGTTCCGGTTACGCTATAGCCAAATGTCCAAGTTTCGTTGGTTGGAACACTTTGTACATTCACTTTAAAGGTGGCGGTATTTTTATTACAAATTCCTTCAGGACTAGAAACATAAGTCATCACAGGCGTAGGAACCACTTTGATAAATTGTTCATTGCTTTGTACACAACCTGTATCAGACATGGCTGTCAAAATCACTTTATAAGTACCTACATTGGCAAATTTATGGGCAAATGATGGACCAGGATTATTGACAGGACTCACAAAATGCCCTGTATCAATTTTGGCATAATAGCCATTCAATACCGGATCAGAGCCCACACCTACAGTATCGTCAAACACTTCCCATTTAAACATCACGATAGCACCTCTTTTGATACTTGATTTGTTTAAGAAGGTAGCGGTAGTATTTTCACAGATATTATTGAAGGAAAAATTTGATTGAGGCTGCACATTGCTTGCGGTACAATTATGATATGGCCCGATGGCAAAAAAAGTAACGGGCACATCACCAAAAGACTTAAACACTTCCAAGGAAGAGATAACGCCTGTTGTATCTAAAAATGGTGCTGGTGCTACAGTAGAACTTTGTTTCAAGTCTGACCAATTAGGCCCTTGTGTTTTAGCCACGCCAAAACCTAATTTATTGTTTAACAAATAAGCGGCAACATCATTGCTTCTGAAATGCAAAGAAACCTTTGGATTGTCAAAGAATTTATAGCCCCCATTGTCAATAAACCAATAGGTTGGAGGATACCAACCCGGATGAAAGGGTTGGTTGGGAATAGTTGAAATTTGCGTTTTCCCATCGGTTTTGTATTCAACGGTATAGACCACAGAATCTTTTCCAGGCAAAAGACTATTCGCAGTTTGGTTAATTTTAAAATCTACCAAACGAACCCCTAATTTTATTTTACCTACCGGAAATTCAAAAGTTCTTGAACCCAATGTTTTGCTTTCTTTCATTAAAGGCCCATTGATGAAGGTAGAATCATCTCCTTTACTAACCAAAGCCTGGTCTAATAATAAAAAAGTATTTAATCCTGAAGTAGTAACCATCCCAAAAGTCAAATTCAAACTGTCTTCAATTTTAACTTGACCATTCATGGTAACCACACGACCCATGGTATTGTTAATGGTCAATGCTTGTAAAGTAGGTACTTTAGGTTTTGGGTAACTGTTAAACTTAATATTTTTATTGGTAACGGTATATTTCCCTGCGTAATAATTAGAGTCTATAAATACCACCCCAGAATCTTTTACATTGTCAATTGCTTTTTGTAATTGTAAGGCGTTTTTAACATAAATACTATCAGGTGCTTTTCCAAAACCAGTAATAGTGGCTAAAGGATCAACATATTGTATAGCTCTCACTGTTGGTGCTCCAGCCCCAACCACCTTAACCGCTTTGATCAAGGAAATATTTTCAAGGTAGTTTCCAGCCCCAACATTTACAGTTCCTGCATTCCCTACCACATTAATTCCATCTTGAATAGAACCACCTGCAACTACATTCACAATGTTACTGGTTACAGTTACATTGTTGATGGGTACTTTTTGATTGGATAAATTAAAAGTATTGACACTCACCGCACCCATCCCATTAATGGTCATGGCTTTGGCAACCGACACATTTTCGGGATATGCTCCAGCATTAATATTTAAAACACCACCGGAATTTACCAAATTCACCCCCTCTTGTACCAAAGCAGTTCCTTGTACATTCACCGTATTTACCAAAACGCCTGTAACTGTAGCACTTTGATTGGTTAAAGTAATCGCATTAATCACTGGAGAACCTATACCATTTATAGTCAACACTTTAGAAAGCGTTATATTGTCGACATAGGTACCAGCATTGACATTTACGGTACCACCTGTATTGATGGCAGTTACCGCATCTTGTACAGAAGCACCATTTAAAACATCGATGGTATTTACCGTTACATTATTGATAGCAACAATTTTATTGGAAAGGATAAACGAATTTACCGTAACCCCACCTGATCCAGCAATGGTCATGGCTTTCGATACCGTAACATTTTCGGCATAAGTGCCAGCACTAATATTTACAGTACCCCCTGAACTTACGGCATTCACGGCATCTTGTACTGAAGCACCACTTAAAACATCGATGGTATTTACCGTTACATTATTGATGGCAATGGTTTTGTTGGAAAGGATAAACGAATTTACCGTAACCCCAGCAGCTCCAGCAATGGTCATGACTTTCGATACCGTAACATTTTCGGCATAAGTGCCAGCACTAATATTTACAGTACCCCCTGAACTTATGGCATTCACGGCATCTTGCACTGAAGCGCCACTTAAAACATCGATGGTATTTACCGTTACATTATTGATAGCAATGGTTTTATTGGAAAGGATAAACGAATTTACCGTAACCCCAGCAGCTCCAGCAATGGTTATGGCTTTCGATACCGTAACATTTTCGGCATAAGTGCCAGCACTAATATTTACAGTCCCCCCTGAGCTTACGGCATTCACGGCATCTTGCACTGAAGCGCCTGCATTTACCGTTACCGAAGAAACAGTTAAATCTGCAACAATGACATTGGTGTTAGCAAGTGATAATTTTGTCACTGTCGCAACACCATTTACGCCTTGTAAAGTAACTTGTTTAGAAACAGTCACATTGGCTTCCGTAACATAACCAGCGCCCAAGTCGACAAGAATCACATCACCATCGAGTGTTAATGGATCATCTAGTATCGCCTGAATTGTCGAGCCTGTTGCATTTGTTCTTTGGTTAGTGACAGGAAGAGCAACTAATTCTGAAAAGAGGCCTAAAAACATTAGCAACAAAGTAATGCCTGCTGATTTAAATGAACTACAATAATTTTTCATTCCGTATAAAGTTTATGAAGTTTAAGCCAAAGTAGGATTGGAAATACAAACATATTTTTGGGAAATGTATAAATTAAATAGTTTATCACAAAGAAATTTCAGCAAAAATAATTTTCATAACTCACACATTTTAAAAAAATTAGCCCTAATCATTTAAATCATTTAAGCTAGATAAAACTTTAACAAACTAATAATCAAATCAATAATAAAAAAACAAAATTATTCAATACGTGAAAACAATTTCATGCAGAAACAAAAAAAAAAACGGAATTAAAATTCCGTTTTTTAGATTATTTAAGCAATTGACTGGCCAAAACGGCTATACCTTCCTCAAAGGTATGAGGTTTATACCCCAATGTTTTTGCTGCTTTTTCAATAATGAAACCCGTTCTTGGTGGACGTTTGGCCGGTTGCGTAAATTTTGAAGAATCGGTTTCTGTAATCAAGGTTTTATCTAATTGAAAGAAATCGGCAGTTCGCATGGCCATCTCCAACGGAGTCATTACTTCCTTACCAGAAATATTATAAATCCCTTGAGCTTCTTTTTGAATGATTAAGAAACAGCCGATAGCCAAATCTTCTGCCAAAGTGGGAGAACGAAATTGGTCATTGACTACCGTAATATTTTTACCATCTTCTAAGCTCTTTTTCACCCAAAGTACAATATTGGTGCGACTCATGTCATGAGCAATCCCATAAACCAAAACAGTTCTAGCAACAGCCCAACGAATTAAATTGGCGCTTTTAAATACCATTCGTTCTGCAGCCAATTTACTTACACCATAAAAACTAATTGGATTAGCTTCTGCCTCTTCATCATAAGGACCATTTTCTCCATCAAAAATAAAATCCGTAGAAACATGCAACAAGAAAACATTATTCACCCTTGAGGCTTCAACTAAAGTTTCTGTAGCCCTTACATTCAATTCCCAACATGCATCTCTATCCGTTTCACACTGATCCACATTGGTCATTGCAGCGGTATGAATAATATAATCAGGTTTTAATTGCTGAATTTTTGATAATGTTTCCTCTCTATTGGTGACATCCATGGCTTCATAAATGTACCCTTTAATATTTTTAGGCAATCTATTGGCTCCTCTGGCTGTAGCAATCAAAGCATAGTTTGGATCTTTAATAATTAATTCTACCAGTTTTTGACCCAATAAACCATTTGAACCAGTAATCAATATTTTTTTAGACATTTTCAGAAGTATTAAAAACCTAAAGTAATGTTACTTCTCTAGCGAAGCAATTTTTGCTATCTTTTTTTTCTTTATCAATTTCGCATTAACCTGCATTTTTATATCTTTCAATGGCCTGTCTCTCGCGTCTTTAGGTAGCAAAGCAATGGCATCAACAACACTCATACCCTTAATAACTTTCCCGAAAACAGTGTATTGTTTGTCTAAAAAATGTGTACCATTCTTAGCCTGAACAATATAAAACTGACATGAACTTGAAGCTTTGGTTGGATTAACGCCATCTCCCATTCTTGCAGCAGCAAGCATTCCTCGGTTATGGGTCAATGAATCCACGAATTCAGCAGGAATGGTATATCCTAAAGTTCCGGTACCATCATTTTGGGTATTGTCATCTTTAGACAAAGTATCACCTCCCTGAATCATAAAATCCTTGATGATACGGTGGAATGTTGTTCCATTATAAAAACCTCTTTGGGTCAATTTCAGAAAGTTTTCTTTGTGTTTAGGTGTCACGTCAAATAACACCAACTGGATCTCACCCAATTCTGTAGTGATTGTTACCAGGTAATCTTTTTTCTCTGTAGACAATTGCGCAAAAGCCAGGGAATAAAACCCAATACATAAGCCAATCAATAAAGTAATTTTTCTCATTGTGGTTGTTTCAAGATTACAATTCTATAAAATTCTTTAAAATTTGTGCACCAATGTCACCACTTTTTTCGGGGTGAAACTGTGCAGCATAAAAATTATCCTTGTGTAAGGAAGCACTAAAAGTATTCACATAGTCGGTTTTGGCAATCGTATACGAACTCAATTCAGCATAATAACTGTGTACATAATACACGTAGCTATTTTCCTTTAATCCTTTATATAGATTTGTTTCAAGGTCATAAATACCATTCCAGCCCATTTGAGGCACTTTAAAAACCAAGCCATTGGTATCAAGTTTTTGTTGTTCAAAGCGCTTAACCTGAATATCAAATATTCCCAAACAATCCGTATCGTTTTCTTCAGAATGTTTACACATCAACTGTAATCCCAAACAAACCCCTAAAGTTGGTTGTTTGATTTGGGGAATTAGCAAATCTAATCCTTTCTCTTTCAAAAAATTCATGGCAGTACTCGCCTCTCCTACTCCGGGAAAAATCACTTTGTCTGCTGACAATATTTCTTCAGGATTATCCGTCAAAACAGGTTCAATCCCTAAGCGATTTAAAGCATAAGTAACTGACTGTACATTTCCTGCATTGTATTTTATTACTGCTAATTTCATTTTAGTTATCAGTTTTCAGTTTAGAGTTATCTGTTTTCAGTTGTCGGTTAACAGTTTTCAGTTTCGGAATTCATAAGAAAACTCAATACTCAAAATTCAACACTCAACACTATTTCAGTTTACCGTTTCGGTTGTCATAGGAATACTAAACACTCAAAATTCAACACTCAACACTATTTCAGTTTACCGTTTCGGTTTTCATAGGAATACTAAACACTCAAAATTCAACACTCAACACTATTTCAATTTACCGTTTCGGTTGTCATAGGAATACTAAACACTCAAAATTCAACACTCAACACTATTTCAGTTTACCGTTTCGGTTGTCATAGGAATACTCAACACTCAACATTCAACACTCAACACTATAACACTCCTTTAGTACTTGGCAATACTGCAGGGTTTGTTTTATCAATTTTAACCGCATTTTTAATTGACTTGGCAAATGCTTTAAATATCGCTTCAATTTTATGATGTTCGTTATCCCCTTCAACTTTGATATTTAAATTACATTTAGCTGTATCGGTAAACGATTTAAAGAAATGGTAAAATAACTCTGTGGGCATATCGCCTACCTTTTCACGTTTAAATTCAGCTTCCCAAACCAACCAACTTCTTCCAGAAAAGTCTATGCCCACTTGCGCCAAAGCATCGTCCATAGGCAAAAGGAAGCCGTATCTTTCAATGCCTTTTTTATCACCGAGGGCTTTTAAATACGCTTCTCCCAAAGCCAAAGCCGTATCTTCGATGGTATGGTGTTCGTCGATATGTAAATCCCCTTTTACTTTTACGGTCAGGTTGGCCAATGAATGTTTGCCTAATTGGTCTAACATGTGGTCAAAGAAACCTAAGCCGGTTTGAATATCTGTTTTACCTGAACCATCTAAATTCAATTCGATTAATATATCCGTTTCTTTGGTAACCCTATTGACAGTGGATGTTCTTGGAGGAAATTTCAAATAATCGTAAATCTCCGTCCAGGAAGTTGTTGTCAGTGCTGTTTCGTAGCTTTCAACATTTTCGGGGGCGATGTAAATCGCTTGTGAACCAAGATTTTGAGCCAGTTTTACATCGGTTAACCTATCGCCTAAAACGAATGAGTTAGCCAAATCATAATCACCAGACAAGTATTTGGCGAACATGCCAGTACCAGGTTTACGGGTATCTTTGTTTTCATGTTCAAAAGTTCGGTCTATCAATTGATCAACGAACACAATTCCTTCCCCTTCAAGTATGGTCAACATTTTATGGTGCGCTGGCCAAAATGTATCTTCAGGAAAAGAGCTTGTTCCCAAACCATCCTGGTTGGTAACCATCACCAATTCATAATCCAATTCATTAGCAATTTTATGCAGATTGGTAATTGCCCCTGGTAAGAAAGCCAATTTCTCTAAAGAATCAACTTGAAAATCTACTGGTGGTTCAATGATAATGGTACCATCACGGTCAATAAAGAGCACTTTTTTCATGTTTTTAAATAGTACAAGGTATAGAGTACTGAGTACAGGGTTAAATTTCTTATTTTTAAGTAAAGGGTTTAGAGAAATGGGTACTGAGTACAGAGTACTGGGTATTTTTTTTTTATAATCACAGTACTCAAGACTCAGTACCCTGTACTATATGGTTTCAATTACAAAATTATGGTTGGTATAAATACATATATCAGCGGCGATGGTTAAACTTTCTCTCACCATTTCTTCGGCTGAAAGATGGGTGGCATGTTTTTTCAACGCCAATGCACCTGATTGTGCATATATGCCACCTGAGCCAATGGCTGCAATTCCTGATTCTGGTTCTAATACATCGCCTGTACCGGAAATAATTAGCATTTCAGTTTCATTGGCAACAATCAACATGGCTTCTAATTTCCTCAGGTAACGGTCAGTTCGCCAATCTTTGGCCAGTTCTATGGCAGCACGTTTGAGGTTATTGTTGAAGGCACTTAGTTTTTCTTCAAATCGTTCAATCAGCGTAAAAGCATCAGAAGTTGACCCAGCAAAACCAGCCAAAATCTTTCCATCATTTAAGCGACGCACTTTTTTAACGTTATTTTTGGCTACAGTTGCCCCCATCGTGGCTTGGCCATCTGCACCTAGTGCAACTTTCCCTTGATGAATGATTCCGACAACGGTGGTAGCATGAATTGTTTGAGACATAAAAAGTTTTCAGTTATCAGTTTACAGTTATCAGTTTAGAGAATCTGTTCCTTTTAATTATTTCACTAAATAATGGATCATTTAAACAAATTCATCTCAGCTTATAACTAATAGTACAAGAAATCTAATTGTTATCTAAAAACAGAAGTCTCGATAATTACCGAGACCTCTGTATTAAAATTTATTTTATTCAATAAATTGAATATTTCATTAGAAATTATACCAACAACCTGATAGGGTCTTCCAACAAACCTTTTAAAGTTTGTAAAAAAGCAGCTCCAACAGCACCATCCACTACCCTATGGTCACAACCAAGTGTCAGTTTCATAATGTTTCCAGGTACAATTTGTCCATTTTTAACTACAGGAGTTTGTTTAATTCCACCAACAGAAAGTATACATGCTTCAGGAGCATTTAAAATCGAAGTAAACTCATCAATTCCAAACATTCCTAAATTAGAAATGGTAAATGTATTTCCTTCCCAATCAGCAGGCTGCAATTTTTTAGCTTTGGCTTTAACGCCATATTCTTTGACTTCAGTAGAAATTTGTGACAATGATTTATTGTCAGCAAACCTTACCACAGGAACCAATAAACCATCTTCTACTGCCATGGCAACACCAATATGGATGTGGTGATTTACCCTTATTTTTTCTCCCATCCAAGCTGC
>Ga0209354_10001519_pt1 | contig 10184 bp, 8 predicted proteins | sample LauGreSpBDMM15DD_2_FD_187562 | JGI IMG/M metagenome (GOLD analysis project Ga0209354, IMG submission 187562) | Freshwater lake microbial communities from Lake Michigan, USA - Sp13.BD.MM15.DD (SPAdes) (version 2) | ecosystem: Environmental > Aquatic > Freshwater > Lake | place: Lake Michigan, USA...
CTATATTTTTAACAAGTCGAGGAGTTTATCGTTTACTTTACAGTTCTAAAAAGGAAATAGCTAAGAAATTTCGTAAATGGGCGAGTGATATATTAGATGATATAATTTTTAACGAGTCTAATGAATTAAAAAATCAATTAATAGAAAAAGATAATAAATTAAAGGAGAAAGAATTTTAATAATAAAATAATGTTATACACGTTAAAAAATCTTAATTTAAAACTTTGTATTAATTAAATAGCAATAGAGTGTTAATGACATCTACTATTAAAGATATTGATTCATTTTTGGCAGAACATAAACTATTAGAAAAAACATATAGTAGGGCTCAAGAAAAATTATTAATTGAAAAAGTTACTGATAATGAATTGTATTTAGAATGTTTAAAATATACTAATAATATAATTAAATATTTGGACGAGTTGAATCCGTTTGTAATGAATAGGCACAAGGATGAAATTAAACGTACTTATTATATTAGTGCAGAATTACTTGTTAGAACAGTTGGTCTCAATATGAGTAGACAAAATTTTAATGATCAAGAACGTAATACTTTATATATGGCGATTGCTCATGTTAGAAAGGTTCTTTCGATTGAGCCATTTCACAGTGGTGGTATGGAGTTATTTAAAATGGTATTTTTATATTTGACTATATTTAATCCAAATGTTCAAGAAAACATTGTATTTTTGAATCAAATTCTTGTTGTAGATCCTTGTGATTATCAGTTGCATTACAATTTTGGATTTATGTATCAGCGTGTTAATAAATTGGAAAGTAGTATTTATCATTATAAATTGTCTCTTGGTATTATTAATTTATTGATAAGATGTACAAAAGATGAAGGTGCATTAACTGGTTTGCAACAATTCAAGGTAAAATGTTTAAATGGTTTAGGTAGTATTTATTTTACGATTCAAGATCGTGATACTGCTTTATATTATTTTAATTTAGCATATGATATTGAACCTTTAGATCCTGATGTAAACAATCAGATTGGAGTTGTATATACTGAATTACGTATTACGGATAAGGCTATAGAGCATTATATGCGTGGTATTGAAAATTATAAACGGGCTCATATTTCTGTAGATAAAGATATGTTGATAGCTAGTATGTATATGAATATGGGTTTAGCAAAATGTTACGAATGTGATTTTGTTGGAGCTATTGATGGGTATAATAAGGCTTTGAAATACAAACCTAGATTATCATTGGCGTATCAAAATAAGTTGTTAGATTCAAATTATATTTCACATTTAATTGAAGATCCAATGTATATTTCAAGATTGCATAAATCCATTAATAAGATTTACCCTGTTGTTATAGATGATTATCGTGTTTCGTGTCCTGATTATAAGATTAAAAAAGATATTTTGAAATTTAGCTCAAAGGATAAATTGGTGAAAACTGGAACGAAAATTAATATCGGGTTTGTATCTGGTGATTTTATTTGTCATCCTGTAAGTTATTTTATTCATAGTATTTTGAATTATCTTAATTATGATTTGTTTAACGTTACATGTTATTCAGTAAAGGTTGTAAAATTGGATGGTATGTTTCCAAAGTGTCAATGGGTTGTTGTTAAAAATATGTCAAATGAAGATTTAAAGAATCGTATTCAGCAAGATAAAATAGATATTTTGTTTGATTTGTCAGCACATACAGGAGATAATCGTCTTGATACATTTGTATTAAAGCCAGCTCCTATTCAGATTAGTTATTGTGGTTATCCAAATTCGAGTGGTATTAGGTCAATGGATTATCGTATTACAGATAAATTTTGTGATAGTAAGGCTAGTCAAAAGTATTATACGGAAAAGTTTATATTTATGGACAAGTGTTTTTTGGCATATACACCAAGTATTGGTATTGACAATTTACCAGAACTTACTGAGGAACCAAGTATTAAAAATGGCTGGGTAACATTTGGTACATTTAATAGATACAACAAGATAAATAGCATGGTAGTTGGTGTGTGGGAGAAAATTTTACAACGTGCACCAACTGCGCGATTGGCGATTAAAACAAAGGAATTTTCTTCACCAAAAATAAAACAGCAATTTTTGGATAATTTTAAGGATAAATCTGTTTTGGACCGTGTAATTATTATGCCTTATTCTGATACATATACAGAACATTTACCTGATTACAATAAATTAGATGTTGCAATTGATACATTTCCATATTCAGGAACAACGACTAGTTGTGAAAGTTTGATGATGGGTGTTCCAGTATTAACATTATTTGATAATATTAGACATTACCATTCACAAAATGTGACAACAAGTTTAATGAGAAATTGTGGTTTGGACGAATATGTTACAAAGACACAAGAAGAATATATTGAACGTGCAGTTTGGATGGCAAATCATCCAGAAGAACTTGTTGGATTAAAACAAAAGGTAAGAGATGCTTTTGTAAAGGGTCCAATTTGTGATTACAAATCTTTTACAGATGAATTTGAAAATAAATTAATCAATACATATAAGGCTCACAAATGGTAAAATCTCAAAGAAATTTATTTTTATTTTTATTTTTATTTTTATTTTTATTTTTATTTTTATTTTTATTTTTATTTTTATTTTTATATTATAATGGCAGATATAGAAATAGTTCATTTATTCTGTAAAATTGTAATCTAACAGGACCCCGGATGTACTTGATTTGTATCCTCTTATAATTAATTCTCCAGTATCAATTTTAAGGTGGCATCCTTTACATAAACTAACTAGATTGTATAATTTATTTTTATGAAAATGTTTTTCGTTTACAAAACCATTTTGATCACAGTTTTTTTGTTCGTTAATATGGTGAGTGTCAAGTGGAACATTCCCAACTTTAGGTTTGTATCCACAAACTTCACAATGATTCAAAATTTTACGTTTATTGTAATTACTGCGTTTTTGTGATAGTACTGTATTTGTTGTTTTACCTGAAATCAATTCGTTTCTGATTTGAAATGATTGATCTATAAAATTTGTATCAGATATAATAGATTTACATACTTCTAAACCATACAACTCACTACCTGATCCTGGATTTAGTCTTCTTTCAAATATGATAACATCATCTATAGTATTTACACTAAGATGACAGGTGTTTATTTTAGGTTCGTCTTTAATTTGTTTGAGCCTTTGCAAATCGTGTAAATGTGTTGTGAAAAAGAATTTAGTATCAGATTTTACAAGTTCTAATAGAGTAGAAGCAACAATTGCTGAACTACTATTTACTTCTGTTCCTCTACATAATTCGTCAGAAAGTACCAATGTATTAGATGATTTAGATTGTAATATTTTTTTTAAACCACACATTTCACTTGTGAAACTACTTTTATTTGCAAATAAATTATCAGTTAAATCTACTTGTGAAATCAATGTATGAAATGGTGAAAAATGAAATGATTTACACGGAACATATAATCCAGATTGAGCTAATATTATACTAATACCAAGTGATCTAAGTAAACTAGATTTACCACTACTATTTAATCCATATACAAGCATACCACAAGATTCTTGTGTTATACTGATATCATTTGGTATATATTCCGTATCATCATTTATCAATTCTATAATAGGATGTCTCATAGAGTTTGCTATAACAAAAGAATCTTTACGCGGTACCTTACCGATGGCGAACCCATCAGTTCGGCAAGGTAGCTCTGTTATTTGTGGTTTGCAATATTTGTATTTTGTAAAACATTTTAAATTACTATTTGATATGTCGATTATTTCTACGAATTTTAAAAGACTTGTGAAAATTTTATTGTACGTGTTTGAATATTCTTGTAATTTTAACAAGTAATGTGACTTTACTCGCTTTACCAATAATTCACGAGTATTAATTAATTTATTTGATAACTTTGTCAAATCATCTGACGTAAATTTACATGTATTGCTAGTAGCACGCATAGTAAAATTTACTTCATTTTGTTTGTTTTTGTTTTGGTATTCTTTGAGCAATCGTTGGTAACGTATTTTAGTACATGTAAAAAAATAACCATCGTTATCTGTAAAACTTAATTTTACCATTTGTGTTTTGGAATTAAGAGAAGCACCTTCATTAATATATTCATCGTATAGTTTTCGTAATCCCTCAATTCCGTTTTCAATTTCGTGAATATCATTTTGTATTTTGTCTAAATCATTTACTATTCCAATGTTGAAAAAATTGACAATTTCATCTTTATTTGTATTTAATTTTATACTTTTCATTTTAGTCAAATCAAATGTAGCTGTATAATTTGAAATATATGTCATAAAATCTTGTAATATATTTTGATCAGGGATTTCTTGTTTAAAGAGTAAATCCTTATTTTTAGATATAATTGTAAACATATTTGATATAGTTGTATATGTATTGTGAAGTTTTTCAAATTCATATGGATGCAAGGATTCCAAACCCATTTTTCTATGTAATCTTTCAAAATCTATTATTTTTGATAATTCATTTTGTAAATCGTTTGTTAGATCTGTATGTGTTTGTAATTCTTCTGTTAAATTGTATCTATGTTGTATGATAGATGGATCTCTAAATGGGTTTGCAAGTAAAGTTTTTAAATGACGACGTCCTATAGCTGTAGTCGTGTGATTAACTACATCGAAAACACTATGAATCTGATTGTTTAATTTATTATTATTATTATTATTATGAGATGGTAATATATTTAATTGTGCCAAGGTGTTTAATTCTAATACTAAATAAGAGTATTGGTTAATTATTGTTGGTATTGATAAATTAGTTATATATTTTGAATCGTGTTTTGTCATAAAATCTAGTGTGTACATTAAATTTACAATTGATAATTCTTTATCTAATAAATTCAAATATTCTACTGGTTGAATCAAACCAAAATCAATATGTTTATAAACAGTTTTCAAGTATTGATTTTGTATGTGGCGTTTATTGTACTGTGTATAACGTGTAAATTCTTTTGGGTCTGATTCATTAATATAGTGAAATTTACAAGAACATGACACTGTGTTATTTGCTTGGCAAAATTCATTAAAGAATTTTTTTATTATTTTTGTAAGATTAAGGTTTGATTCGACAATATAAATTTGGACCTCTCTACAATAATACCTGGATAGAATTTTAGTTATATCTTCAAGGCAAAGACTAAAATCCGTTTTTTTAAATTGCAATGATGCTTCAGTTATTTCTATATGATTTGTAGTATTATTAACACAAACAACAGAATAAATTAAATGAGGACTCATAAATACATCTGGTGTTATTTGTAATGTAATATTTATCAAATTTGCTTCTGTATCTAAATATGTTTCTAAATCGCAACTTTTTAAAGTAGGTGAATGTACTGCAACAACTCCTCTTTTAACTAACTTGCCTTTTCTGTCATTACTAGATTCTAATTGATCTACTATAACTACTGTGTAATTATTTTCTAATAATGGCGGTAAATATTTTGGTAAATAAGCTATTCCAAATCCACAAAAATCTGGAAATTCTCTTGTACTTCCATATATAGAACGTTTGGACTTATTTTTATTTGAAAAATCACATCGAATAATATCTGCTATAATATTTGCATTTCCTATAATTTCTTGTTTATTTTCTATTTTGTATACTTCGTAAAAACTTCCACATGCATAAAAAACACAAGTTTTTTCACCGTATTCTTCTATGCTACTATTATAAATTCTAAAATATTCATCAATCATATCGTGAGGCATTATATATGTAATTTAATTTGTTTTTAAATTAAATTACGTTTAATTAGATGGAAAATGAATTGCTACAATTTCTTTAGCATTTGTTTTTTGTATCATTTTGACTAAAACAACAGTGTATAATTTTTCTAAAAGTGATGGTATAACTATATATAATTTATTTTTTCCTGTATATTTTAATTGATACAATTTTAATTGATACAATTTATCTAATAATCGTATTTCTATAGTATCATCATCTAATTCGAATAATATGCAAGTTTTGTTTCCATAAGTTTCTAGACAATGTTTATCAAAAATATTATTAAGTTTAGTAGAAGTTTTATTTAATAACATTTTGTTAGGTATCTGTACCTTGCCTTCGTTAGACGACAAGGTAGTATAAATAGATGATTTTAAATCAATACTATATGTACTATTTTTTTTTAAACTATATTGTATAGTTTCCATGAGTAATTCAAGTAAAATTAATGTGAAATCTAAACAAAATGTTATTAAATAAATTAAAATACGAAAAATATTAATATTTTTTTTATTTACGTATACTATAAATAAATGGAAACTTTACGTAAGACTCAATCTTATGTAGAATCTACTGTAAATTATTCTTTGTCTAATCCTTATATTATGGCTATAGTTAAAGTTGGGTTGGCTTTGTACGCTGCTCAAATTGCACCTAAAACTCCAGAGTATCTTCAAGTTTGGTTTCAAAATACTTATGTAAAATTAATTGCAATTGGTATTATTGCTTATTTGGGTGAAAGAGATATACAATTAGCTATTTTGATTGCTATTGTTTATGTATTTGGAATGAATTTGTTATCTGGTAGAGGTATTTTAGAATCTTTTTCAGAATATTCATCTAATTACAAATCATCTGGAGATTTTAAATTGATTGAGCCAAAAACAGCTATTTATCCAGGTTGTCAAGAAGTAACAATGGAGGATTTGTATAAAGTTTTTGAAGGTGATAGCGCTAAAATGCAGCAAACTGCCCAATATTCATTTCAAGAATTAATGGCAAGATCATCTGATAAAAGTGCAAAGGAAAGGTTGACTAAAATTGCATATGCAGCCGGTTTACCTTATAATTTATCATTTGATAAACCTGAAACTGCACCATATATTGCTACTCTTCTTGTCAATTATGGATTTAATATTAATGATTTATGCAAACCACCAGTTTAATTACTTTTTAAAAAAGCTTTTAAAAAAATACATTTATATTTTTGTAAAAAAATGAAAAATATAAATAGAGACATTAATACAAGATGTATATTGGATATTGGGCAGAAAATATTAATTATAAGATAGGTAATATTGTTTACGTTGAAGATTTATTGGAATATTATATTTGTATAAAGGATCACGTATCAGATAATTTATCTTTTCCTAATAAAGATGATTTGTATTGGTTATATATTTCATCTACGTTTTTAGATTATTTCAAGTCAAATTACGCAACTTATGATCAAAAAGACGACGTATTGGATGAATTTTTTGATGAAAGTAATTCTCAAGATGATGACCTTCAGTCAGCTTCAGCTCGTCAAGATGATAGTAAAAAAAATAATTTACGAAAATTAAAAATAATTACTAGCAATTTAAAAAATTATAAAAGACTTTCAAGACTATCTAATAAACAAAGTTATTCTGATGACGATGAATATAAACAAAATGAAAGTTGTAATGAATTAAAACGTAAATTATCATCTGTTGAAAAAGATATGTACGATTATAAAAAAAGAAAATTGTCAAATGAAGTTGATGTTTGTAATTTACGTGATAGACTAATGTTAATGAATGTTGATATAGAAACAAAATTATTTTTAGTTGATAAATATGATTCTACTGTAAAAATGTCTGGAAGTGATTATTCTAAAGGACTAAATTGGCTAAAAACTGCGTGTAAAATACCATATGGTAAATATAAACAAATGGTTGTTGATAAAAATGATGATTTAGAAAAGATCAAATCATATTTTGATAATATTAAAGTAAAATTAGACAGTGATATTTATGGTTTAGAAGATGTAAAACAAGAAATACTCGAATTTGTTGCTAGAAAAATATCAAACCCTGATAGTAAAGGTCACGTGCTTGCACTGTATGGTAGTGCTGGTGTTGGAAAAAGTAAAATAATAAAATCATTAGCTGAAGCATTAGATTGGCCTTTTTATCAGATTAATTTTGGAGGTTTAAATGATGTGTCTTTATTAACAGGTCATAGTGAGACATATGTTGGATCAAAGCCTGGGAAATTAGTTGAAATTTTAACAAATTGTGATTATATGAATCCTATTATATATTTAGATGAAATTGATAAAATAAGTGAAAGTAAATCAACTGAAATTTTTGGAATATTAACACATTTACTTGACGAAGAACAAAATAATAAATTTCAAGATAATTATCTTTCTAATATCAATATTGATTTATCCAAAGCATTTTTTGTTTTAGCTTTTAATGATATTGACAAAATCGATGCAATTGTATCAGATAGATTAAAAATTATATATATAAATCCACCTCAGTTACAAGATAAATTAATTATTTGTCAAGATAAAATGATTCCAGAGATAATAAAATCTATCAATTTATGTGATAATTCATTAATGTTAAAACAAACGGAACAGGATTGTGTAGGTAAAGGTAAAGGTAAAGGTACTAATGCATTAGATATTTTTATAAGTAAAGAACTATTAGAATACATTATTGTAAATAAAACAGTTCAAGAAAAAGGTGTACGTCAATTAAGAAAAAATATAGAAAAGATTTTTTATCGTTTAAATTTTGACATGTTAACTGGAAATTACAATAAATTAAAAATAGAATCATCTAGTGAAAAACATCTTGTGATTATTACAAAAACGTACGTAGATAATATATTAACTACATCAGAAAAAGACTCTAGATATTTAGATATGTATATATAAGATCAAGATTTATAAAGAATTAAAAGGTATCCCCAATTGTTGTAAAGCTTGTATAGGTGCTTCAATACCTGAACAATCAGTTCCTATACGTAACATTATTATTATATTATAAAAAAATAATAATATAAAATCAAATCAGTAATTCAGAATTCTTAAAGGTTTAATAAATTTGTTGTAAAAGAGAAATTAGTATTGCCATAGCTATACAAAATACTCCTATATAATAATATCTATCGTTTTTTAAAGTTATTTTTTGTAAATAAGTACCCCAATCTATATCATCTGGTTTTGTAAACAAATCATTAAAAAAATCAATAAAACTTGATGAGATTTTAGTAAAATAAATATCATATTCTTTAAATATTTTAATACGAGTATTACTTTGAGGTAAATCGATTTCAATACTTGTATTTTTAGGTATTAAAGTATTTGTTGTAATATTACTACTTTCTTGTTGCAATATAGGTATAGGATTTGATATAGGAACTATTTGTACTGTATTCATATGTTTATTATTACTTTTTAAAAAAGTAAAATGAAAAAGGAAAAATAAAAAAGTAACTAAGGGTTTTTTGGTTAACCTTTTTTTAAAAGGTTTTAAATAGATTGGTTATCATCTTCTTGAGTATTTTGTTCTGTATAATTATTTTGTTCTGTATAATTATTTTGTTCTGTATAATTGTTTTGATCTGTATAATCGTTTTGACCATTATCTATTTTAACAGAATGTAAATCGTAATTTTGTGATAAAGATGTTGTGTAATTATTTTGGTAAGAACTGGTAAGATATGATTGGAAATAATGTAATTTTTGAGTAAAATCTCTAATATTGGTGTTAATTTTAAGAATAATAATATCTATTTGAGATGATATATTTTGGTCATTTTGATATGTGAATTTTAAATTTTCAATACCTGCTTTTGCTGCTTCTAATTCTGTTAGTATTAAACTCAAATTTTCGCAGTTTTTAATGTATTCATCAGTTTGATAAAAATTTTTATGCATATATTTAGAATTAAGAATATGACGTAATATATCAAGTGTTTCAGTTATGACACTGTTAATTTCAAAAGTTGCTTGGCGTCTTGAATCATTTGAAAAAAAACGCTTAATAGATTGGTAAAATATTTCATTTTCTAAAGAAATGATACCATCGTAACTTCTTGTAATTCTGCCATTTTTTTGAATTTTACTTATTATTTTTAAATTAATTAGTAGTTTATCGGGAATCATATAATATACACTAATGTTTTTTTTAAAAATAATTGAACATAAAATAAAAAAACTAATTAATAACGTAATGTCGTGCGAGTGTCCTTACGCAGAACCAACCGTAAAAACGTTAGCTACAAAACGTGTAAATTGGAATTCCTACTTCATGAATATAGCAGAGGTAGTTAAGACTAGATCACCGGATATTAAAACTCAAGTTGGTGCTGTATTAGTTTCACTAAGGGATAATAGAATTATAAGTACAGGGTATAATTCAGTATGTGCTGGTATGGACGATAAAACGATAGATTGGACAGATAGAGAAAGTGTTGGTGATATTGTA
>Ga0209354_10001533_pt1 | contig 10154 bp, 19 predicted proteins | sample LauGreSpBDMM15DD_2_FD_187562 | JGI IMG/M metagenome (GOLD analysis project Ga0209354, IMG submission 187562) | Freshwater lake microbial communities from Lake Michigan, USA - Sp13.BD.MM15.DD (SPAdes) (version 2) | ecosystem: Environmental > Aquatic > Freshwater > Lake | place: Lake Michigan...
AAACATTTCTCAGGTTAAACAAGTTACTATGAAACCATCATATGCAAATAAGATTGATATTACAGATAAACCAAAGAGTGCAATAGATTTTACAAGTGCCCAAAGACAAGAAATCAGAGATAGAGTAAAAGCAGGACTTAAGAGACCACAAAACATTCAGGCGCTAAAGAAAGAATTAGGTATTAAAGATTAAGGTGAATTGGACAATAGAAAATAAATGTGCTATAATGTAGTATGATTTGGTGATGAATGGCGTGAATTATTATACTTATTATTCTATTGATACATCAAAGAGAGTGAGACTAAATCAATGAAGAATCATTACATCACCTTTCTTAATCCGTATCTGATAATGTATTCATCCAGTGCAGTATTGATCATCATGTTAGTAAACTCATAGGAGTCAGGTACAGGAACTCCCTTACGACGACATGCTATGTGTACCTGTTGTATTCTTTCTATAATTCCTTTATTCAGTATGTGATTGTCTGCCTGTTCTCTTTGATCCTTACGAACAATCCATTCAATGTTTTCTAAACGATTATCAGTACGATCTTTGTTTTTATGTCTTACACCACGCTCAATGTTATCTGTTGGTAAAAATGCAAGAGCAACTAATTTGTGAATATAAACTGTTTTTAAGTTCTTATAATCATCACGTAGTTTTGCTGATAGGTAACCACTACTCATGATAGGTTTACGAAGTTTAGGATACTTGTATTGTAGTGACCAGAGATTACCGTCTACGTCTATGGCGTATTTACTAAAGTCTTCTAGCGTCTCTATGTCCCTCAATACCACATGCCTGGGGTTCATTTCGATTGTACCTATGATTTATTGTACCTATTGATTTATATGGCACAGGTACAATTAAGTTAAATTATGATAAAATTGAGTTAAAATCATAAGTGTTGATTATATGATTGTGGAAAAATCTGTGGAAAACTATGTGATTATGTGGAAAACTATGTGATTATTATGATTTTATAGGTACTTATAAGTGCAATTTAATACCTTATTTCTTATGTAAGTAAAGGCAGTTTAGCATAAGACGCGCCGTTTGTCAAGCCCCCACGCCCGCGAGCGCCTCAAACCCCCCATAAGAATCCCTTATGCTTCATTATGTTACAGAATCTTATGAGATCTCGTCGAGAATGTTCACAAAAGCACATAAATCTCGACGAGACACATATATACATACAACATTCTCGACGAGATCATGCATAAGTCGTGCATCTCGACGAGTTATGTGCTATAATCACACTGTACTCCACAATCTCGACGAGTTATGTACGACGACTACGATCTCGACTACACATCAGGCAACGATTATGGGCAGGATCTCGACGAGTACACACAGGAACTCGATGAAGAGTATGTACGAGACTCAACCGACTACGAAACGCTTGCATACAGGCATTATGCATGATATAATGCACACACATCGCACGAGAATCCCATGTTAGCACAGAAGCGCCTTGTACGCATCACATTAGACATCATGTGTTATGATGATCTGAATGTGGAGGACATGGATTGGAAGGACATACTAGAACTTCAAGGTGATGAAGAAGTGTATAGCACCGTGAAGGACTATGAGCGTTCCTAGTGTGACAGTCTAAAAACTGGTACAAACTTATATAAATAATAGCACTTAGATTATTATATCACAGAGCAGCACTTGAATTCTCCTACGGGATAAAGAATCAATCTGACAGATATAAGAACTAAGTGCTAGAGTTTAATATGCTAACAGGGTTTAACTATAGGTTTCCCGATATGCAGAATGTGGCCGGAATAGAATATAACTAACTCGTGTTTTTGAACTGTCAAAAATATGAGGTTTTTTGGTGTCTGGATATAATGTGCCAATTCCCCAACTGTCTGTTCCCTATTGACCTATCTGGTTCCGATGCCTTATGTTGGATTCGTTCACCACCCAGCACCAATGAGCGTCTACACTGAGAACGGTTACGCCAACCGCAAAGAGTATCTGGATGAACTCCGCGAAGAGTATGGTTCGGATATGGTCAACACCCTGCTGACGGTTCTTCCTGCGTCGGAGGATTTTGATGGTCTTGTGACTGCTCTGGAAGATGCGATGGACAGTTTCTGAACTGTCACACTGGGGGTTGCGGTTCGCCGTGATCCCTGCCATACTTAACAAGTCAACCACCAACACCCACCAACACCATGGGAACCCGCTCTCGCATCGGAATCGAAATGCCTGACCACACTGTGGTTAGCGCCTACTGCCATTATGATGGTTATGTAGAGCACAATGGTAAGATTCTGGTTGAACACTATCGGAACCGCGAAGATGTACAAGAACTCATTGATGGCGGTTCGATGTCATGTCTTCGGACTCGTGGTTCTTGGAATCATGATTCTCCTCTTCGTGATGAGAAGGGAGAGTATATTCATGATGTCGGTGGTCATCTAATGTATAAGAATGATCGTGAACCACAACCTCTGTATCATTCAGAGCGTGGTGATGGTGAAGATCCTACTCACACCAGTTTCGATGAGTTTGTCTCTGGTAATTCTTGCGAAGAGTATGCTTACCTGTTCGACCTTAATGGTGACTGGAAAGGATTTAAAATCAACTACAAAGCACCAGTGGATCGTGTCGAAATCCCCAACTATGTGACAGCATAGGAACTGGCACAAGAGGGCACTAGGATCGCCTCCAGTGCCCTTATACTAAACAAGTCAACCACACACCCCCAACCACATGGAAGACACTCTCTGGACCGAGATTCAAGATGCTCCTGGTGAAATCTTCGACATCGACATTGATGAAGAAGAACTAGAGCAAACATTTGAATCTAAACTCAACTCTAACTTCGACTTCTGATGGAAACTATCACCAGCATCAAAGATTTCTTCACTGAAGATCAGTGGGATCTAATCTACAACTTCGTGGGTAATGCTCTGGATGATGATGAGTATGATCCAGAAGATGTCTATACAATCCGCAACAAAATGCACTCACTCTACGAGGATTCATGAACCGCACACTTCAACAACTCAAAGAGAGCGTAGAGCGTTTGATTGAGCAACAAGGTGCAGACGCATCTTGTGCTGCTCTCATCTTCACTAAAGAGGATGTATTTGTGATGGATGAGAATGGCGAAGAAGTCTATTTTAGTGAGCAAATCACTAACGAAGTCCTTAACAATTTGGATGAAATGGATTACTTGATTGAACAAGCATTTAATTGTATTGAGGATAACCTGAAAGATTATGAGGTATCAAAATGACACAACTTTCTTTCACATCTGGTGAGTTGTATGATATTATTGATGCTCTTAGCATCTTTGAAGAAGGATTGAATGATGATGGAGACCCTCAAGGTGCTGCTTATTATGCAAATATAGCACAGCAATTTGAACTCATTCGTGATAAGTTAGAAGAACTTCCGGGGGAAGATAGAGTAGCAAACTTGGTTCTTGCTGTAAATTAAAATGATTGACACTTACACTTTCACTGGCGACACTGTGACAGTTCTCGGACTGGTCGGTGTCATCTCCACTGGCATCATCGTGGTGCTATGCTTCACTCGTTACTTCAATTCTCCCCTCCGCAAATGAAGTTCCAAGTCACTGAAATTGAGTTTGATTTTGAGTCTGATGATGAGGAACTCGATGCTTTCAATCGTGGCATCATTATAGATGAAACCATCGGTCAAATCTGGGAGGCAGATGATGAAGAGGACCTCGTAGAAGAGATCACATGCGCTACAGGTTGGTGCATCAAATCTCTTGATTATCGTCACATTCTCTCATGACTCACTAATCTAGTCTAGACTACAATCTCGTCGAGATGTGCCAGTTACACAAGTGGCCTACAGATCTCGACGAGACACACAATCTCGACTAGATTACACACATACAAAACGCATCGAGATCATGAACACGAAAGAGCAAGAGTGTTTCGTCACACCAATCTCACGACATGCGAAAAACAGGTTCGCAAACAAGATGCAGAGCGAACAGATGTGCTTCATTGAGCAACACCTAGGTGATCGTGTGTTCCTTACATCTGCAAACGGGTGCAATCACTTCTGGGTAACACTTGACAAAGACGCGGATTGGATGATACAATTATAAGATAAAGACGGAAGGGGTTTGCCGTCGCTGAAAGTTAAAGTCACCCTGCGAGCAAGACAACAGATAATTCTAGCATAGGTGAGTGGGTTGCTGTGGATCGGGGTGGTGCCTGATCCACTTTTCTTAATGTATTGTTATAATTATTTTATGGCAGGGGGAGTGGCGATGTATTGTTCAGTAGAGATACCCTTCTCCCGTCTTTGCTGGTTGTCCCCTTAGGATACCAGCAAACGACCCTAAAACCGCCACCTAAAACCAGTTCGATCACTGGCACAAGGTCGCTGGTGTGGGTCGGTTCTGGTGTGGCATCATTTATTCAACGGCGCACCACTGACGCCGACCACCACCCCAGACCGATGACTGCCACCATCCAACTTGTTATCAACGGCAACGAAGTTCAAGGCACCGCATCACAACTCGCCCAACTGTTGGGCATTATTTCAGATACAATGGGGCAAAAAGTTGCTCCTGTTACTATCACCCAGGAAGAAAAATCTGTTAAGTTTGTTGAGTTCTTCGGTGCAACTCTTGAAACTTACATTAAGGGTGGCAAGTTGTTTGTATCGGAACTCAACAAGTTGCGCCACCAAGGTAACGACTACCGCGCCATGATTCGTTTATACCATGATTTGGTAGATGCTCCTACTGTTGGTTGGGCAAAGCGCCGCAAGTTGTTGTTAACCACTAGCGCAATTTGGCGTTATACTTTCAAGACCAAAAAGGGAAAGTATCAAATTGCCGCTGATACAAGTTGCGACGATTGTGGCGAATTTGCCAAGTCTATGGTAGAGCGTATGATTGCGGAGAAACTCTGGGTTGCATAAGCAACGCTGATCAATGGGGGGGTTGCGTCCCCCCCTTCCCGTGCTATTCTAAGGGAGTCAAACGCACCACACCACGCGATGACCTACTCTCTGACCATCACCGCTCGCTCCGGCAATACTAAAACCGGACCCATCACCACCACGCGGACGGATGCCACATCTTGCCCCGCAACTTGCCCATTCATTGGTGGCGAATGTTACGCCAAGCAAGGTAGAGAATGGATGCAATGGGCGCAACTTAATAAAGGCGCCAAAGGTATCTCATGGAGTGAGTTTCTATTGCAACTCCGCAAGATTGTTCCCCTTGGTGTACTTTGGCGCCACAATACTGCTGGGGATTTGCCTCACAATGATGGTAACATTGATTATCTACAACTCAAGCAGTTGATTAGTGCAAACAAAGGGCGGAAAGGTTTCACCTATTCGCATCACATTCTGAACGATCACAATGTTATAGCGTTGCAGAATAGTAACGCCCTAGGGTTTACTGTTAACGCATCTACAGAAAGTGTAGACGAAGCGGACAAAGTGATGACTGAGCATAACATCCCCGCCGTTGCAGTTGTTAACTCTGAAGAAACCCGCCGGTTCTTTACAACAACTAACGGTCGGAAAGTTGTTACTTGCCCCGCTGCACTTTTCCCAGGTAAGGTAACCTGTGCAACTTGCGGTTTGTGTCAATTAGCAAAGCGTGAGTTTGTGATAGCATTCCCTGCACACTCTGCTAAGAAAGCAAAGGTTAACGCGATCATCGGTTGAGTATATTTAAGGGGGGGCAATCGCCTCCCTTTTTTTATACTTTATCCTCACTTAAAATAGGTTCTACCTTCAATCTAGCACGGCACCCCACCCCTAAGTCAACCCTTTGAACCATCAGGATTCCTTATCATAGATCCAGGATTTCTTAAGGTTTCAACCCTCCAGACCGGTTCCCGATCTGCTATGATTAAGGAGTCAACCACACCAGACACCAATGGCAACCGTTCTAACCGGCGAATCTATCAATCAATTCCGCGCCAAAGTGTTACTGGGGGCACTCAAGTTGGAGTGTCTGGGTATGAAAAAGAGCGGACCCTCCGCATACTCTATCGCCAAGGCAGAGTATAATCTAAGGGGTAGCAAAGAGAGTGTCTACAATCAACTTAAATCTATCATCGGTTAAGTAGATTTAAGGGGGCATCTTTCGCCCCCTTTCTTTATACTTTTTTTGTTATTATTTCAAGGGTGCTTCTGTGGCGATGGATTGATCAAGCAGTTACCCTACTGCTGTCTTTGCTGATTGTCCCCATATTCTACAGCACCGCCTGACCCATAAAACCCCAGCAGTGGACAGTTTCAAAATTGGCACACTCCAAAAAATTGATTCTGCCTCAATCCTAGCACGGGACCCGGACCCCTTGTCAACCCTTTGATTGATCACCAATGCTTATGGTTCGGAGGGTTGACAAGGGGTCCGTTTAGGGCAATAATGGTATCAGTTCACCACCACCGACCATGGCACACCTGACCCCCTACGCTTCGGATCTGGCAACTCGCGCCACACTGTGGACTGACGGTGAGAAGGTCGCCCCTAGCGTTTACTGGTCACAGGAGCAACCAGCGCAGCGGCGCCATGTGTGCCCGCTGACCGGATACCAGTTCCGCGCCATGCTTGACGGCAACTGGGAAGATTGATTCCCTCAGGGGGTCACACCAGACCCCCATTCCATGCTAGGATTCTCTCAGTTCACCACCACCGACCCGACCCGATGAATTTCTCCGATCTGACTCTGAACACCGCTTGGATCCGTGCTTTGGATCCTGATGCTGAGTTTGCCATTGCTGGCGGTGCCCTCTGGATCGTCTTCTGTGGCGATGCTGGGAGCGTTGCCGATCATGCCATACAGTTCTCCTGCGTCGATCTTATGGTCGATCATACCTGGATCTCCTGGGATGATGCCAGCAGCGAAGATAGGGCAGGCGCTACGCTGTTTCGTTACATCCTGATCACAGACTGAAAAGTATAAAAATCTCGACTAGATTGCGCCCATACAATCTAGTCGAGACGCGCACACATTCACATCTCGTCTAGACACACACATTCACACACATTAACACATCATGAACATGCTCACATTTAATTCACGCGAACTCGATGTCATTTATGATGTAATATTTGCACACCTAGGATGTACAGATAATGATGATGATGTAATTGCATGTAATACTATCATTGATAAGATGCACATGTATAGTGTAATGAATGAAGAACAAGTATGATGTGTAAGATATAAAGAATTAAGAATGAATCACAAGTAGTTCTTAATTCTTTATACGCAGGCCTAAGTATAAAGAATTACACAGGATTGAGTGTAAAGTATTGTCAGTGGTGTGGTTTATTCTTTACATTCAATCTTGTCTAATTCTTTATACTTTGTGTTGTTTAATTCTTATTACTTTGTGTTGTTTAATTCTTATTACTTTTGGAGTTTGTTATTCTTATTATTCAGTGTTGTTTTAGTTCTTTATACTAACTCAGATTCCTCCAGATTCTCTTAAGGTTTGAACCCGCCGGGGGGCGCTTCCATGCTGTAGGATTAACTCAAGCGATCCGCCCAGTGATCGCACCACCCCGAACCATGAAGAACGCCGCCGCTACCACTGCCGCCGCTGCCCTTGCTATCGGTCAGATCGACGCCCTAGCGTCCCACCTTGCCACTGCTGATGCCGCCGTTAAAAAGGCAGAAAAAGAGTCTGCCCGCTTGCGCGGTGAGATATCCAAACTGATGGAAGATTGCGACATTAAATCACATCGTACCGCGTGGGGTTTGATGACACTTAGCGACTCTGTAACTTACACTTACAGCGCCGATATTGTCGCCGCCGATATTAACTTAAAGGCGCAAAAAGAGATTGAAAGGAAGACTGGAGTTGCAGAAGTTGCAACCTCTAAAAAGAGTCTAAAGGTAACTTACTCCAAGTAAGTAACATTTAAGGGGGAGCAATCCCCCTCCTTAATTAACACAAACCACCCACACAGTTCGATCATGTCATTCTCAAAGTTTGCCACTCCTGAAGACTTCCAACGCTGGGAAGATCACGCTAAAGTATTAGATTGCTACACTCTGAAATATATTATTGAAGACTGCCAATCCGCAGAAAAATGTATGCGCGGATTCGATCCAATCCGTGAGGGATACTATAGCGACCAGGCAGCAACTTATGGCATGGAATTAACACGTCGGAATCAATTATTGCCTGCTGCGTTACGTCATAGAGTGTAGAGTTAATGACATCGGGCAGGCGCAATCCTGCCCTTAATTATCAATTAGTGAAACTGTATCAACCGATACCGTTTGGGGTTGCAGGATCCTGCCCGATCCTGTAGACTTCAGAAGTCAACCACCACTGACCGACCATGAACAAGACCGATGCTCTCCTGGACCGTTGCCTGACCGACCTTTATCGGATCGACCCGCAGGCAGGTGCTAATCTTGAGTTTGACCTTGCCAACGGACCCGTTGCGCCGCAGCAATTTACTGTAATCTGTAAAGGTGAAACTATCACATTTAGCAGCACACTTTCCGATCCCATGGTGTTTCAAACTCTGCGCGGGTTGCGTTCTACTTTCGCCCAGGATTTGGCGCGTAAGTTTAACAAACTCTCCGCGTCGCAATACGCTTGGGCACATAAATTGGCGGTTGATGCTAACACCGTCACCGTGGTTGAATCTAATCAACCCTCGCAATTTGAGGCACTGTTTAACGCTTTCGAAACTGCAAAAGGTAAAGGCGCTAAGCGTTTGACCCTACGATTCGAGGGTGTTAATATTAAACCTAACCGCGATCTTAGCGCGTTGTGGGTAACATCTCAAACCGAATTTGAGCAGGGCGATTATGGTATGCAACCAAAGTATCTGGGCAAAGTAACTAGAACCTCCATTGATTCTAAGTTTTCAGATACAGTTAGGGAGACCATTATGGGCGCCGCCAATGATCCTTTAACCGCTGCAATTAAGTACGGTAAGGTATCAGGATCCTGTTCATGTTGCGGTAAAGAGTTAACAGTTAAAGAGTCAATCGAGGCGGGGATTGGTCCTATCTGCGCCAAAAAGTTCAACTGGTAACTAACACCGGGGGAGGCGAAATCCTCCCCCTTAATTAACACAAACCCATCGCAATTGCATCATGTTTACTATTGTTTACACTTTGCCCTATTCTGGTCAATTAAGGGAGCAATCGTTCGCTACACTTAGTGAGGCACAATCCATGATTGCGTTCTACCTTTCGTGCGGTTCTAAATCATACTTAGTGCGGGGCAGTTAGGTATTCGTTCGCGGGGCACAGTTCTTTATACTTAGTGCCCCTAATCGTGCGTTCGTGAAATGCAGTTGTTTCGGCGGTTTTGGGGTCGGCGGTTTAAGCCCATGGGTCCCTCCCAATCTATAAACGACCCAGATCGACCTCTATATATCACTCTCCACAAAAATTTCGCGCCCCACAAAACCCTTCAAAAACTCAAAATAATATATAAACTGAAATCGCAAAATTAAACACAAAAAGATGAAAAAAAATTCCGGCAAAATTTTTGAGTCTGTACAGGTCGATCCAATTACTGGAGACTATTATGTGATTATTCCAGAGAGTATCGCCAATGAACTCTCATGGTATGAAGATACTGAGATTAGTTTTAAAGTAGAAGGAGATGAGGTTATTCTCACAGAAAATACAGATTGACAAACACTATATAATAAGTTATGATACTGAAGTAACCGCATAAAATTATGGCTAAAGGATTTACTGTAAAAGCAAAAGCACCTATAGTAGGACAATCTCAAGAAGAATGGGATTATAACCTCGCAAAAGAAATGGTAAAGGGCAAGTCGATTGTATTTTGCCTTCCAGGTCGCGGAGTTTCTTATACTTACCTGAAAAGTTTTGTACAACTCTGTTTTGACCTTGTTCAGTCTGGAGCGAGCATTCAAATCTCGCAGGATTATTCATCAATGGTAAACTTTGCCCGATGCAAATGTTTAGGAGCGAATGTACTGCGGGGACCTGATCAGATTCCCTGGGATGGAAAACTAGATTATGATTGGCAACTTTGGATCGACTCGGATATTGTCTTTAATACTGAGAAGTTTTGGCAATTAGTTCTGATGAACAAAGATATCGCTGGTGGTTGGTACGCAACAGAAGATGGAGTAACTACATCAGTTGCACATTGGCTCGAAGAAGAT
>Ga0209354_10001534_pt1 | contig 10152 bp, 9 predicted proteins | sample LauGreSpBDMM15DD_2_FD_187562 | JGI IMG/M metagenome (GOLD analysis project Ga0209354, IMG submission 187562) | Freshwater lake microbial communities from Lake Michigan, USA - Sp13.BD.MM15.DD (SPAdes) (version 2) | ecosystem: Environmental > Aquatic > Freshwater > Lake | place: Lake Michigan, USA...
GAGCAAATTCGTAGCATTTTTTAAACAAATGTCCGCCGTGGCGGAGTCTTGATTTTCGTTGGTTACTTTTTTCATCAAGTGAAAAAGTGACAAAAGATAGAATTATAGTGAAAATTAATGGGTAAGCGAGTTTTTCAGCAGACCCTAATTATATCTCATACAAATTAAATTATCACTTATAAAGTATGGTGTATTTTGCGTTAGTGGGAGAGGGATTGTTTGAGCTTCCCGAAAAAATCGGAACTACCCGCTAACGCAAAGCGGATGTACTAAATCTTTTTGTGTTTTTTTAATGAAATATTTGTCAAAATGTATTAGACTATTTAATATATGTGTTTGGTATTATATTTTCTAGGAACTGAATTAAAGCAGAAAGGGTTTTAAAACCTCATCATTCTTCCTAAAATTACGGCTAAATAAAAATCCAAAGCATTAGACTAACTACAAAAAATATCCGTAAATTAGTCTAATAAAATCCTAGAGCCATGATACATATCATTCCTTCCATTTTAGTTAAAGATGGTAAATGTGCCGTACTAACTGATGATACTTCAGATAAATATACACTGTTAAAAGAGTCTCCACTTGACCTGGCACTGAAGTACGAAGAGCATGGGATTAAGAAAATTCAGCTTTTTGATTTGGATGGTGAGCTCACTGACACCATTAAAAATATAGATGCTTTAGGAGAAATCAGCTCCTTTACAAATTTAGAGATCGCATTTGGCGGAGGGGTAAATTCTGATGCTGAAATTCGCCTGGCATTTGAATACGGTGCAAACCAGGTTTCCTGTACCACATTGCCATCGCTACAAAAAGAATTGTTTGGCGCCTGGCTAATCACTTATGGCAGAAACAAACTGATTTTAGGCGTTAATTCAGTAGACCATAAAGTGAATATTTATGGGGAAACCAGAAAACAAGCCAAAGAAGATGTACTTGATTACATTGATTTTTTTTACCACTACAGTGTATTGTATGTGAAGTGCACTAATTTAGGGCATGAAAATGACCTTCAAGGTCCTAATTTTGACCTCTACAATAAAATCAACAACAGGTTTCCCGATTTAAAATTGATTGCTTCCGGGGGAATTCGCCACGTAGAAGACATTAAGAAACTTCAGGAACAAGGAATCTTTGCAGTTGTATTGGGCAATGCCCTGAATGATGGCCGAATTTCCATCGAAGAAATTAAAAAATTCATGTAATAATTCATTTGTATAAATAATTACCGAAATCATCCCAACAAAAATTGCTAAACTTTGGTATGTTTTTCATCAAAAAAGGTAAATTTGCCAACGCTTGAATTTGATTAAGAATTATGACTTGGTTTACTAGAAAAGAAAAAGGAATTGTAACTCCCACAGAATTAAAGAAGGAAACCCCTGATGGTTTGTGGAGTCAGTGTCCTGAATGTAAAAAAGTGATGCACTCACGTGAACATAAAAAAAATGAGTACACCTGTTCGAGTTGCAACTACCATGATAAAATAGGTTCAAAAGAATATTTTGAAATCATTTTTGACAACAATGAATTTGAAGAACTGGACGCGAGAATGAGCTCTTCGGATCCCTTGGTTTTTATAGATACCAAAAAATACCCTGAACGTATTGTCGCTACCCAGAAAAAAACAGGCTTAACAGATGCTGTTCGTTCCGGAATTGGTTACATGAACAATATTCAAATCGTCGTGGCTTGTATGGATTTTAACTTTATCGGAGGATCAATGGGTTCTGTGGTTGGAGAAAAAATAGCAAGAGCCATTGACAAAGCAAGAGAGAAAAAAGCGCCTTTTTTAATGATCTCCAAAACTGGTGGTGCCAGGATGATGGAAGCAGGATATTCCTTGATGCAGATGGCAAAAACTTCGGCCAAATTGGCCATGCTTTCTGAAGATGGTATTCCTTATATTTCTTTATTGACTGATCCTACCACGGGTGGTGTTACCGCATCTTATGCCATGTTGGGTGATTTCAATATCTCTGAACCGGGCGCGTTGATTGGCTTTGCTGGCCCTCGTGTAATTCGTGAAACCATAGGTAAAGATTTACCTGAAGGTTTTCAAAGTGCAGAATTTGTATTGGAGCATGGTTTCTTGGATTTTATCGTTGACCGAAAAGAACTCAAAGAAAGACTAAGTGATTTGCTCACGATGTTAAATAATTAAAAATTAAGAAAGAGCTTTAGGGCTCTTTTTTTAGCGGGTAAAAGTTTTTAATGCATCACTTTGTACAGACTACATCCGTAAGTTTTGGCATCAAATGCTGATAAAAACGGAACTTGACGACTTGGTTTTAGGTCTAGTCTTGCAATCAATTTTAAGGGACTTTTTTGAGAGAAATATTGAAAGTTGCTGACATACCGTGCTTTTTCTATATCACTCACCATAACATATTGGTACTTGTATTTTGTACGCAGCAATTCCTCTCGTCGGGTTAATGTTGCGTATTTGTCTATGTATTCATAGCTGGAACCATTTTGAACCACCGCATAATAATACGTGGCATCGCCAATGACTTTACTTCCTTTCGGAATATATTGACGCACAAAATCATACGCCAGTTTTGGATTGCGTTCGGGTGCGGATAAAATAGTTTGGGTTGCTTTTAAGCCAAAATATCCCAGGTTGAAAGTCAGTAACACCGTGAGTATAACCGTATGGATCCACTTTGTTGTTTCCTGCTGCTGAAATCCCATTAGCAATAAATAATAGAAGGGTAAGATAAAGACAGAATATGGCCCCCAATCTTTGATTAAAAGATAAAACAATACCACGCTGCTCATGGCAATCCAACAAACGAAATGGTTGAAAAATGGATTTGTTTTTACCCGTGAAATTCCGATGACTAGAAGTACTGTAGCTATTAAAACATATTCATGTTTGGGAACATAAAGGTTTGAAAACAGGTAATTGGTAATGGTGTTTTGAGTATTAGAATTGTCAAATGCTCCAAAATAGATTTCAATAAATTTTCTAAATCCGCCGCAGGAATTGATCCATAACCCATACAATACCATAGCAGGGAATTTCATGCGTACAACAGCCTTCCAGTCAATTTTATTATGCAACCATAAATAGCAACCAACTCCAGCAAAAGCTAAAACGATAAAACCTACCCTTGGAGTGGTCAAAAGACCCAATGCCATACAAATTCCCACCAATACAAAATATCCCTTTTGTTGTTTTTGAACAGCAACCGTAAAGAAGAATATTCCTAAGAGTACAAAAAACAATGCCACCAAATCCATTCTTCCTTCGTGCATGCTCAGGTTCAAAAATGGATCTGTCAGCAGTAATAAGGCCCAAAGCATGTCTTTTTTAACAAATTGTTTTTCATTTAAAACCTGGTTTTTTATCCTTAAAATTATAGCAATAGTCCCCAATCCAAAAAGCATGGCCACCATCCTAAACTGCCAGATTCCAAAGCCAAACCATTCAAAACTGAGTGCAGTTAATTTAAAATAAAGAGGTCCGTAAATTAAGATTGGTTTCTGGTTCATTGCTGTAGCAGCAATCTCAGGCACAAGCGTATTGTATTGCCATAAATGATGTGCTATGGAAGCAAAAAAAGTTTCATCAAACCAGGGTATTGGTTGTATGTCAAGGCTGAAAAATTGATAGCCAAGGTATATGGTAATGAATAGCAGGAAAAAGGTTTTTAAACTATAAAGCGCTTTTGGCATAAGGTTGAATAGAAACCGGAGAAGTATTTATTGAAATGTATGAAAGAAAGGCTCAATTCGTGCCACCACTAAAAAGCGCAATCAAAATCTAAGTGGTGGCACGAATACCTTTTGATTTAACCTTACCTCATCCATTCAGCATACATGACATAGTTGTTGGCAATCCGTTCGTTGAGTTCTTTGAAATGTTCCGGACTCAATTCCTTTACTTTTTTGGCCGGAACTCCAGCATAAATGCTTCCACTTTCAATTCTGGTATTTTCTAAAACTACAGCTCCGGCAGCTACAATAGCATTTTTTTCAACATACACATTGTCCATCACAATAGCGCCCATTCCGATCAATACATTGTCTTCAATGGTACACCCATGCACCAACGCACGGTGACCGATAGATACATTGCTTCCAATAACCGTGGGGCATTTCAAATAAGTACAATGAATGATGGCGCCATCCTGAATATTCACTTTGTTGCCGATATGAATGTAATGCACATCTCCTCTTACAACGGCATTGAACCATACCGTGCAATCATCTCCCATGATTACTTCACCAATAACGGTAGCATTTTCTGCCAGGTAAATATTATTGCCAAAAACAGGCGAAATGCCTTTTACTGGTTTAATTAAAGCCATATTCTTATTGTTCCATTAAAATTCTTCTACATAAAAAGTGTTGTTCCATTTGGAAAAATAACCATAGTGAATTTTATTTCCAAACTTATAAATGGTATAAATCTGAGGAGGGTTGTTTCCAAAAGCCCGATCTTCAAATTCATTTAACTTGTCAATGATGTTTTTTGACAACATGCCATTCACATGACTGAAGTCATTAGGTGACATCAAGCTTTTGAAATAAGTATTCAGGGTATAGGTAGCAGTATTTATCGGGTAGCCCCAGCCAGGATAATATCCTGGGTATCCTCCCATTCCCCAGCCTCCCATCATAGCAAATCCTCCTCCCATCATTCCAAGTCCAGTGTTGAAACCAGGACGTTGTACGGCTACGATTTGTTGGTTTCCCAACATCAATTCATAATTTCCCGATTCGGTAATATTGGCGGCAATGGCAATATCGCCGTTCATGATGGAATTAAAAAAGTCTTCCGGGTCAAGAAAATCAGGATCAATCTTCCCATTATTTTCCCGCATGATAGGCGCATTTTTGATGTCAAAATCCTGGTCGGGATACACATTGTAATTGTTAACCAATGAAAAACTGTCCAAATCTACCACACATAAATTCAATTGTTTGTCGTTGGCAGTGATTCTTAACAACCTATTTTTGATCAGGAAGGAGTTTCCTTTGGTAACTTTGGCTATTTTTTCAAGTTTGAAGTTGAGTTTTTTGTAGGCACATTTTTGCGTTCCAAGATGGATGGTTACCAAATGGGTAACAGTGGCTTCATCAAAAGTAAAATAGAGGACGTTGTGAATGAGGTATAGTTTTTCGAAATGGATGGTGGTGTTTAAATTGTTGGCCACTTCATGTGACACCTGTGTAATCCCAACCTTGGAATACGTTTCTTGTTCAATTTCTTTGGTTCTGTATGACAGTGCTTTATAAAATCCTTCGAATGGAATGTCATAATCTCTGCTGGCAATGATTTGTGCATTGTTGACGGTTACCACCCGCAATACATTGTTTTCAAAAGCTGACAATACCTGTACCTGGTCGTTTTCTTTTACCAATTGCAGCAATTGTTCGTTGGGTTGCATTACCAGTAAAGGTTGAAAATCAAACCCAAGGGTATTTTTATTGAGCGTTAAAAATGAAACTGTCCGTGTTTTGGGGGTATAAAAATAGACTTGCAAATTGCTTTCATTGGCGACTGATACAATGAGTTCTGACTTTTTATAGGTTTTGTCTAAGGGTACGATTACCGATTTTCTTTTGCCTTCAGAAATCCAATTGACTTCCAAAGAGGATTTATTAAAAAATATATAATGCAAATGACCCGCCTGATTCGCATACGCAATCACCTTTTTGTGGCCGCTGGTGGTCACCTTAAAACTTAGTAAATCAACTTGAGCCTGAGCAAGTTGACAAATCAGTATTCCCAGAAATAATAAAATAAATCTTTTCATAAAAGTATGCTTTATGGCAGGCGAAGTTAATCAATATTCACTCTGCCTACAATGTAAAAGTATATTTGTTTAGAAACCTAAAAACTCAACTAGGGCAAATGCTTTAAAAATTCATACTACCTAATTCAAAGGTATCAGCCTCCTCCCAACCCTTCTGCAAAGGAGAAGGGCTTTATATTCCGATAAATTTTATCCTTAATTTCTTAAAACAAGCAAAATCATTTGTAATTAATTACAAATCTATGATTGAAGTCAATCTCCCTCTCCTTTTGGAGAGGGTTGGGGTGAGGCTTTTAAAGCAAATACTAAATACTCAACCCAACCCTCACCACTACTTGTACACTACCAAATCGACTTCGGCGGAACCTACCCATAAACCAGCCTTGATTTTGAGAGGTAAACGGAAAGCGTCATCACTAAAATAAGCTTTGATGGCGTCTTTTCCTGAAAAGATTTTATTTTCGGGCAGGATGGGTGAGATCACAATGGCTTTGGTTTTTTTCCCGAATATGGTTTTGATTTTTTCTTTCCCCAAATACCTCATTTTAAAACTAAACAATTTGTCTTCCAGAAATACTGATATCGTCAGCGTATCTTTTTTATGAATGTCTTCAAAATCATAAAACCTAAAGGCAAAATAGGCACTTATCATGTCCTGTGTAAGTGGCAAAGTGTTGTAGTTATCAACTTTAAAAGAACTTGTATCAACTTTTGTATTGACAATTGCTTGGTTATTGGATCTGTCAAAAATGGTTTGTTCTACTTTTCGGTAGTTGTTTTCCTTGATATTGCGGGTAAACTTATAAGTCAGCCCATTTGTAGTGTCAATATAGGAATGCCACTCGTTCCTGATGGAACTAAACCAGTCGACCATTCCGATAGTTTTGCCCAACAGTGAAATGTGGTGACAAATTTTACCATCAATTTGGTACAAGCCTTCATCCACTTGGAATTCCATTTCTCCGCCATCCAATACGCCATAGTGTACAAGGTATTTCATGTACTCTGGTTTTTTCTTGAAGGTTATTTCCTGCCCAAAACCAAGTGTATGGAACAGGATAAAAAACAATATGAAAACTTGTTTTTTCATAGCATGGTGATCAATACTGAATACCGTATTGTTGGTCTTGATTCCATTTGATAATTAAATTAAAGTGTTGTTCCCGATTTAAGAGTTCCATTTGATAGGCTAAAAGTTCATCTTTAATAGCTATATGTTTAATGTTTTTTGAATTAAATGCGACAAGTTGTTTGCTGAGTTGTTTGTAATTTTCGTTTGAATGTTTGTGTCTATGTACAATTTGAAGGGTAAAAATGGTTGCAAGATACAATTGAATCGTTGCAAAAATCACCATGATATAGAGGTGTTTTTTTTGAATGAGGTACAGTAATACCACTGTAGTAAACAATAAATTAGCAAATATAAAAACCCTTAAAAATGGAATCACGTGTTGCAATGAAAGTATAATTATTGGCGTTAAAACAAAACAAGTAATGGTTATGATTTCCTTTTTTTGATTTTTTATCAAAAGCATGGTTATCATTCCTATCAACAACAATAGCATGAATATGTTGCTTTCAAAACCCACAATTGTTTTCAGGTAGTTCAGTAAAAAGACGGGTAGTTTAGCATTAAATGCAGCAGCACTCAATCCTTTTACCCACGAATTATTGATGATAGCATTAACACCATTTATTGCAAATGTTGGGAAATACAACAACAAAGTTGTTCCCAAAATGAGTAAAGTTACCTTCACTGAATGAAAAATGTTTTTATGTAAAATTACAAACATCAACATTGTAGGAACAAAAGCAAATAAATGAGTTGGTAAAACCCAAAATCCTAAAGCATTAACAATGATAAGTACTATCGTAAAAAATCTTTTATCTTCTTGGTACTTAAAAACAGCGATTACAGCAATTAAAGAAAATAAGCTCTGTAACGCATATCCCCTTCCTAAAATACTATATGGCAGGTAGCTAGTGCTGAAACTGGCTACAAAAATTAAAAAAGCTAGTTTATTATGGTTGATGTAATTTTTAACCAAATGAAACAACACCAATAAGATGCAAATATCTGCCAACAACGATGGTGTTCTAGTTGCTACTATTACAGGTAAATTCAACTTCAATAACAAGGCTACAAAAACATTATAGGCAATATGGTTATTGGGTCCTGGATAATATAAGATGCTTACTGCTAATCCTTTACTTGAAATAAATAAATAAGAAAACAATTCATCAAGCTGCAAGGGGGTGTAGAATAAAAGAAAAATTTTGAATGAAATGATCAAAGTAATTATTATCCTACAACTGTTACTAAATCCTTTAAAGATAGCACCTGTTTTTAAAAAAAAAGTACTTAAAAATTGTGCCAATAGTATTGAAACTCGCCTGTAAAATACCAACATACACAGATACAAAATAGTGAATAAGGAACACGCAAATTTTAGTTTGCTCAACGAAAATTCATTAATCAATAGCTGTAATTTATTGATTTGAATTGAATTTAATTGGTTTGAAACAGTTACAAATGCTATAATTTCAGCAACTTCTACCAACCACAGCAACATTGAAGTTGCCACCAGTAGTATTCCAAAAATTGATAAAAGAAGAACGATAATTTTTGAGACATCTTTTTTACTATTCGTTAGAAGATTATCCATATTACATCAGGTAAAATTACAGTGAGTATTCACATGACAAGATACACCAGACAGTTGCGAAAGCAAAGTTTATAATCCAAAATATTGTATCCAAAATTAAAACCACTTATAAATTAAGAATAAAGGGTAAGGAGGATTGGGCAAACGCATTAAAGAAAAAAGTAATATTTATAAATCATTTATTAATATTGCTAATTGTATAATTATCCAACTTATAAATTACCACATGCAGTTATTTTTTATTGCTCATATTACAGACAATATTGCGTACTTAACAGAAGAAGAAGCCACACATTGTGTTCGGGTATTGCGTCACAAAGTTGGCGATGAATTGACTTTTATGGATGGGAAAGGCGGGTTTTATACCGGGAAATTGATTCAGGCCGATCCGAAAAAATGTGCCTTGTCCATTTTAACTTCCAAGCAGGCGTATGGTTTAAGGTCGCAACATTTGCATGTAGCCATTGCACCAACCAAAAACATGGACCGTTTGGAATGGTTCGTGGAAAAAGCGGTGGAGATAGGCGTTGAGGAAATATCATTGATTGCCACCAACCGCACCGAACGAAGTGTGGTAAAAATTGAACGCCTGGAAAAAATTATTTTGGCTGCAGCCAAACAATCCGTTAAAGCATATTTACCTGTGATTAACCCATTGGTAAAGCTGAAAGATTTTTTAAAGCAAGATTTTGATGGAGGAAAATTCATTGCCCATTTGGCTGATGACCACAGGAAGTCCTTCCAGGAAGAAATTGCAAAAGCGGACAAAAATCTAATTTTGATTGGCCCTGAAGGCGACTTCACTTTACCAGAAATTGAAAGTGCCTTTGCCAGTCATTTTGTACCGGTTACACTTGGCGCTTCAAGGTTAAGAACTGAAACCGCAGGAATGTACGCTTGTGCCGTGGCTTCAGTAGTGAAATAATTTAAATGTTTATTCAGCGTTCGATAATAAAATTTAATCAATAAATGTGGCATTTATTCGCTTTGCGTTAGGGATGGTCCCGATACTTCGGGATTGTATGAGTTTCCAGCGAAAAGCGCGAGGAGTGCCGAAAGCCCAATGTCCGATCCATCAAAATTCAACTGCTTGTACTTGCAATCCTTGTACGTGTACCACTTGTAACTGTTCAGGATGTGACAGTTTTCCTTCTTGATGTTGCTATACAAAATAAATATGACACCAAGCAATGGTTAAATGTATTGGTTGGTGTTTTACCTAAATTTAAAATCATGGTAACCAGCACCGAAATGCCTACCCAATTGTATGCTATTGTGAGAGGGTTTGTTGGCAAACAAATTCAGGACCAAGACGATTGTGATGACGTGGTTCAAAATATTTTTATGAAAATACAAGAGAAAATTGCCGGTCTTCGAGAAATGGAAAAAGCCAATGCCTGGGTTTTACATCTGCTCAAAATGCCATTGAAGATTAGTACAGGATAAAAAAGGCAAAGAAAATGCTGGAATTGAATTGGTTGAAAATACGAATTTCAAGGAAGCTGAAGACCAATTGCAACCCTTAAACAATTGTACCAGTCCCTTTATCAACAAATGATTTGCCTCTCAAGCAAGTGATGGAGAGGAGTGAACTTCTAGAATTGAAACTTCTAACCATTGCGGCTCAATTGGGCCTTGGTTTGTTGGTGGTGAAGTCGCGAGTGCAAGGGGCTGTAAAAATGATAAAAAACATGTTTATAGCGTGTTGCGCATTT